>Ga0316191_10002220_pt1 | contig 14019 bp, 12 predicted proteins | sample Eddworburr2cm_MG_FD_204928 | JGI IMG/M metagenome (GOLD analysis project Ga0316191, IMG submission 204928) | Coastal sediment microbial communities from Maine, United States - Eddy worm burrow 2 cm | ecosystem: Environmental > Aquatic > Marine > Coastal > Sediment | place: USA: Maine...
GATCTTCGCCTCGGATTCGAAGGACAGCGCCATACGCACCCTGTCGGGTCAGCCCCACGTGTTCGTGCCAAGCGCGCACGGCGACATCCTGCCACCCATCGACAAAGCGGACACCAGCATCCTCCCCGCCTTCTCACAGATCATCACGCCCCACACCGAGCTCCGCAATATGTTCCTGATCGAGCCCGAGCGAGGCTGTCACCGCGGCTGCACGTATTGCGTGATGCGCCGTTCCACGAACGAGGGCATGCGCATCATCAAGAAGGACCGCATTCTGTCGTTGATCCCCGACGAGGCGAAAAAGGTCGGCCTGGTGGGCGCAGCCACGACCGATCACCCGGAGATCACCGAGGTGGTCAACGCCCTCGCGGACTCGGGAAGAGAGGTTGGCCTGTCGTCGCTTCGAGCGGATCGATTGAACGACGATCTGGTGGCCGCGCTCCGCAGAGGCGGCCACCGAATCCTGACCACCGCAAGCGACGGCGCAAGCCAGCGTATGCGAGACGTCATCCAGCGCAAGACCAGCGAGGAACAGCTTCGACAGGCCGCCAAGCTCGCCCGACGCCACGGTATGAAACGTCTGAAGCTCTACATTATGGTCGGCATTCCCGGTGAGCTCGACGAGGACATCGATGAGCTGATCGAGTTCGGCAAGGAGTTGTCCTCACTCATTCCGCTGTCCCTCGGGGTGGCACCCTTCGTTGCGAAACGAAACACCCCACTCGACGGGGCACCTTTTGCCGGCATGCCGCTGGTCGAGGCCCGGCTTCGACGGCTCCGCCGCGGGGTCCGAGGCCGCGTCGACGTGCGCGCGACTAGTGCCCGGTGGGCCTGGGTGGAGTACGTGCTCGCTCAGGGTGGGCGTGCCGAGGGGCGGGCCGTGCTCGACGCGGTCCACGCGGGCGGCCGCTTCTCCGATTGGAAGCGTGCCTTCAATGCGCTTCCGGAGGAGCGTCCACGCCGGCTGCTCGTTCGCCCGGGCGACCGCCTGGGACGCGCCAGCTAGCCGACCAGGCTCGAGGCGGCCGAGACTGCCCAATCGAGGTAGCGACTCGGGGTGACCCCCATCTTCACTACGTAGTAGCCCGCCAGAACGAGTGCGACGGTGACGTAGAGCGACTGCATGGGAACTGCGATGGGCTGGTCTTCCTGCGGCTCGCGCATGAAGAGATACACGATGACCTTGAGGTAGTAGTACGCGCCCACTGCACTGGCCAAAACGCCGATGACGGCAACCCAGATCATGGGCCCGCCTGCCCGAACGGCAGCGCTGAAGACGTAGTACTTTCCGAAGAAGCCCGCGGTGGGCGGCATCCCGAGCAACGACAGGACGCCGATGGCGAATGGAAATGCGGCCATCGGGTGGCGACGCCCTGCACCTGCAAGGTCGTCGTAACTCACCGCCTCTTTACCCTTCGAGCCCATCAGGATGAGAGAGCCGAACGCGAGCACGTTCGAAACCGTGTACGCGGCGATGTAGTAGAGGACCGAGCTCACGGCGAAGGAGCCGACTTCGTGAACTGCCGCGAGGCCAACCAAGATGTAGCCCGCGTGCGCGACCGAGGAGTAGGCGAGCATGCGTTTGACGCTGGTCTGTGCGAGCGCGGCCAGGTTGCCGTACACCATCGTCGCGACGGCAAGCAACACGATGACAGGCGTCCACCCGGTGTAGAGGCCCATGCTAGCGGGGTCGCCGAATGCGCCGACCAAGACGCGCACGAGCACGGCCACCGCTGCAGCTTTGACGCCCACCGACATGAAGGTTGTGACCGGCGTGACAGCGCCCTCGTAGGCATCGGGCACCCACATGTGGAAGGGAACCGCACCGAGCTTGAAGGCCAGACCGACGATCAGCATGACCAAGGCGAGCACCGCCAGTGTTGCATCGGCCTCACCCGCGGCGACGACCTGCTGAATTCCAGCGAGATCGGTGTGGCCGGTCGCACCGTAGAGCAACGCGCTTCCAAAGAGCAGGATCGCTGCTGCGAACGAACCAAGCAGAAAGTACTTCACGGCGCCTTCAACCGCGCGCGCGCTGGTTCGGCGGTAAGCGACGAGGGCGTAGGCTCCAAGGGACATCGTTTCGAGCCCCAAGAAGATGCTCAGGAGATCGACTGCCCGTGCGAGCACCATCGCACCGAAGGCGGTGAAGATGATGAGGACGTAAAACTCACCGCGTTCGAGCCCGTGCTCGCGAAGGTACCCCCCCGCCAGGAGCGCGGAGAGGCCGGCGCCGACACAAATGACGACGTCGAAGAACAACCCAAGCCGGTCGACCGCAAGGTAGCGGGTGACGACCTCGGGCGCGGCCGGAACCTCGCCCACCAACATGACCCCCGCCAGGCCAGCCACCACAAAAAGCGAGGCGGCAGTGACTAAAGCGAGCTCCGTGCGCTCGTCGCTGAACGCATCGACCAGCATGATGGCCAGCCCCGCTGCGACGAGCAACAGTAGCGGCGACACTCCCATGAGGGCACTCATCGCTGCGCCTCCTCGCCGGCGGGCCGTGCCAGCGCGAGACCGCCTGCAGCCTCGAAGCGTTGAGTCAGCTTGTCAAAATCGACCAAGCGGGGTTCACCAGTCCGAAGACCCTCTTCGTAGCGAACCGTGAAGTCGGTGACGAACGCATCGACGGACGGGTTCATCTTGTCGAGGAAGAACTTCGGGTAGAGGCCGATCCAGAACACCATCACGATGAGTGGAAGCAGCGAAGCAACCTCACGGCGATTGAGGTCGGCGAGCGACTCGTTCTCGGTGTGCACGACCTTGCCCCAGAAGATGCGAAGCACGGCGTGCAGCATGTAGACCGCTGCGAAGATGACGCCCGTCGTCGCAAGGAGCGTCATGATGAACCAAGACGAACCAAATCCGACCGCTGTGCGTGACAAGAACGACCCGGCCAAAATCATGAACTCGCCGATGAAGCCGTTCGTCCCTGGAAGCCCAATCGAGCTCAAGGTGATGATGATGAAGAACAGCGTGTACCAAGGCATCACCTTCGCGAGCCCACCAAAGTCGTCGAGCAGCCGAGAGTGACGGCGATCGTAGATCACTCCGACCAGAAGGAAGAGCGCGCCGGTCGAAATGCCGTGGTTGATCATCTGCAGGATGGCGCCCGAAATCCCGTTGCGGTTCATCGCAAAAAGACCGAGCAAGATGAAGCCCATGTGGCTCACCGAGCTGTACGCAACGAGCTTCTTCAAGTCTCGCTGCACCCAGGCCGCATACGCGCCGTAGATGATGCCGAAGACACCGAGGCCGGCCAGCACCGGCCCTATCGCCTGGCTCGCAACGGGGAACAGCGGCATCGCAAACCGGATGAATCCGTAGATGCCGAGCTTCAGAAGGACAGCAGCAAGAATGACCGAGCCACCCGTCGGCGCCTGGACATGCGCGTCAGGCAACCAAGTGTGGAACGGGAACATCGGAACCTTGATCGCGAAGGCCAGCGCAAACGCGGCGAACAGCAGATACTGCGGCAGTGCCGGCAAGACGAGGGTCGAGAGCTCTTGTAGGTCGAAGCTGTAGTGCCCGGCGAGCTTCTCGTAGCTGGCAGCCAGATACAAAATGGCGACGAGCATCAACAAGCTCCCCACCATCGTGTACAAAAAGAACTTCACCGCAGCATAAACGCGGTCCTTGCCGCCCCAGACGCCGATGATCAGGTACATCGGCACCAGCATCAGCTCCCAGAACACGTAGAACAGGAACAGGTCGAGCGCGACGAATGCGCCGAGCATACCTAGCTCGAGGAGCAAGAACGAGAACGCGTACTCTTTGATGCGAGTCGTGATGCTTCCCCACGACGCGTAGAGGGCGATGGGCGAGAGCAAGGTAGTGAGAATCACGAGCCACAACGACAGCCCATCGATGCCGACCTTGTACGAAATCCCAAAGGACTCGACCCAGGTCACGTGCTCGACGAAGTGGTATCCGGCGTCGGAGTAGTCAGCCAGGATCAGCCGAATGCTGATGATGAACTCGACCAGCATCGCGCCGATCGAGAAGCGCTTGATCGTTTTCTCCCACCCTCGGGGCAGCAGAAGCACCACTAGGGCGCTGATCGCGGGAATGGCGAGAAGCCAGGTGAGGTAACGAGTCGTCATCGGACCACCTCACGAGCCGGCTGAATCAGCGAGGCGTGCGAAGGCGCCCCGAGTGGGAAAGGCAAAGCGATTTCTTTCGTGGCGCGACGCATGTTGCCGAAGGTATTGCGAACCTCGACGGTGGCTTCGACGAGTGGACGGGAGAACACGCGCGCGGGACCGAGGCGGCCGTCCCTGCCCATCGGCAAACGGATCTCTTGGCGGCCGGAGGGCCCGACCGGGGCGTTCGCCTGGCGAAACAGCAATTCCTCGCCATCGACTCGCACCTCGAAGCCCATGACTCGTGGGGGCAAGCTCTCCTCGGGAATCACGGACTCGATGGGGAGCGGGGACCACTCCTCGGTCACCTCAATCCTTCGCTCGATGCCGGACGCCGCGTTGCCGAGGAACACAGCAACGCCGCGGACGTCGTCGTGACTGTACTCAAACCGGGTCCCCGGCGCGCGCTCCCACTGGGTCTCGAACTCGCCATCGGAGTTCGCATCCCAGCGGTACTCGTAGCCAAGGCCCGCCGGCGTCGTGAGCTCGACCTGGGTGCCTTCGAAGGCGGCCTCGATGCGCGAGTGCGGGGTCCAGAACCAGGCCAAGACCACTACGACACCGACCACCATCACGGCGCCGTACATCTGCACGACTCCGTTCTGCAGGCGGGCAAGAATCCGCCCGGTCTCACGGACCTTGAAGCTCGGCCACTTCGTCATGAGCGCGTCGACAAACGTCATATCTGCGTGGCCCACAGCGGTGGCAACGTTCTTGATCGGGTTGACGATCGTCGCCGCGTAGAGCTCGTCGACGCGCCATTTATCGAAAGCAAGCTGGTACAGGCGCGCCGGAATCTTGTTGGTCAGCGCATCGGTGCTCTTGTTTCGGTAGAGCAGCCAGGCGGCACTGATGCCGATCGCCATCGCCCCGAAAGCAAGGCCCGAAGCGAGATTCACGACGCCCATCTCCTCTGGAACCGGTTGGCCTGCCACCGACGCGTGCATCCAGTGGCTCCACCAGCTCGGAAGATGTGTCCCTGTGATCGGCATCACGTGCGGGAGCCCCAAGAAGCCGACGCCGAGCGCACCGATGCCGAGCACGACCAACGGAATCGTCATGCTGGGCGGCGATTCGTGGGGATGCGCGTCGTACGGGTGATCGCCCGACTGGTCGGCGCTCCGGTACTCGCCGGTGAACGTCAGGAAGTAGAGCCTGAACATGTAGAAGGCGGTCATCACGGCCGCAAGCGTCAGGCCGATCAAGGTGAACCAGCCAACGGACGTCGTGAGCCAGTTGTCCGCGCGGTAGATCTGAGCCGCCGCGCCGAGCAGGATCTCGTCCTTGGAAAAGAAGCCGCTGGTGAGCGGGAAGCCAGCGATGGCCAGGCAGCTCGCCAGGAAGGTCCAGCGCGTGATCGGCAACTGCTTCCTGAGACCGCCGAGCTTGAAGATGTCGGCGTCCCCGTGGGCATGGACCGCGTGCATCACCGAGCCGGCGCCGAGGAACAAGCAGGCCTTGAAGAACGCATGCGTGAAGACGTGGAAGAAACCGGCCGCGAAGAAGCCAACGCCCACCGCCGCGAACATGAACCCGAGCTGGCTCACGGTGGAGTAGGCGAGGATCTTCTTCATCTCTCGCTGCACCACGGCGATCGACGCCGCCAGGAGGGCGGTGAGCGTCCCGGTGACCGCTATGATCGACATCACCACTTCCGAGGTGATGAACAGTGGTGAGAGGCGACAACAGAGGTAGACGCCTGCGGTGACCATGGTGGCCGCATGAATGAGGGCCGAGACCGGCGTCGGGCCCGCCATGGCATCGGGGAGCCAGATGAAGAGTGGAATTTGCGCGCTCTTCCCTGTGCATCCGAGGAAGAGAAAGATGCAGGCGACCGTGGCAAGGCTCGGTGCGACGCCGAACAGCAAGATCGGGAAGTCGGGGCGGAACTCCCCGCCCACCGCGGCGGCGTTGATCTCGGCGAACTCGAACGAGCCCGCCACGGCGACCAGGATGAACATGCCGATCAAGACGCCGAAATCGCCAATTCGGTTGACGACGAACGCTTTGCGGCCCGCTGCAGCGTAGTCGCGGTTCTCGTACCAGAAGCCGATCAGCAGGTACGAGCAAAGACCCACCCCTTCCCAGCCGACGAACATGACCGGCAGGCTGCTCCCAAGAACGAGGATCAGCATCGAGGCCATGAACAGGTTCAGGAAGCTCATGAACCTGGGGTAGCCCTCGTCCTCACCCATGTACCCAATGCTGTAGAGGTGGATCAGGCCGCCAACGCCCGTGACCACCAGCGTCATGACGCCACTGAGCGAGTCCATCAGGAACTGGACGTTGACCGGAACGACCGTGCCACCGGGCAGCTTCAACGAAAACCACTCGTAGAAGTGATAGGCCAGCGCTGCGTGTTCGGCGTCGTGAGAGAGACCATAGAGTTCGACGAACGAGGCGACGGCCAGCGCGAAGGACACCGCTACAGACCCGACACCGACGAGAGTGACGAGCCCCTTGGCCATGTAGCGCCCCAGCAAGCCGTTGATGATCGCCCCACCCAGCGGGAACAGGATGATCAAGAGGAGCAAAATCTGCTGGGGTGCTTCTAGGTGCATGGGTTCAATACTTCAGCAGGGTCGCGTCGTCGGTATCGAGCGTCTTCTTGATGCGGTAGTACGCGATGAGGATCGCCAGCCCGACGGCCGCCTCCGCAGCCGCGACAGCGATGACGAAGAAGGCAAACACCTGCCCGTCGTGATTCGCCGGGTACGCACGATTGAAAGCCAGCAAGACCACGTTGACCGAGTTGAGCATCAGCTCGATCGACATGAGTTGGATCAGCATGTTGCGTCGGGCCAGGAAACCCGTGGCGCCGATGCCAAACAGAACCGAGGCAAGTGCCAAGTATGTTCCGATGCCCATCGCGTCCTACTCCGTGCGGCTCCGAGCGACGGTAATCGCACCGATGACGGCGACCAGGAGCGTGATCGAGACTACCTCGAACGGCACCAGCGCTTGCTTGTAAATGGCCATCCCAAGGCCCTCGACGGTCCCGAATTCGTCGGAGACCCCTACCCAGGGCGCATCGACGTAGGCAACCGAGGTCGCGACCGACAGGACGACGGCAATCGTCAGCGCGATGCTCAGGGTCCGCGAGGCCACGCGCCCTTCGATCGGGCCCACTTCCGCGGCAGAGCCAATCAGCATGATGACGAACACGAACAGCACGACGATCGCGCCCGCGTACACCAAGAGCTGCAGCACGGCCAAGAGGTGCGCGTTGAGGGTGAGAAACATGCCGGCAAGCGAAATGATGTGAACGAGCAGGCCGATCGCGGCGCGAAGCGGGCGCCGGGCCGAAATCGTCATCAGCGCGCCTGCCATCGCGAAGATCGCGGTCACTACGAAAAGAGTTGCCCCGAGACCGGTCACACGCCCCCCTCTACCATGCTCCGAACGCTATCGTCGTGCCGGACGCCGTCGGGAAGGCCGTGGATAGCCGCGTCCATGAACTCCTCGCGGAACTTCTGCACCATTCCGAGCATCGGCATCGCTGTGCCATCCGCGAAAGCGCAGATTGTGTTGCCCATCATGTTGTTCGAGATGTTGACCAACAGGTCGACGTCGTCGGGCTTGCCCCGCCCGTTGCAGAGGTTGTCGAGCACATCGACCAGCCAGCCGGTCCCCTCGCGGCACGGGGTGCACTGCCCGCACGACTCGTGCTTGTAGAAGCGCATCAAGTTGCGGCAGGCCTCGACCATGTTGACTGTGTCGTCCATCACGATGGCGCAGCAGGTTCCGAGCATGGTGCCGAGCGCACGATAGGTGTCGACCCCCATGGGCACGTCGATTTCGCTTTGGCCGTGCCATTTGTGCAGCGGGTGGTCTTCGTTTGGCGCGTCGACTTTGCGTCGCGGATCGAGCACGGGTGTGGACGAGCCACCCGGAATCACCGCCTTGAGCGGCCGATCGCCGAGCATGCCGCCCGCGTAGTCGTCGATCAGCTCACGCATGGTGATTCCGACGGGAGCTTCGAACAGGCCCGGGTTCTTCACGTGACCGCTAACGCCGTAAATGCGCACGCCACCGTCGCCGGGAAGCTGGCCGAGTGCCGACCAGGCGTCGCCGCCCATCTGCACGATGTCAGGAACGGACGCGATCGTTTCGACGTTGTTGACGATGGTCGGCATGCCGAATGCACCCTTGACCGCTGGAAATGGTGGCTTGAGCCGGGGCTCGCCACGGCGCCCCTCGAGCGAGTTCAGCAGCGCCGTCTCCTCGCCGCAGATGTACGCTCCGGCGCCAGAGTGAACATAGACATCGATGGCGTGATCGATGCCAAAGGGACGCTCGCCGAGGTAACCCGCCTGCCCCGCATCTGCGATCGCCTGCTCGAGCCGGGCCACAGAGAACGCGAGCTCGCCCCGCACGTAAATGTAGGCGACGTGCGCGTCGATCGCGAAACACGAGATGATCGCCCCCTCGACGAGCCGATGAGGGTCGAGATCCATGATGCTGCGGTCTTTGAAGGTGCCGGGTTCGCTCTCGTCGGCGTTGATGACGAGGTAGATCTGCTCGCCCTCCTGCCGGTTGAGGAAGCCCCACTTCACGCCGGCGGGGAATCCCGCGCCGCCGCGACCGCGGATGTTAGCCTTCTTGACCTGCTCCCGGAGTTCCTCGGGCTTTCGGGTCGTCAGAGCCTGTCTGGCCACCTCGTATGCGCCGGCGCGCTCCGCATTCGCGAGCTTCCAGCTCTCTTCGATGCCGTAGCGCGAGGTCAGCAATGGCTCGAGTGCCCGGCTCATGAACCCTCGCCCTTCTCGTCGCTCGCAGGTGGTGGCTGTGAAGCCAGCCGGACGGCCTCCCGACTGGGCGGAGGTGGTGCCGAGGTCACCGAACCGCCACCGCTGCCGCGGGGCGTGCCGAAGGTCGCACACGTGGAAAATTCCGCAGCAGCGGCCTCTCCGCCCTGGGCGGCGTGGGCGTCAATGATGCGGTCCAGCTGCGCTACATTGAGGTTCTCGTAGTAGTAGTCGTTTATCTGGACCATGGGAGCCTGCCCACAGGCCGCGAGGCACTCGGCCTTCAACAGGGTGAACTTCCCATCCGGGCTCGTGTGGCCGGCGGTGCAGCCAAGCTTCTTCTCGAGATGGTCCTGAATCGCCTTTCCCCCGCGAAGATCGCACGAAAGCGTCCGGCAGACCCAAACGACGTTCTCACCAACCGGCTCGTCGAAGAACATCGTATAGAAGGTCACGACCCCTTTGATGATCGCGGTCGAGAGCTCGAGACGCTCCGCGACGTACTCGACGACTTCGGGGCCAATCCACCCGTTCTGTCGCTGACACAGCCACAGAACCGGCAAGAGCGCCGCTCGACGCTCGGGATAGCGGGTCAAAATGTCGTCGACCTGTTGTTCGCGTTCCGGCGTAAGCGCAAATGCCATGGCAGGGCGAGCGGACGCTAGGCCCGCCGGGCCCGCCTGTCAAGGTCGGCAAAACAGTGGTAACTCCGGCGCCTGATGATGGAAGACGCGCCACAACCACCCGCGCGAAACGTCGGGCTCTGGGTCGGCCTGGGATGCGTTGGCGTCTTGGTGCTCTCCTGCTGTCTCTTGACCTTTTGGGCCCAGTCGTACGGTTGGCGCCTCGTCCTGGGGCAAGGCGATGAGACCAAGATCTGGGCCTCACGCGTGCTCCTCGTCGGTGCGCTCGGCGGCACGCGCAAGACCTGCAACGACGGGGTAATCAGCGAGGACACCCTCCCCTGGTTCCATCCCGACATGGCATCGCAGGCCCGAAACCGCGCGTGCTCACTCGATGAGGCGACCCTCCAGTCGCTGAGCTCGCCGGAGCAGGCGTCCGCGACGCCACTCAGCCAAACCGACCGCGCCGACCTTGCGACGCGCTTCGGCATGGACGCGACCCTGTGCTTCCAACATGAGACAGCTGGGATGAGCGCGGTCGGATGCTTTGATGCTGAAGGCGGCCCGGGCGCGATTCCGTATCAGATCATCGATCTCACTCTGGATCACCAATGACTTCGAGCGGCGTGCGGCGGTACGCCACGGTCAACCCCGCGCTCCCCGAGTAGTCCCTTGGCCGCAGCTGCAAGAGCACGCACGGCTCCGACCCGTCGTCGGTCATGCAGTTGGTGAGCCCGGTGAATGTGCGCGGCTGACGGAGCCCGTACCACTTCACTCCGGCAGGCACTTGGCGCTCGCGTGGATGGCGAAAGCTGGACACCGAACCGTCCTCTTCGAGGAAGACGATCTCCCCCTGGAGGACGTTCGGGTTCTCCGAGAAGGTATAATCCAGCATCCGCCAAAAGAGCGCCTCACCGTGCTCGAGCCGTTTGTCCGTGATCTCGACTCGCTCAGCCCGCATCCTGGCGATGAGCGGCTTCAAGTTGGCCGGAAGCGATTCCTCATCGCTGTTCTTCACGGCCTCGGCGAGCAGGCGCTGTCGCTCGACATCAGAGCGCAGCTCGAGCAGGCTCAGCGCCCGCACGCGCAAATCGCCAAAGTTCTCAAGGTGGGGCTGCGCGGCCCGGACCGCCTCGGCCTTTCCCGTGCAACTCGCCGAAAGCATCAGGAGTCCCAGCAGGCAGGCACTTGGAAGGCCCCGTCCGTAGCGGCGACGCATGTCGGTTACAGTAGTCGACGATGCGCTCAACCCCAACTAAAGTTGGCCCGATGGCGCTCATCGAGTTTCGTGGGGTCAAGAAGGCGTTCGGGCCGAAGATCGTGTATCGGGAACTGAACCTCGACATCAACGAGCGCGAGGTGCTGACGATCATCGGTGGCTCCGGTCAAGGCAAGAGCGTCATGCTCAAAATGCTCATCGGTCTGCTCGACATCGACGGCGGAAGCATCTCCTTCGAAGGCCAAGAGATCTCGGGAATGACCGAGGCGCAGTACGCCCCGGTTCGCAGGCGGGTAGCCATGCTGTTCCAAGCCGGCGCGCTCTTCGACTCGCTCAACACCAAAGAGAACGTCGCGTACGGCCTGCGCGAGCAACTCGCCATGAGCGAGTTGGAGATCTCGGAGCGCGTACGCGAGTCGCTGACGTACGTTGGGCTGCCAGGCACAGAGGAGACCGCGCCCGCCGACTTGTCCGCCGGCATGAAGAAGCGAGTCTCGCTCGCGAGGGCCCTTGCGATCCGGCCCGAAGTCCTGCTCTACGACGAGCCGACGACCGGGCTCGACCCGATCAACGTCACCCGTATCGCCGATCTCATCCGGTATCTGAACGAGACCCTGGACGTGACCTCGGTGGTGGTGACGCACGACATGGACACGGCCCTGGCGATCAGCGACCGCATCGCCATGATCCATGAGGGATTCGTGATCTTCTCCGGAACACCCGACGAGCTCCGGACCTCCGACAACCCTCAGGTCCGCGACTTCATCGAAGGCAACGCTCCGGTCGACGAGGACACCGAAACTCTGCTAAGGAGTGCAGGGTAAGTGGCTGGGTTGGGCAGCAAATGAAGACGACCGCCGGTACTCGCCTTCGCGTTGGCATTTTCGTATTGGTCTCGCTGGTGATCGGCGCGAGCATTGCCTTTGCGATCGGCGCACAGGAAAACGTCTTCTCGTCGAAGACGACCTACTACGCCGTCTTCAACGACGTCGGCGGCCTGCAGAAGGGCAACACCGTCCGCGTGGCCGGTGTGAACGTCGGCTCGGTCACCGAGGTCATCATCGGCGAGGCCGGAAGCATCGAGGTCTACTTTCGTGTCATCGACGATGCGACCCATTTGATCCGGGGTGAGCTCGGTCTGGACGTCCAAACGGCAGATCCGAATCCGAGCTTTGCCGCGATCGGGAGCAAAGGCCTCCTCGGGGACCGCATCATCGAAATCGGAGTAGGCTCGGACGAGTATCCTGAGTGGGATCCCGACGAGCCGATTCCAGTCTCGGTTGGAGGCGGAATCATGGCGCTCGCTGAGCGCACGCTGCTCGAGGCCGAAGGGACCGCGCACAACCTCCGGCTCGCCACCGACCCCTTCGCAGACCAGGAGTTCTCGAACGACCTCAAAGAGACGGCACGCAATCTTGCAAAGGCAAGCGGCACCATCGCGAGCGGAGACGGGACGATCGGACGCTTGATGAACGATGCCGAGCTAGGGCGCGACGTGAAGGGCGCGGTAAAAGAGCTGCGGGCGGCTGGGAAGCAAGTCGCAGCGCTCGGCAAGAACCTCAACAAGATCACCGAAGACATCCAAACGAACGAAGGCACGGCTCACGCCCTGCTCTATGGGACCGAGGGCACCGATGCGATTCGGAACATCCGGGACACGTTCGGCCAGCTGAACACCATCCTCACCGACGTCCGCGAGGGCGACGGCGCAGTCAATCAGTTGATTTACGGCGAGCTCGGCGATTCGTTCATGGACAACCTGCAGAATGCCAGCGACGACATTGCCTTCCTCACCAAAGAGGCACGCGAGGGCAAGGGTACTATTGGCGCACTACTGACCGATCCCTCTGTCTACGAGGACATCAAGCGACTGGTGGGCGACCTCGAGCGCAACGACATTCTTCGAGCGCTGGTGCGCTACTCGATCCGGCGCGACGAGCCCCGCGAGCGGGTCGAGGTAACCGAAGAATAGGACCATGCGGGCATACCTCGATCTGCTGCGAAAGGTGCTGGATGAAGGCGTCCAGCGGGAAGACAGAACCGGCACCGGCACGCGCAGCCTCTTCGGGTACCAAATGCGCGCTGACCTCGCGGAGGGCTTTCCGCTTCTGACCACCAAGAAGGTCCACCTGAAATCGATCATCCACGAGCTGCTGTGGTTCGTGCGCGGACAAACTCATGTCAGTCACCTGCAAGAAGTCGGCGTCTCGATCTGGGACGAGTGGGCAACCGCCGAACAGACCGCGCGCTTCGGGCGAAAGGAAGGCGACCTCGGTCCGGTCTACGGGCATCAGTGGCGCAACTTCGGCGCGACCGAGCGCGAAGACGGCTCCTTCGAGCGCGACGGCTTCGACCAACTGACCTACGTGCTCGATCAAATCCGCGACAACCCCGATAGCCGCCGGCTCATCGTCTCAGGCTGGAACCCTTCGGAAGCCGAGCGCGTCGCCCTCCCCCCTTGTCACACCCTGTTTCAGTTTTATGTTAGCGACGGCCGTTTGAGCTGTCAGCTATACCAGCGCAGCGCCGACGTCTTTCTGGGTGTTCCCTTCAACATCGCAAGCTACGCGCTCCTGACCATGATGGTCGCCTCTGTTTCAGGCTTGAAGCCGGGCGACTTCGTTCACACGTTCGGCGACGTGCATCTCTACAACAACCACGTCGATCAAGCCCGCTTGCAACTCTCACGTCAGCCTCGCCCCTCCCCGACGATGCTAATCGACCCTTCGGTCGACAACCTCTTCGACTTCCGCCACGAGCACTTCCAACTCAAGGACTACCTTCCTCATCCTCGCATCAAAGCCCCGGTGGCGGTGTGACCTACCCTCAGCCGGCTCTCGCACCGCTGGCGTTGATCGCGGCGGTGGCTCGCAACGGCGTGATCGGCAAGGACGGCACGCTCCCCTGGCACGTCACCGAGGACCTCAAGCACTTCAAGAAGACGACCAGCGGCCATGTGATCATCATGGGCCGAAAGACCCACGACTCGATCGGCCGCCCACTTCCAAAGCGTCGGAACATCGTAGTCACCCGACGACCCGGCGCGCTGTTCCCAGGCTGCGAAACCGCCCACGGCCTCGACGAAGCGATCGCTTCGGCCAGAACCACCGACGACTGCCCATTCATCATTGGCGGAGCAAGCTTGTACGCCGAGGCCCTACCCCTAGCCACCGAGCTTCACCTGACGACGATCGACGAGGAGGTCGAAGGGGATACCTATTTCCCGGAGGACTTGTCGGAATTCGTGGAAGTGGAGAGTCGCATGGGGGAGACCGCAGGGGTCG
>Ga0316191_10002221_pt1 | contig 14018 bp, 10 predicted proteins | sample Eddworburr2cm_MG_FD_204928 | JGI IMG/M metagenome (GOLD analysis project Ga0316191, IMG submission 204928) | Coastal sediment microbial communities from Maine, United States - Eddy worm burrow 2 cm | ecosystem: Environmental > Aquatic > Marine > Coastal > Sediment | place: USA: Maine...
TCTTGATCTTGAAGGTTGTGGACCGGTGCGCCTCGGAGTGCATTTCGACGGCGCCCCCGATGCTCTCCACATTGGCGCGAACAACATCAAGACCGACCCCACGACCGGAGACGTTGGTCACCTTCCGGGCGGTGGAGAATCCGGGCCGAAAGACGAACTGCTCGATCTGAGTCCGGGTCAGGTGTTCCAGCTCATCGGGCGTCGCGAGTCCGGCCTCGGCCGCCCGTTGGAGGATTCGTTCCGAGTCGAGCCCGTTGCCGTCGTCTCGGACTTCGATGGCGACGTTCCCACCTTCGTGCGCGGCCCTGAGTGAAATTTTTCCGGTGCGAGGTTTGCCGGCCTTTTCGCGCTGCTCGGGTGTCTCGATCCCGTGATCGACAGCGTTGCGCACGAGGTGGAGGAGTGAGGTCTTGATGGCCTCGATGACCGACTTGTCGAGATCCGTTTCCTGACCCTGAATATCGATGTCGATTTCTTTGCCCGAAGCGACCGAGAGATCACGCACGAATCGGGGGAGCGTGGAGAGGATCACGCTGATGGGCTGCATCCGGGCTCGCATCACGGCTTCCTGAAGGTCGCCTGTGATGGAATCGAGGCGATGCGACGCGGAGATCAGAGCCGGTGTGCTCTCACCACCGAGGTTCTGGCTGATCTGGTTTCTCGCCAGCACCAGTTCGCCGACCAGGTTCATCAGCAGGTCGAGCACCGATATGTCGACCCGAAGGCTTGACTCGCCGACCATCGGCGGGGCGGGATCTTCCGTTGCGAGTGGGTCTTTCAGACCGAGGTCGCGCCTGGCGGTCTCCGGGGTCACCTCCTCGGCCAGCTCGCTGGCCGGGGCGGGCGGGGTCTTGGCTTTGGGTCGATCCTCGCCGGCTGCCGCCTTGGCTGTCTTGGAGGGGGCCTTTTTCTTACCCTTAGCTACTTTTCGATCGATGGCGTCGAGTTCCTCCTCGATCTCCGAGTAGACCCCGTCGCCCTCGCCCCCGTCCTTTCCGATGTGGGCAAGGATCTCACGAACGCTGTCGACCGCCTTCAGCAGGGTTGTGGTGACCTCGGGCGTCAGCTTGAGCTTGCCGTCGCGCAGGTGCGCGAGGACGGTCTCTGCCGAGTGGGTGACCGCCTCCAGCTTGCTGAACGCGAGGAACCCACAGGTGCCCTTGATGGTGTGAATTGTGCGAAATACACGTTCGATGACCTCGGTGCTCGAAGGGTCCTTCTCGAGTGCGACAAGATCCTGGTCCATGCTGTCGAGATTCTCGGCGCTCTCCGCCAGGAACTCGGCGATGATGGCCGACATGCCCCCCATCCTGGTACTCCCTCCGTCGCTGGTTCTGCCCTCGGACTCGATCCCCGAGCGAGTCAATGTCAATCGGGTTGACGATTGAATGGCGGGATCGCCGACTTCTCTCGCTCGTTTCAGCATCTGCGTACCGATCGCAATTTCGACGGCCGGCCGATTGATCAGCCGCCCGCGTACCATTTCGGGACGCCGCTATCAAGGATACCGCAGGAGTGACTCTCGGGTGAGCATTGCGGCCCGGGCGTCGTTGTTCATCGACCGGTTGGATTGCTGGTAGACTTGAATCAAGTGACGAGATCGTCACCGCTTTGTATTCCAAACGAAAAACCGAGGTGGTTCATGGCACTTGCCAAACTCAGATTGCGCAACATCAACCAGAAGCTCACGGTCTTCGTTGGGGGCTCCATCGCATTGGCTCTGACCGCCCTCGGAGTCATCGCGGTCGGCTACACATCGGACCTGGCCAGTGCTCAGGTCCAGGTCAGGGTCGAGCGAATACTGGAAGTGAACGCCCTGGAAGTAAAGCGTTTCTTTGCCGAACGGGCGAAGATTGTGACGACGCTGCTTGCCGATCCCCGACTCGAGGAGTACTTCATCGGCTACAACGAGTATCGGGCGCCGGTCCTTCGCGACCGGGATTACAACCGGATCATTGACTATTTCGATGTCGTGGCCGCTGGGGAGGAAGATGTCCGGGCGGTCTTTTTCGCCGACGCGGACTCCACCGACTACTTTGCCAATCGGATTCCCGAGATGCCCGACGGACGTGTTGAACGCCCCGGCTACCGGGCGAACACACGGCCGTGGTGGAAGGAAGCCGTCCAGGTTGACCGCCTCTATCTGGCGTCACCCACCATCGACCTCGTGACCGGGACCAAAGCAGTCACGATCCAGACCACTCGCTACCTCGACAACGGGACCCTCTTGGGTGTTGGTGGAGCCGATGTTTCCATGAGATCGGTGGGGCGTCTGGTGCGGGCGATCCAGTTCGAGGGTCAGGGGGAGGCGTTCCTGATCGATGACGTGGGTGAGGTGATCTACTTCACCGGGATCAAGGCCGAAGACGAGGCCCAGGAAGGTGCGGCCGAGGTGGAGACGCTCCTGGCGGGTCTCGACCAGCGGGAAGAAATCGCTGCCGATGGATTCGCCGAGCTGAGTGACCGCCTCCTGGCCGGAGACCACAGCGCCCACCCGGTGACTCTCGGTGATGAACAACGGTTGGTCTTCTCGACCCCGATCCACTCCGAGTCGCCTTATTTCAATTGGACCCTCGGGCTCGCGGTGCCGGAGGAGGTGATCAGCGCCCCGGTCCGAGCCAGCAAGGTTGCGACCGCAATCGCGATCTTCTTGACGATCATCGCCATCGGCGGCGTGACCCTCATCGTGAGCCGCTGGGTGGTGACGAAACCGATCAAGGAGCTGTTGGATCGGTTCCAGGCCGTTGCCGGGGGCGAGGCTGATCTCACCCGACGGGTGAGGGTCTCCAGCGATGACGAGATCGGCAAGCTTGGTGCCACTTTCAACGCCTTTGTCGAGAACATTCAGGGCGATATCGAGACCATCGGAAACGAGGCGACGTCGCTCTCGGGTGCGTCGATCCAGATGCGCAGCCTCGCGCAGCAGATCGCAACGGCCAACGACGAGAGTTCCGGACAGGCGGGCCTGGTGTCGGCAGCGGCCGAGCAGGTGAGCGCCAACGTCGACTCGGTCGCGACCGCCACCGAAGAACTCAACGCCAACACCCGGGAGATCGCCGCCAACGCGTCGGAGGCAGCGCGGGTGGCCACCAGTGCGGTCGAAATTGCGGCCACCACAAAAGGGACCTTCGAGCGGCTTTCCGAGAGCGGCACCACCATCGGCAATGTGGTCAAGGTGATCTATGCCATCGCCGAACAGACCAATCTTCTGGCCCTCAACGCCACCATCGAGGCGGCTCGCGCGGGTGAGGCGGGCAGGGGTTTCGCGGTGGTCGCCGACGAGGTCAAGAAGCTCGCCAACCAGACCGCACAGGCGACCGAGGAGATCAGCGCCACCGCTCAGACCATTTCCGAGCACACGACGGTGGCGGGTGAGGCCATCAACGAGATCACATCGATCATCGAGAACATCCACGACATCCAGACCATCATCGCCAGCGGAGTTGAGGAGCAGACCGCGACCACGGCGGAGATCGCCCACGCGGTGTCGGAGGCCGCGACCGGTTCTCGTGAGATCGCGGAACGCATCGCCGGAATTGCCGCGACCGCACAGGAAACCGCCGCCGCGTCGTTGTCATCGAGAGAGGGCGCCGATGAACTCGCGCAGATGTCGGGTGATCTGCAGAAAGTTGTGGGGCGGTTCAAATACTGATTACGAGTCGACAGTCGACAGTCAACAGTTCACAGTTTCATCGCACTGTTTCCGGAGTGCATAGAGGGGTTGCCGAAAACTGTCAACTGTCGACCCGTCCGGGTAACTGTCAATTGAGGCTCCTGCAAAAACCCGACACCCTCGTTTTGAAACACAAAGGCCACCAAGAACCACAAAGAGACCACGAAGTCGTTGCTGACTCATCGCTCGGAGGATCGAACCTTCAAGATCGGAAGGGGCCCGGGTCAATATTGCGATGCTTCGTGGAACCTTCGTGGCCCCTTGTGCCCGTTGTGTTTCAAATGCGCACGCCACGGGTCTGTAAGAAATGGGCTTCCCCCACTCTTGGCAGGTAGTTTTCCTATGAGCTGCCACCGTACCCGAACACCGATCTGTCTGACGACAGATACTTGCCGCATCGATCCGTGTTCTTTCCATGGGTAGGAGCCGCTTCGCGGCCTGGCGGTGCTCAGAGTGACATGAAGGAGCGATCTCTTTCCCGTCTCGATTTCCGAATTTTGCATGGGGCTGAATTGTCGACTACTCGTACCGCAGCGCCTCGATTGGATCGAGGCTTGCTGCTTTTGCCGCGGGGTAGGTGCCGAAAAAGATCCCGATGACGGCGGCGAAGCCGAAGGCCAGGGCGATGGCCCAGATAGGTACGTGCGCCGGCGGGAAGCCGGGGATGGCCTTGGCTCCCAGGATTCCCAGACCCCAGCCTCCGAGGATGCCGATCAATCCGCCCACAAGCGAGATGGTCACCGCCTCGGTGAGGAACTGAACCAGGATGTCCGACTTCCGGGCCCCGACCGCCTTGCGGACGCCGATCTCGCGGGTTCGCTCGGTCACCGAGACCAGCATGATGTTCATGATGCCGATACCGCCGACGAGGAGGGCGATACTGACCACGCCGCCGACAACCGAGGTGACGGTCCCGAGGATGGCGCCGGTTCGCTCGAGCAACTCCTCCTGGAGGAGAACCCGGAAATCATCCTTGGTGCCCTCCTGGATCCGGTGCCGCCTCCTGAGCACTTCGCCGATCTGGTCTTTCGCGAGATCGACGGTTTCGGGGCTGGCGGCTTTGAAGTCGAGCCGGAGTTGTTTGACCGCTTCGACTCCGTAGATATCGCGGGCGGTGGTGATGGGCACGAGGACAAAATCGTCCTGGTTCTGACCCATCATCTCGCCCTTGTACTCCATGATGCCGATGATGGTGAAAGTGGACGAGCCGACGATGAGGTCGGATCCGAGAACCGGTTCCTCGAGCTCGAGCTCTTCGATGACCTTGCGCCCGATGAGGGCTACCCGCGCGGCGCGCTGGAGATCGAGGTCGGAAAAGAACCGTCCCTTGTCAACCCAGTGGTTGGAGACTTCCTGATGGGATGGGCCGATCCCGAGCAGCATGGTGGGGTGTCGCCGGTCGCCGGATCTGGTCTGTTCGCCGCGATAGAAGACAGGGTTGAAGAGCTCGAGTCCCCCCGCTTGTTCCATGATGGCCAGACCGTCGTCGTAGGTCAGGGTCACTTCGCGGCCCGCGAGATCGGGATCCTGGAGGTCCTGTCTCGGGAAAACCATGATGTAGGTCACGCCCACACCCTCGAACTGGGTTGCGATGACATGGTTGAGGCCCTGGACGATGGACACCACCGCGATCACCGCCGCGACCCCGATGATGATGCCGAGCATGGTCAGCAGCGAACGCATCTTGTTGGCGCGGATGGCCTGAAGGGCGATGCGGAAATTGTCCCAGATCATGGTTGCGCCCGACTGTCGTCCCGGCGTCCGTCACTCACCACTCGACCGTCGAGAAGGCGGATGGTCCGCTGGGCGTGTTTGGAGATATCCTCTTCGTGGGTGACAAGGACGATGGTGTTGCCGGCGGCATTGAGCTCGTCGAAGAGCGACATGATCTCCTCGGAGGTCTTCGAGTCGAGATTGCCGGTGGGTTCGTCTGCGAGCAGGATCGACGGCCGGTTGACCAGTGCCCTGGCCACCGCGACCCGCTGCCGCTGACCGCCGGAGAGCTCGTTGGGCTGGTGTTTGACCCGATCACCCAACCCAACCCGGTCGAGGGCTTCCAGGGCCTGCTTGCGGCGCTTGGCGGCGGGCATCCGGGAGTAGATCAGCGGCAGTTCGACGTTGGCCAGGGCGGTCGCCCGGTTGAGAAGGTTGAAGGTCTGGAAGACGAATCCGATCTCTCGATTGCGGATGTGGGCGAGCTCGGTGTCGTCGAGGCCGGATACGGCCTGTCGGTTGAGGATGTACTCTCCGCTGGTCGGGGTGTCGAGACAGCCGATGAGGTTCATGAGGGTCGATTTTCCGGAACCCGACGGGCCCATGATGGCGAGGTAGTCTCCGGCATCGACCTCGAGATCAACGCCGTCGAGGGCGCGGACCTCGATCTCGCCCATACGATAGATCTTGCGGAGCTCGGAGATGGAGATCAACATCAGTCGATGCGGACCTCGACGCCGCCCGAGTCCTCCTCGTCGTCGTCCCCGCCCTTCTTCTCTTCGGTTCGAACGGCCTCTCCGGCCTCGAGCTTCTTCAGGGTCCGATAAGGGCCGATGATGACCTCCTGACCGTCGGACAGCCCGTTGGTGATCTCGACGTAGAGCACATCGGAGACCCCGGTTTCCACGGCTTGAACAACCGTCTCGCCGTCGGCGATGAGATACACGACATCGGTCTCGTCGAGACCCTTGGCCGCGCTGCCGCGGAGTTCGTCGCCTTCCTCGTCGAGGGTGCGTTTGACCACCGCCTGGACGGGAACCGTCAGGGCGTCCTCGCTGGTGGCGGTGAGGATGTCCACCTTGGCGGTCATGGCGGGACGGAGGGCAGGATCGGGATCGTCGAGGGCGACCTTGACCCGAAAACGGATGGTGCCCTGGGTCGGATCCCTGCGGCCGGAGGTGGCGATCTCGACCACACGACCGATCTGGGGTTCGTCATCTCCGAGGGCGTCCACCGTGACCTCGGCGGTGTGTCCGAGCGAGACGTTGACGACGTCGACCTCACTGACCTCGACCTCGGCAAGCAGCCGCGACATGTCAGCCACGATCATGATGACCGAGCCGGGGAGATTGGTTGATCCGGGGACCACGGTCTCGCCCTGTTCGGCATCGAGCTGGATCAACACTCCGTCCATGGGCGAACGGATGGTCGTCCGCGCCAGATCATCGGTGGCGCGTTTCAGCGCCGACCGGTACTGATCGATGGAGTGTTCCTGGGATTCTGCCTCGACAACGGCGGTGTCGACGGCGAGCTGCGCCTGATCCAGGGCTTCCTGGCTGACCAGTTGGTCGCTGAAGAGTTGGCCAACCCGGCGGAGGTTGCGTTCGGCATCGATGAGCTGGATCTCGATCCGACGTCGGGAGACCTCGGCCTGACGGAGAGCCGCCCGCGCCTGATCCCGGGCCCCTTCGTAGAGTTCACGCTCGATCTCGACGAGAAGCTGGCCGGATGAAACCTCCTGGCCTTCGATCACCGGAAGGGCGATGATTTCACCGACCACCTTGGCCGAGATTTCGACCTTCCTCTCCGGTGTGATCTCACCTGTTGCCTTGACGCGGGAGGAGACCGTACGGTGCTCTGCGCCCTCGGTGTCGACCAAAGTGCCACGGGGTTTGCTGTCCCGAATAGAGGCCCAGATGATGAGGGCGAGGACCGCGATGACGGCGGCTGCGATCAGTGGTTTCTTCATCGTGACCTTTCCAGACTACGAGAACATCCCCTGGAGGACCCCGAGGCCCGCCTTGGCCACCAGCCACCCGGCCCAGGGAACGAGGACCGCGATGGCGGCGCGGGCGGTCGGCAGGCGACCGATGATCTTGAAGCCGATGACGAGCAGCACGAGCGTCCAGATGTTGAAAACGCTGAAGGTGCTGGCCATGGAACTGAGCCAGGTCGGCGCATCCGGCGGCAGCAGCACTCCGAGGTGTGATTTCACGAGATTCGGGATCTCCTGCTCGGTGATCTTGTCGACCCGCTGGATCAGGGCTACAACCAGCACCGTGGCCACGGCGGACGCCGGCCAGTAGGCGTGAAGCGTGGCCGAAAACGTCCTGAGAAAGTCGGTCTCGGAGCCGACCATCTTGAGCATCAAGAGGAAGATAGCAGCCAGGATAACCCACATGATCGGCACCACAACTGCGGTGATGATGGGGATGAACCGCGCGAATTTCTCGCCTCCGGCGATCATCTGCTCGATCTGTTCGTCGCTCAATTCCTCGGCGCGGTCGCCCATTCTTGCCCGAATCGTCGCCTCGTTGTCCATGTGGGGCAGGACGATCACCTGGGCGCCGACGGTCAGGACCATCATCGCGATGAGAACAACCAACCAGGTGGGTTTGACGCTGATGTCGTCAAAGACCTCCCCGGGCGAGGTGAACATCTTGATGAGTCGCTGGAATGCGCCGAGCTTCGCGGTTGGCTCCGACTCATAGGTGGTGGGGGCTGCCGGTTCGTAGCTCGGACGGTCGCTGGTCTCATCCATGGATCTGCTCCTTTTTGTCTGATCAGCAGTATTGTGCCCGATCTTTTCGAAATGGTCTCGCAAAAGAAGAGCACTCTCTCTGAATTCTACGCAGTGCCTCGTCGAAGGATTCCCCGCAGTCTGCTAGAGTTTCGTCGTCATGGTACGGGTTGGATTCTCCCTCGGTGTGATAGTGACCGTCTGCGCGATGGTCGCGCTCTTGATGGGTCCGGGATCCCCGGCGGCGTGGGCGGCGGAGGACGAGGATCTCACCGAGTTGGTGGTCCGTTTCGGAAAGACCCGGTGGACCGAGGACAACAGCATCGAGCTTCTGGCCGATCCTCGGCGTGCATGGGAAGCTCGGCTCGACCTTCTCGAATCGGCGAAAAGCCACATCTTCATCAGCACCTACAGCTGGCACGATAACGAGTACGGGACGCGCTTCAGGGACGCCCTCGCCGAAGTGGTCAGCTCCCGCAGGGAAGAGGGCGACGAATTCATGGCCCGATGCCTGGCCGACGCCACCGGCATGAAGATGTTCTCCCGGGCCTTCGACGCGGTGCGCACCGGCGGTGCGGTTGTCCGATCCTACAACCGGACCTCGTGGGGAATGGCGCCCATGTACGACGGGAGAATGCATGACAAGCTCCTGATTTCCGATGGGCGTGAGGCGATCGTCGGGGGCCGAAACTACTCCGACATCTATTTCGATCCCCAACATTGGTGGCTCGATTTCGGCGTTCTGATCGAGGGCGCCGCGGTCTGGGACCTCCAGATGATCTTTCTGAAAACCTGGGCGGTGTCGACGGACCTCGCCAACGCCAAGCAGTTCGCCTGGTCGATGGAGCACATCCGCCGTCGAATTCGATCCTTGTGGTCGACCGGGAGGTTTCCGGGCGGCAAGTCTCCCATCGAGGAATATCTGAACGAGCGCTTCTTCCCCGAGTACGAGAGTCCGCCCGGAGACACCCGGGTGGCGGTGCTCTACGACAACAGCATGGTTTGGGAACGGGCGCCGACGGCGGTCCTGCTCGTGGAGCTGGTCAGGGCAGCGGATGCCGAGATCGACATCATGACGCCGTTTCCGAACTTCGAACCGGTGCTGACGGATGCGTTGATCGAGGCCATGGACCGCGGTGTTCAGGTCCGCATCATCACCAACGATCGCGAAGCGTCGATCAGGGGCGGGGCGATCCGTCTTGCCGCCTTCCCCACATTGATCCAACTTGTCGAAAGCGGCGCCGAGATCTGGGCCTGGAAGGCCAACCCGAAGCTTCTGGACGAAGTCATCACCACCGATTGTGCGCCCGCGATCATGCCACCCGTCGCCCTGCACGGCAAGGTCGTGCGCGTCGATCACGAGCTCACCATCGTTCACTCATCGAACTTCAACATCCGTTCCACCTACTACAACACCGAGGCCGGCGTCGCGGTGATGGATCGAGCATTCAGCGCTCGGATGGAGTCATTGTTCGACGGCCTCTTGACCCTGCACAACTTCGATCTCCGGTGTACCAACGGTGACCGTCAGGTCGTGGTGGACAAGCTCGTGAAGCTTCTCGGGCCGGATGACGTCGAGGCCATGAGGCAGGAGCTGGGCTCGAAGCAGCGTTTCCTCGATGGAATGAGCATGCTCTGGTGATGTCGGGTCGGAGATCGGTCGCCGCGGTATTGGTGGGGGTCGTCACCATTCTGTGCGCCCCTGTTGCTGCCGATGAAATCGGACCACCGCGCGACGTGGATGCCTGGCACGCGGAGCTGGCCGAGGCCGTCGGAGGCGAGATCTGCGCCCGACCGGAACGGCGCTGGACCCTGGGACTCTATCCGAACATCGGTGTCACACTCGGTCCACCCGATTGGATTGCCTACCAGCTTCACGGCTATCTCTCGCTGGCCGATAACCGGAGTTTCAGCCTCTTTGTCGGCTATGGCTACGAGCGGGGGCCCGAGTCCGAAAGCCACATGGCGACGTTGGGCTGGGGTGGGGTTCGTCATCTGTCCGCCGCCCGGCCGGCTCGCGGTTTCTACGGCAAGTTCCTCCGTTATCGAAGGATGAGAGACTTCACCCATGGGATCCACCACGGGCTTTCGGTGGGAGGCGAGACGGGGGCCGGTCTGCTCGCGCTCGCTTTCGAGCTCGGCGCCGCGCGTTCGGCCCAGAATCACTGGGCCATCACCGCGCAGATCGGCGCGAAGATCGCTCTTCCGATCATCATTCCGCTGTCGCGAAGTCCGGGCACTCAGCCCGAATCCTGAGGGCAAGTTGTTTTTTCGTCTGCTGATTCTATTCACGGTGGTTCCCCTGCTCGAGCTCTATCTTCTGATCAGGGTGGGAGATGTGATCGGGTTTTGGCCGACGGTGGCTCTCGTGGTCTTCACCGGCGCACTCGGCGCGTTTCTCACCCGGCTCGAGGGATTGCGGGTTCTCCGCCGGGTTCAGGAGGATTTTCAGCAGGGGCGAGTGCCGACCGCCAGTCTCCTGGATGGTTTGTTGGTCGTGGTGGCGGGGGCGGTTCTCTTGACCCCCGGTCTCATCACCGATGCGGTGGGGTTCTTTCTCCTCGTCCCGCCGGGTCGTCGCCTGGTTCGAGATTACGTCGTTGCCGCAGCGGCTCGGAGATTCGGCGTTTCGCGTCCACCGGCGATCGACGTCGAGTGGGACCGGGAAGACAAAACCCGGTGATCGCCGGATCTGAACGGAGACAACGGTTCGGTTCCGCAGTACAATTTGGTGATCCCGGTGATTGCGGCACAGGGCCGTGGGAAGAAAAGAGGGCGAAAAATCGACGTCAATCGCATCCTGACCGATCTCCTGATCAACTTTCGCCGGATCGTGCACCGCGGGCTGGTGAATTACTCCGGAGAGCTCTGGTATCGCGAGGGACTCCCCAGCGATGTCTTCAGGCGTTTGGTGGTTCGCAAGGAGAGCGAGACTCCCCTCGATCGCTTCAGTGGCGACTACGAAGAGCTGATGACCTACGCCAACTTCCGGGACCTTGCCGATATCATCGTTGGAAATGAGGCGCTCAGCGAGCGGCTCACCGTTCTCAAGCCTCGCGACGGTGCCAGCCTCCTCGACCGGTTGAACGAGCTTGAAGAGATCAAACGGAATCTCTCCTCGAATCGCTCGACTTCCAACGAGGATGCGGCCAAACTCAAGCGTTATTTCGACGAGTTCCGAGCGGCCATCAAGAAAGGCAAGCCGGCCGCGACTGCGTCTTCACCTCCCTCGGCATCTCCGCCCGAAGATGAGACCAGACCCTCGCCCGAGGACGAGACGATCGATTCGATTTTCGATGAGGAGGAGGCACAACAGGAGCCCGAGGAGAACCGGCCTGGTCGATTGGTCGTCAAGGTTTCGGCCGACGGCCTGCGGAAAGCGGCCTCGGAATCCGAATCGCCCCCCGCCCCCGTCTCTGAGGTGGAGCCGCCCCCACCTGTCGTGAGCGAGGTGGGCTCGAAGAACACGCCTGTGACCGACGTTTCGGTCCGCCCCGGCCCAGGTGATGACGAAGCCAAGGGTCCGGTCGAGGAAGCCGAGGGCGTTGAAAGGGCGCTGCGTGACGATGACAACGCGGCGATTCTGAAGGCCCTCCACATCGAGGTGACCGAGGTTGCCGATGGCATGCTGCGCCGCGAGCCCAAGCACGGGCATCTGGTCTGGGAACAGGCGAGGAAACGGGGTTGGTTCGAGGCTCACAAGGACGAGTTCGAGTTGGATCCGCTGGAAGAGTTTTACGGGTTGGCCCACACCTTTCTCGATGCTTTCGCATCGGGCGCGAAGTCCAGCGAGCTCAAGGCGATTCTCGCCGACGCGGGCTTCTCGAAGTTGCTCCTCAGACTCCGGGAGATGTTCTTGGCGAGTCGGAGTCGCGTGTAGGCCGTTCCAGTTCTTGATTCTCAATTACGGTTCTTTGCGTCGCCCTTGCTTCGTAGGGGCGGGTTTTACACCCGCCCACGATGGCGTTGAATATTGCAGGAGGCTGAATCAAGAACTACGAATCTCGGACGTATACCGCGCCGGGTTCGATCATGGGGCCATCCGGGAGATACTCCAGGCAGTGAGCCATCCATCCCGTTTGGATGGCGAGACAGAAGGGAATGGGAAAGGCGCTCACCGGGAGGCCGATGGGGCGGTAGAGCAGGCCGGTGATGGAGTCCACATTGGCGTAGATGCCCTTGGGGCCGAGCGCCGTCTCGACCTCTTCCCGAAACGCGAGGTAGATCTCCCAGCGATGCTCCAGACCGTGAGCGGTGAGGACCTCTTCAACCATGGGTTCGAGAGCCTTGACCCGAGGATCGGGACAGCCGTAGACGCGGTGCCCGAAACCGGGAAACCGGTGACCACGGGCGAGAGCGTCACGTGCCCAGGCCCGAGCTTCCTCGACGCTCCGGAGTTCGTTCAGCATTTCAAAGGCCAGCTGGTTGGCTCCGCCGTGGCGGGCGCCTGAGAGGGCGCCCATCCCGGCGAGGACGGCGGAGCCGAGGTCGGCGCCGCTCGAGATCACAACCAGGGCGGCAAAGGCGGCAGCGTGGAGACCGTGCTCCGCCTGAACGATGAGACTGGCCTCGAAGGCGCGAAGCTCGGACTCCGGCGAAGAGCGACCCAGGGTCTGAAAGAGAAAATTGGCGGCAAAGCCGAGCTCGTCGTCGGGGTCGATGGGGCCGAACCCGTGGAGATGACGAATCGCGGCCGCCGCCAGGGCGGCGGTCCAGCTCAGGATTCTGGCCGGCCGGCGCCACTGGGCGTCGAGGGTCGTGTTCTCAGGCTCGGGAGTGTGGCAGGCCGCCACCGTCAGCATGGTCCGGTATTGAGCGAGGGGATGGGCTCGACGCGGGACTCTCGCCAGGGCTTGGAGTGCGGCGGGCGGCGGCCGGCGCCATCGCCGAAGCTCCGCTTCCCAGGCCATGAGCTGGTCGGCGGTCGGCAGCTCCCCATGCAGGATCAGATAGCTGGTGGCTTCAAAAGACGTGTGGGCGACGAGATCCTCGATGGGGTAGCCGCGATAGCGAAGACGGCCTTCGACGCCGTCGATGTCGCTGATCCGGGTGTCACCGGCAACAAGCCCCTCCAGACCACGTCCGTAGCCCTGAGGAGACGGCGGGATCGAGCCACCGATCATGAGCGTCGCGGCGCCGTCAACCGACGTTCATGCGGGCCGATATACCTGCTGAGCGGACGAACCAGGCGGATGGTGTCCATGGCCTCGCGAACCAAAGCCACCAAACCGGCCGTTCTTCCAACGGCAAAGAGGCACGGGCCGAGCGCGGGCGCGGCGCCGAGGAGGGCGAAGATCGGCGCAGCATAGAAGTTGATGTTGACAAAGACCCCTCGGGGGGCCAATGCGGCGGTGGCGGCGGTCTCGATGGCGCGCGCGGCCTCGAAGACCTCGGGACGACCCTTCCGTTTGGCAACTGCTGCGAGCTCCCGGCGCAGAATCACCACCCGGGGATCCGGCATCCGATAGACCCGGTGGCCGAAACCGGCGACCGGTCTTCCGGCTTCGAGAATCCTGCGTACCAGAGCTTCGGCTTCGGCGGGCGATTCCATGGCTGCGAGCTGTTCGAGGACACCCTCGCTCGCGCCACCCTGACGAGGCCCTCGCAGCGCCGAGAGACCGGCGACCAGGTTGAAGTAGGGGTCGGCCAGGCAGGAGGCCACCACCATCGAGGTGAAGGTGGGCGCGTCAATGCCGTGGGCGGCGTACAGCACCCACAACAGATCGAGCAGGCGGGCGTCGGCAGGTTCGGGCTCGTCTCCATCGAGACTCGTCAGGACGGAGACGGCAAGGCTGGTGTCGTCTCTGACGGCGGGGGAGGCGCGGCCCGCACCGTGGGCGGCGACCTCGGCCACCACCGCGGCCATCTGACCGACGATGCGGAGCTCCCTCC
>Ga0316191_10002226_pt1 | contig 14001 bp, 13 predicted proteins | sample Eddworburr2cm_MG_FD_204928 | JGI IMG/M metagenome (GOLD analysis project Ga0316191, IMG submission 204928) | Coastal sediment microbial communities from Maine, United States - Eddy worm burrow 2 cm | ecosystem: Environmental > Aquatic > Marine > Coastal > Sediment | place: USA: Maine...
TCGATACCACGATCAATGCCCTCGATCAGGTCGTCCGGCGTACCGACACCCATCACATAACGCGGTTTTTCAGTCGGCAGATGCGGCGCAAGCGTATCCAATGTTGCCAGCATCTCCTCTTTCGGTTCGCCCACCGAGAGGCCGCCGATGGCAATGCCTTCAAAGTCGATCTCTGCGACTGCCTTCAGACTCTCCAGTCGCAGGTCGGCGTACATGCCGCCCTGCACAATGCCGAAGAGTGCCTGGCTATTATTGACCGGAAGATGTTCACGGCACTCGGCAGCCCAGCGCATCGACATCTGCATCGAATCGCGCGCCTCCTCATAGGTGGCAGGGTAGGGAGTGCACTCATCAAAGGCCATGACAATGTCGGAGCCCAGTTGTCTCTGAATCTCCATGCTCTCTTTGGGCCCCAGAAACCAGCGGGAACCATCGATATGCGACTGGAAGCGGACGCCGTGCTCCTCGATCTTGCGAAGCTCACCGAGCGACCAGACCTGAAAACCACCGGAGTCGGTGAGGATCGGGCGATCCCAGGCCATGAATTTGTGCAGTCCGCCCAACTGCTCGATAATATCCGCGCCGGGGCGAAGCATCAGGTGGTAGGTGTTGCCGAGAATGATCTGGGCACCGATATCGTCGGTCAGATCGGCTGGTGTCAAACTCTTCACTGTGGCCTGTGTGCCAACTGGCATAAATACGGGCGTTTCCACCACACCGTGTGGCAGCGTAATACGACCACGACGGGCGTGGCCGGATGCATCGGTTTTTAGCAGTTCAAAGGTCAGTGAAGACATGGCGGCGCAGTATGCCTGCGTGGAGTGTGGATGGAAGCCTGAATAGGGGCTGGTCTTTTGCGGACACCTTGCTTAAACCGGCTGTTTTGTATGGCTAGGAGTTGTTTTGGCTGAATCTGGACTGAAACAGCTGATTGTCCGCGCTACGCAGACGTCGACTGATCTCGCGGCCTATATTCATTTGAATAATGGCAAACTGTTCAAGATCGTGCTGGTAGAGCTTAAGCAGAATAGCGTGACCGAGCTCAATGGCATCGCATGCCTCAACAGCCATCACTGATGCGCTTCTCGGGTAGAGATCAAGTAGTGCCATTTCACCAAAACAGTCGCCCTGCGAAAGATGTTTAAGAAGATGGTCTTCGCCATTCCACTGTTTGCTGACAGCGACCTTTCCACGCTCGAGTACAAACAGGGAAACGGCGTCATCACCTTCACGAAAAAAATAGTCGCCCGGTAACAGGTGTTGGATGGATGAGTGATCAATGAGAAATTCCAGTGTCTCTTTACTGACACCTCCAAAAACAGGCATGGATTGCAGAAGATCGACACGCGCCTGCTTCAAGCTGGTTCCTTTGTTGGTTTCATATGATTTAAAGTGGACTCGAACAGGAAATGTGTCAATGAAACTCAAATGGCAAAGAGAAAGGCATGCTCAATGTGCCGCTGTTTAAAAGCTCATTTTTTTTGCCGTTTATCTTGCAATATTTTCCAATCGGTTTTAGAAGCTTCTCTACCGTGAATGTCATTTAAATGGAGATACCAGTGAAAGATTTTGATCTTTTGATCGTGGGTTCAGGACCGGCCGGACAGCATGCGGCACTGCATGCGGCTCATATGGGTAAACGGGTTGCCATCATCGAGCGCAAGCCGCGCATTGGCGGTGCAGGACTGCAGACAGGTACCATCCCCAGTAAAGCGTTGCGGGAAGTGGCCTACATGGCCTCACAGATGGGCCGTAAGGGGATGCGGGAGGCCTTCTCCGGCGATACTCGTCCCAAACACGGATTGCTCTCTGAGGCGATTCACCGCAAGGAGCTGGTGATTGCCCAGCAGGAGTCGGTGATTCTTAATCAACTGATGAGTGATGGCATCTCACTGATTCCGGGTGAAGCATCATTTGTTGATAAGCATACACTTGAAGTGCTTGGCAAGAAGGGTGAAGCGCGCAAGCTCTCTGCCGAAGTAATTATTCTAGCCACAGGTTCGCGACCTCGCAGACCACCGGATATACCTTTTGATAAAAAGACGGTGTTCGACTCCACTTCTATTTTGAATCTGAAACATCTACCGCGTTCACTGGTTGTGATTGGTGGCGGTGTGATTGCCTGTGAATTTGTCTCCATCTATGCAGCCCTGGGTGTTGAAGTGACGGTGGTCGACTCGCATGCGCAGGTACTCTCTTATCTGAGCAAGGATGTTGTGTCGGTGTTGACCGATGCGATGCACTCCATGGGTGTCCGGTTTCATATGAACAGCCGCTGTGCTTCGATTGAGAAAGAGGAGGGGAGCATCTGCACCACTCTGGATAGTGGTGAGAAGCTCTACTCCGACACCGTACTCTATGCACAGGGGCGCGAACCCAATTTTGACTCGTTGAAGATCGGCAATGCTGATGTGGAGGCCGTTGATGGCTGGATTGAGGTCAATGATACATTCCAGACCTCCGTGCCGCATATCTATGCTGTGGGGGATCTGATCGGAAGGCCTGCCCTGGCTTCAACCGGTATGGAGCAGGGGCGTATGGCGGTGCATTATGCGTTTGAGCGCAGTGCCTCCGGGATGGGTAAGAATATGCCGATGGCAATCTATACGATTCCTGAACTCTCATCCGTGGGCAAAACAGAACCGCAGTTGCGTGCTGATGGTGCAGATTATGTGGTAGGGCGTGGCTGGTTTAACAAGAGTGCCCGAGGTCAGATTATCGGTGATGTAAATGGCTTGCTGAAGCTCAATGTGGATCGCGCTTCACGCAGGATTGTCGGTGTACATATCGTCGGTGAATCGGCCAGTGAACTGATCCATATCGGTCAGGTGTTGATGAACATGGATGGCACTGTGGATGATCTGGCTCGTAATGTGTTTAACTATCCGACACTGGCGGAGTGTTACAAACTGGCTGCAAAGGATTGCCTGAGCAAACTCTCCTAACCCTCTGTTTAAAACGCCTGCGAAATTAGCAAAAAAAGCTGCGTTAAGCGTTAAGTTTACGACCACACTTTTCACATTCAGTAGGCGGGGAGAGAACGTTTTTATGCGCAATCATTCGCTTGCACGGTTCACAGAAGTAGAAGCCTCTCAGATTAACAAAAACAATCAGCCCGACCCCCAGCACCAGCAGCCAGTAGAACTTGGCAGGGAAGTGTAGCAACCAGGCAAAGGTAAGCAGCATGATGCCCAGCCCTGTAATCATCACCGGCCAGATACGCTTCTTGATTTTAACATCGATTTTTACAGCAAACACAAAAAGTCGCGCTGCGATGAAAAGCACCCAGAAGAATGCAAAAAAGAAAACCATGTCAGTTGTGCTCAACTTATGCTCCCGGTTGAAAAATTGATGTGGCAAAGCCTAGCGTATTCTCAATTCAAGGCACAGTGATCGGAATGATTTTAATCATGGGCTCGTAGAGATTAAACTTAAAGGCCTGCCAGATTTCTCTGACAGACCTTTCCTACTGCCTAAGTTATGCGTCTTATTCAGGATTCGTTGTGGCTTCTGTGGCTCCTGCGCTCATTTCGCTCACCGCGATCATGTTGCTGAACCGGAGCGCGAGAATCGTGGCGCTTGGCTGCACGGTAGTCACTCCAGCGATTTTGATTGCGTTGATGGCCATAGCCTTGAGCTACATAACGTTCATGACGTAGATGTGCACGCTGTTTAGCAACTCTGGCATGACGTTTTACGACAGGACGATGCTGCGTGTAGACATGACGTTTTACGACAGGCCGATGCTGCGTGTAGACATGACGTTTTACGACAGGCCGATGCTGCGTGTAGACATGACGTTTCACGACAGGACGGTGTCCTGTATGAACAACTGTTACAGGCTGATGCTGGTTAGCAATGATTGCGCCTGCAATTGTTCCCAACACGGCACCAAAGATGGCGCCTTCGACAGCCTGGTTACTGTTTGAGCCGACAACGGCACCGGTCGTGGCGCCCACAACGGCACCGGTGGTCATGGCACGATCCTGATAGGAAGCGGCCTGCGCAGGTGATGATGCGAGCAGTGCTGTGGAGAGCAGGGTCGCGATGGCTAAGGTCTTTTTCATGATAATCTCCTTTGGGAATGTGTCCCCGATGTGGAGAAGTCTAAATTAGTTGATATTATCAACAATGTGCAAAAGTTGCGTGGATCGGGGAGTTTTTCCCCGCCGGACCTGATAGCGATCCGATCGGTGAATTCATAAAGGGCAACAGGATATCTACATGAATCTAACCATTGCCAATTAATGGCTGGGGCTGACAGCCGCATAACGCTTCCATATAGTGCGCCTCTATGGCGATTCGAGAAATTTTAATATACCCGGATGACAAACTCCGTGAAGTGGCCAAGCCGGTTGAGTTTCCGCTTACCGATGAGGTCAAGGCAGTGGTGCAGGATATGGCTGACACCATGTATGGCGCACCGGGCGTAGGCTTAGCTGCCACCCAGATAGGTGTGGCCCTGCGTATTGCGGTGACTGATACTGATTGGCGCAGCGAAGAGGTGCGGCATGAGAATGGTGGTGAGCCGGTTGCAGGCCGCAACCTGAAGGTTTGGATCAATCCGGAGTTCACCTGGAGAGAGACTGGTGTGGCAACCTGGGAAGAGGGGTGCCTCTCCGTGCCTGAAGTATATGAAGATGTTGATCGCCCGGCTGCTGTTCGCCTGCGCTGGCAGGATATGAATGGTGAAACACATGAGGAAGATTTTGAGGGTTTCCAGGCGGTAGCTCTACAACATGAGTTCGATCATCTCGATGGCATCCTCTTTATTGATAAACTCTCGCGCCTGAAACAGAGCATGATCAAGAAGAAGCTGACGAAGCGTAAAAAGCTTCAGGACTCCTAAAACCACCATGATAAAAGTTGTATTCGCCGGAACACCGGCATTCTCCGTCTCTTGCCTGAACGCACTGATCCAATCTGATGATGTTGAGGTGGTGGGCGTAGTCTCGCAGCCGGATCGTAAGGCCGGCCGCGGCATGAAACTGACACCATCTCCGGTGAAGCAGGCTGCCATCAATGTCGGTATTGATGTGATTACTCCTGAAACACTTAGAGATAATGATGAAGCGGTCGCGTGGCTTAAATCAAAAGAAGCCGATGTTCTGGTGGTTGTCGCTTTTGGCATGATTCTTCCCAAGTCATGGCTGGATGCTCCCAAAGCCGCACCAATCAATGTTCATGCTTCGCTACTTCCCAGATGGAGAGGAGCCGCTCCGATTGAACGCGCTCTGCTGGCAGGTGATGCTGAGACAGGTGTCGGTATCATGCAGATGGAGGAGGGGCTCGATACAGGTGGTATCTATGCTGAATCCAGATTGCCGATCACGAATCAGACTACAGGCTCCGAACTCTGGTTTGCGCTTGCCGATATGGGTGCGAAGCTGTTGATTGAATCGTTGCCGGGCATTGTTTCCGGTGCGTTGATTCCTGCTCCACAAGATGAGTCAAAAGTGACTTATGCGAAGAAACTGACCAATGAAGAGCGTGTGATTGATTGGTCTGATTCAGCCACCTCTATTGATCGTGTTGTACGCTGCTTCTCTCCCAAACCGGGGGCGCGGGCCATGTTTCGTGGCAAGTGGCTGAAGGTTGTAGGCGGGGAAGTGGTTGAGAGCTCATCAGGATTGCCTGCGGGCACTGTTGCCGATGACAAATTGCTGAATATCACCTGTGGCGATGGTTCAATCTATCGGATGCTGGAAGTGCAGCCGGAAGGTAAAAATGCCATGGATGCCGATGCATTCCTGCGTGGTGCGCAGCTGAAGAGAGGCGATCTTCTTGCTGGAAGCGTGAACGCTTGAATATTCGTACTTTTGCGGTCAACTCACTTGATCTTATTCTCAACAGATCCAGAAAAGCGGATGACGTTCTAAAGCAGTTGATGAGTGAGGTGATCAAGGAACCTCGGGATCGTCATCTGTTGCATGAGATGGTCTATGGCGTGCTACGGCATTACTTTTCTCTGGAAGCCGATTTTTCCCGTTATCTGAAACAGAAACCGAATGAGTTTGCCCGGCTAGCCCTGTTTGTGGGGACGTATCAGATTCGGCATATGCGCGTGCCTGTGCATGCTGCCGTGAGTGAAACCGTCAATGCAGTCAAACCACGTGACCCGAAGGCTTCAGGCATGGTCAACGCCGTGCTGCGTAAGGTTTCCAGTAGTGAGCCACCTGCCAAACTAAAGCCCAATCAGCGGGCGGAACTGCCCAACTGGATCTATGCATCCTGGCGTGATGCCTTTGGAGCAGATGTGGTTCAGGCGATCTCGGAGGCCAATCAGAAGAAACCGGAACTTTCACTGGCCGTGTTTGGTGATCGCAATCTCTGGATGCAGCAGGCATCAGATGCCGGACTTGATGCGGTAAAGGGTGAACTCTCTTCTCACGCAGTGATACTGCCTTCGGGAACTGCAGTGACAGCGCTCCCCGGTTTTGAAGATGGGGAATTTCAGGTGATGGATCAGGCAGCACAGACAGCCGTGCTGGCACTACAGGTTGAGACAGGGGGCAAGGTGCTCGATATCTGCGCAGCTCCCGGTGGTAAAAGCGCACTGCTTGCCCGTAAACATCCTGAATCCGCAGTGATTGCTGTTGAGTTGAGTGAGAAACGTATTCCTCGTTTGCAAGAGAACCTTGAGCGCGTGAAGGCTGAGAACGTGACTGTGGTGCAGGGTGATGCAATAGCACTGGAGTTTGCCGACAGTTCTATGGATGCAATCCTGCTTGATGCGCCATGTACGGCATCAGGCGTGATTCGCCGTCATCCGGACGCAAAGTTTCTTCATAAAAAAGATGATGTGGATCGTCATTCAGCCTTGCAAAAGCAGATGGTTGCAGAAGCGCTGCGTGTGCTTAAGCCCGGAGGCCAACTGGTCTATGCGGTCTGTTCGATTCATCCCGAAGAGAATGAGCAGGTGGTGGAAGGCTTCTCCGAACTGCAATCAACCCAGCGAATTTTTCCAACCCAGCATCATGACGGCTTCTTTATTGCAAAACTGGCTAAAGAGTAGTCTTCGCCCATGTCTGATATTCAAAAGCTGATCCCCGACCTGTCATACCTCAAAGGTGTACGTGTGATTGCTGCGATGAGTGGTGGGGTGGATTCATCGGTGATGGCTGCGTTGCTCAAAGAGGCCGGGGCGGATGTGATCGGTGTGTTTCTCAATGTCTGGGACTACTCCCGTGATGAGGTGGCCGGTCACGGCTCCTGCTGCTCACTTGATGATGCCTATGATGCACGGCGGGTGTGCGATCAGATCGGCATTCCTTTTTACAACATGGATATGCGGGAGAACTTCCGTCGCAATGTGATTGATCCGTTTATTGCCGACTATGAGACGGGGCGTACACCCAACCCTTGTGAGCGTTGCAACCGTTTCGTGAAGTTCGGAGCACTGCTTGAGGCTGCCGACAAGCTGGAGGCCGAGTACGTGGCAACAGGCCACTATGTACAGCGCCGTGATGATGAGACGGGTGTGCATATCTATAAGGGCAATGATGCCAAGAAAGATCAAACCTACTTTTTGGCAACCACCAGTCGCGAACAGGCCAAGCGGATTCTTTTTCCGGTCGGGCATCTTGAAAAAGATGGAACCCGTAAACTGGCCGAGCACTACAAGCTGCTAACTGCCGGAAAACATGAGAGCCAGGATATCTGCTTTATTCCTGCAGGTGACCGCATCGCTTTTCTCAAAGGGCAGGGTGCATCAGCTGGGTTCAGGGAAGGCGAGATCGTGGATCGTGCGGGTAACGTGCTTGGCAAACACCATGGCATTGCACATTACACGCTTGGCCAGCGAAAAGGGCTGGGGATGCCTGGAGGTCCATGGCATGTCGTGGGGCTTGATGGTGATTCAGCCAAGGTGGTTGTGGCACATCCGGAAGAGGCTGTGATTCGCGAAGTGGAAGTGGAAGATGTCTCATGGATCAGAAAGCCTGTGGAAGGCGAGCCAATCACCGTCAAGGTGCGTTATCAGATGCAACCGGCAGAGTGTAAGATCACTGAAAACAAGATGCTGAAGGTTGTTTTTCATGAGCCCCAGAAGCCAACAGCACCGGGGCAGGTGGCTGCCTTCTACAGCGGTGATGAACTGCTCGGTGGCGGTATCGTGGCCTCGGTCGTTTAAGACTGTTTTAGGCTAATTGCAGAGCGCAGAGCGGCTGTTTTCGCCTGATTTTAAATCACCACAACGTATGCTAATATGCCGCCTCAATTTAGGGGGCGTCATGTCAGACAAAGAGATTCAAACCGAAAAGCCTAAGAAATTAGCATCAAAAGATTATGAGAAGGCGCTTGCTGATATCCATGTAGAGCTGGTGAAGTGGCAGCACTGGATCAAAGAACAAGGCCTGCAAGTGGTGCTTATTTTTGAGGGACGTGATGCAGCAGGAAAAGGCGGCACCATCAAACGTTTGATGGAGCCTTTGAATCCTCGTGGCTGTAATGTGGTGGCACTGCCCGCGCCTTCTGACAGGCAGAAAACCCAGTGGTACTTCCAACGTTATGTAGAACATCTTCCGGCAGCTGGCGAGATCGCTGTCTTTGACCGCAGCTGGTACAACCGTGGCGGTGTTGAGCATGTGATGGGCTTCTGTACCGACAAAGAGTACCGGGAGTTTATGCGCTCCTGCCCTGAATTTGAGCGCATGCTTGTGCGCTCTGGAATTATTCTTATTAAATACTGGTTTTCAGTTAGTGATGAAGAGCAGGAGCGTCGTTTCCAGAAACGGGCGACAGATAAGACCAAGCACTGGAAACTTAGCCCGATGGATCTTGAGTCCCGTGATCGCTGGATGGAGTACTCCAAGGCCAAGGATGAGATGTTCTTCTACACCGATATCAATGAGGCTCCCTGGAACGTTGTCAATTCGGATGACAAAAAGCGTGCGCGGCTGAACTGCCTGGGACATATTCTGGCTTCAATTCCTTATGAAGATGTCATGCCTGCACCTAAACCACTTCGTCCTCGCAAGGCTCAGCCGGATTACAAACGTCCGGACATCAATGACCAGCACTTTGTTCCGGAAAAATATTAAGGCGAGTGATAAGAGTATTATGAGCAGATTCCGCTTCCCGTGGAAGATCTGGATATCTGTTTTGGTAGCTTGCTCGGCGGTTTCGTTTTCCGGTTGTAAATCGGTGGACTCAGCATTGAACAACAGCGGCAAGCTGCTCAATGTTGCCATGAGTTCAACCGGACGGGATATTGCCAAGATCGCCAAGAGTAGCAGGCCGACGGAAGCCTTGGCTAAAGTGGCCAGAAATCGTGGTGCCTCTTACCGGAATGATCCGCGCCGAGCGCTCTATGATATCAAGACAATGCGCTCTCAGTTTAATCAGGTGATGTCAGGTCTGACGGGGCTGGCTGGCAAGCAGTGGGGAAGAGGTAACACCCGCGTTCCTGATCGCACGCACTATGTTAAATACACTCATAACTACAAGAGCCGGGCAGTGGTTGATTTCGATAGGGGATGGGTGACAGTTGAAACGCTGGAAGAGGCCAATAGCGCAGAAAGCCTGAAGAGCGCCATCGTCACCACGCTGCTGACGCCGGATGATCCGCGTGCTGTCGATCTATTCTCCGATGCCGACATCAAGCTGACCAGTCAATCGACACCCTATCTTTACGGACTGCTGCTCGATCAGGATGGCAAGCCGATTGCCGACCCTAAGGGGGCGGAGAGGTTTGCCGCATGGCAGATCGAACAGGCACTGAAGACAAAAACCATCAAGACCGAAACAGGCGATAAGAGGGTCCATTTTGTCAAGATGGCCATGGTTAGCAATTTCGAGGACAAGCAGGCGAAGAAGTATCAGCCAGCTGTGCAGCGGTTCGCCAGAAAATTCGGCATCAGTGAGAGCCTGGTGTTTGGCGTGATCCGTGCCGAAAGCAATTTCAATCCTTTCGCTGTCAGCCCTGCTCCTGCCTTCGGATTGATGCAGCTTGTACCGTCGAGTGGTGGGCGAGAGGGCTACAAGAAAGCACGAGGCAAAGACAGGCCTCCATCGCGTAATTTTCTGTTTGATGCCGAAAACAATATCGAGTTGGGCACTGCCTATCTCGGGGTGCTGTTCAGCAAGCAGATGAGCGGAGTGTATAACGATATATCGCGCGAATACTGTGTGATTGCCGCCTATAATACCGGCCCATCGAATGTGTTGAAGGCATTCTCCAGGAGTCGCCAGGATGCATTCGACCGGATCAACAGGATTCAACCGCCGCAGGTGTACGACAGGCTCGTACATAACCTGCCCTATGCCGAAACCCGTAGCTATGTGCAGAAAGTGGTGAAGTATCGCAGGAATTATGTGAGCCTCTAATGGGGGGAGGGGTGAGACATGTTTGCCCTTGGAAGTTGTAGGCGCCTCCTCTAGACTGCCGCTCCTCGCCGGTTTGCCAACAAATCCGACGATAGATAGATAACTGATTTTAAAAGAGGATTTCATGGCTATCCAACGCACGCTTTCAATTATTAAACCTGACGCAGTGGCGAAGAACGTAATCGGTGACATTATTCGTCGTTTTGAAGAAAACGGACTCTCTGTGATCGGCACACGTATGATTCACCTGAGCGGTGAACAGGCGGGTGGCTTTTATGCAGTACATAAAGAGCGTCCCTTCTTTAAAGATTTGTGCGAGTTCATGAGTTCCGGTCCGATTTTGGCGATGGTTCTTGAGGGCAGTAATGCAGTGAATCTTAACCGTCAGCTGATGGGAGCAACCAACCCGAAAGAAGCAGAAGAGGGTACGATTCGTGCCGACCATGCCAACTCGATTGATGCTAATGCGGTTCATGGTTCGGATTCTGAAGAAAACGCAGCGATTGAGATTGCCTACTTCTTTGGTGACCTTGATCTAAACAGCCGCCTTTAATCCATCTTTATCTTAGACACCATTCATGAGTGAACAGAATCCGGAGAGTTCCGGTCCCGGCACACCTGAGCAGATTGCTGTTCGTCGAGAGAAGCTGACAAAGCTGAGGGAGGCCGGTGAGGCTTATCCCAATACGTGGCGTCCCGATGCGATTTCGGCAGAGCTGCATGCAAAATACGATGAGCTGGATGCTGAAGTCCTTGAAGCTGAAGCGGTCTCTGTCCGTGTAGCCGGACGTATCATGGGCCATCGTGTGATGGGCAAGTCCAGCTTCATGAACATTCAGGATGGTGAGGGTCGTATTCAGCTCTTCATCAATCGTGATGCGATTGGTGGTGCTGAGGTCTATAACCCAACTAAAAAGTGGGACCTTGGTGATATTGTCGGTGCTGAGGGTGTTCTTTTCCGCACCAAGACCGGCGAACTTTCGGTGAAAGTTTCACATGTCGAAATGGTCTCCAAATGTCTTCGTCCTCTGCCTGAGAAGTGGCATGGCCTAAGCGATAAAGAGATGCGTTACCGTCAGCGTTATGTCGACTTGATGGTGACTCCTGAGTCACGCGACACATTCCGCACCCGTTCCAAAACCATTTCGCTTCTGCGCCGTGGTCTTGAGGAGAAGAACTTCATGGAAGTGGAGACGCCGATGTTGCAGGCCCTGCCGGGTGGTGCGGCGGCACGTCCTTTTGCAACCCACCACAATGCACTGGATATGGAGCTTTTTCTTCGTATCGCTCCTGAGCTCTACCTGAAACGTCTGGTGGTTGGTGGTTTTGAGCGTGTTTTCGAGATCAACCGCAACTTCCGCAATGAGGGGCTTGATGCAACGCATAACCCGGAATTTACCATGGTTGAGTTCTATCAGGCCTATGCTGACTTCAATGATGCGATGGATACAACCGAATCGCTGATTCGCGGTGTTGCAGAAGGTCTGGATCTGTCTAATGTCGAGTGGGATGGTGTTGAAATCGATCTATCCCAGCCATTCAAGCGTATCAGGCTGGATGAGTCCGTATTTGAGAAGCGCCCTGATCTGCGTGGGCATGCCAATGATAAGGCGCTGCTGGCGACCGTCTGTCTGCAAGAGATTGAGAACTTCAAGCCATTGATCACATGGAAGGCAGGCCACTATCTGACGGCCCTGTTTGAAGAGCTTGTTGAGTCTGAATTGAAGCAGCCGACCTTTGTTACCCACTATCCGGTAGATGTTTCGCCGCTGGCACGCAGGAACGGTGAAGAGTCAACGGTTACTGATCGCTTTGAGCTCTTTATTTCCGGCAAGGAAATTGCCAACGGTTTCTCCGAGTTGAATGATCCGGACGATCAGCGGGACCGTTTTACTTCGCAGGCTCAGGCAAAGGCCGCCGGAGATCTTGAAGCGACAGGTGTCGATGAGGATTATCTGCGTGCTCTTGAGTACGGCATGGCGCCAACCGCCGGTGTTGGTATTGGTGTGGATCGACTGGTGATGATGTTGACCGGCCAGCACTCCATCCGTGATGTGTTACTGTTTCCACATATGCGGCCGGAGTAAGAGTCAGAAGCAGGGGAGGTTGAGTTGAAAGCAAATCTTGTCATGACCAAGGATCTGGTGGTTTGCCATCCTGATCAGAGTGTAGCTGAAGTGCTGCAAATCCTGCGTGAAAAAACGTTCCGTGTGCTTCCCGTAGTAGACAGAGACAACAAGATTCTTGGCGCAATCAATATGCTGGGCATGCTCTCCAAACTCGTTCCTGAATATATCGTCAATGGCGATCTGAAATCTATTGCCTATGCTCCTGATATTGGGCTGTTGCGCAGGCACTATACAGAGATACTTGATCATAAAGTAAGTGATGTGATGGACACACATCCGACGCTTGTCCATGAAAATGAGTCCCTGCTCTCTGTTACAGCTGCCCTGATCGGTTTTGATCGTTTTGAATATGCATTTGTAATAAACAGGGAGAATGAGCTGCTGGGGATTATTGCTGCCAGTGATGTTCTCCGTTGTCTGAGCAAGTTTGATCCGGAGGTTCTGTTCGATGCATGATTCAGTGAGCCATGTGATTTTCGGGCTGGATCCCACGTGGGTCGCAGTAACACTGCTGCTGGGTGTCTACGCTGTGATTATGGCGGAGAAGTTTAACCGTGCGGTTCTCTCCCTGCTCGGTGCTGGCCTGATGATTCTCTGCGGCGTAATTACACAGCAACAGGCTGTTGCCGGCATCGATTTTAATACCATTGGATTGCTGACAGGGATGATGGTGATTGTCGCCATCAGCCAGAAGACAGGCATGTTTCAATATGTGGCCATCAAGTCGGCCAAAGCTGTGAAAGGCGAGCCTTGGGGCATTCTGGTGATGCTCTCTGTCGTGACAGCGGTCTTTTCAGCCTTTCTTGATAACGTAACCACCGTTCTTCTGATTGCTCCCGTCACGCTGCTAATTACTGATGCACTGGGTATCAAGCCATATCCATTTCTTTTTGCTCAGATTCTTGCTTCCAATATCGGCGGTACAGCGACGCTGATCGGTGACCCCCCCAATATTATGATCGGTTCGGCTGCAGGGCTCTCTTTTTATGATTTTCTTACAAACCTGGCCCCGATCACACCGCTTATTATGCTGGTGACGATTGTGATGATCTGGTTCATGTTCGGCAAAGGACTGCACGCCACAGAAGATGCCAAGGCGCTGGTGATGCAGTTTAACGAGAACGATGCTATTGAAGATGTTCCGCTAATGAAGAAGAGCCTTTTTGTGCTCTTTGCTGTTATTTCCGGCTTTACTGTTGCGCACAGCTTTCACCTGGAGCCTGCATCCATCGCCATGTTCGGTGCTGCACTGCTGCTTCTGCTGCAAACATGGGGGATGGACCTGCATGCTAAGGATCACGCCTATGAAGGCATTATGGCCGAGGTGGAGTGGACTACGATCTTTTTCTTTGTTGGTCTCTTTATCATTGTGACCGGCGTTGAACATACCGGTGTTATTGAGATGCTAGCTCACAAGACACTGGAGTTGACCGGTGGCGACTTCACTGCGACAGCCGGAGCCATTCTCTGGGTCTCTGCGATCGCCTCGGCTCTGATCGATAACATTCCATTTGTGGCAACGATGATTCCTCTGATTGAGAACATG
>Ga0316191_10002227_pt1 | contig 14000 bp, 9 predicted proteins | sample Eddworburr2cm_MG_FD_204928 | JGI IMG/M metagenome (GOLD analysis project Ga0316191, IMG submission 204928) | Coastal sediment microbial communities from Maine, United States - Eddy worm burrow 2 cm | ecosystem: Environmental > Aquatic > Marine > Coastal > Sediment | place: USA: Maine | collected...
GTTCGGAAGCTGTTGATGGTTTCGCGTTCGTCGTAGGCGTAGGTGAAGCGGGTTGCTCGGCGGAATGCGTCGCCGTCTACGACGATGGGGTATTTGAGGTGGTCGATGGCGCCGGGTGGGATGTGGGGAAGGCCCAAGCGGCCGATGCCTAGCTTGAACACCGATGCCGGGACGGCAAGTGGACGGCGTCCAGCTGCGCGGACGATCGTTGAGAGCGGCACCGGTGATGGGCCTGAAACGTTGAAGATCCCATGTAGCTTGTGGGCGAGCGCGGTGACGATGGCCTCGGCGGCGTCTTGTTCGTGGATGAAGTGGAAGAGCGGGTCGAAGCCCATGATCAGCGGGACGTTGGGGCCGCGCAGGAATGAGGCAAGCGTCCCGTGCTTGCTCGGGCCGAGCGTGTAGACGATCCGCAGGACGGCTGTCGTGATCTCCGGGTAGCGCCACAGCGACGAGGCGGCGTACAGGTCCGCGGCGACCAGGTCGGCGAGCTCCGGGAAGGTGTGGGCGGACATCGGAGGCTCGTCCTCCGTGTGATAGAGCGGGGAGTCCGCGGCCGCGCCGTAGAAAGTGTGGCGCCCAACAAAAACCGCCTGTTTCACCCCGTAGCTCTGGCAATGATGGATGAACGCGCGAGTGCCATAGAGGTTCACACGCATCCGGTCGGGGCTCTTGTGCACCAGGTGGGTCACGGTCGCCATGTGGATGGCGGCGTCGGGCCGGTGGGTCCGGAACGCCTCTTCAGCGGGCCGCTTGCGGATGTCGGCCTGGAAGAGCTCGATCGCTTCGGGCGCCTCGGGCCAGGGCCGGCGATCGATTCCGATCACCTCGTACCCGTGTTGGAGAAGTTTCAGCGCGGTCAAGCGCCCGAGCATCCCGCTGATACCTGTCACCAAAACTTTCATTACAGCACCAGATCTTCTTCGGAGATCTCCTTCTCCCTGAGCTGGCGTCCTTGTCGAATCAAGTCGCGAATGCGTTCTTTCACTTGATCGACCATTTCGCATACCACTTCGTCGCGCTCGTGACCTGTGCCTTCGAAGTACATCGGCTTGCCGTAGAGCAGCTGAAACCTCGTTGGCTTGGGCACGAGCACGATCCACTTCGTGATGGGCACGTACGGCACGCCGAGCAGGCGTCCGAGCCCCTTGAGGTTGGCGATCGTAGGTAGCGCGTCGCCCCCGCCGACGAAGCCGAAGGGCACGATCGGGCTCTTGGTTTCGAGCGCCAAGCGCATGAAGCCAGTCCCGAAGTCGACCAGCGAATCGGCGTCTTTTGCGAGCTTTGCCGTGCCTCGGGCGCCTTCGGGGAAAGCAAGGATGAGCCGCTCGGCATTCAACAAGCGTCTGGCCTGATCCGGGTTCCCCGTGAACTGACCCATGCGGCTCATGATCTGCGAAACGCCAGGGAACTCGTGGATGAACTTGTCGATCATTCCGTGCGGGAGCCGTGGCGGCTCGGCGTCGAGCAACATCGACCCCATGACCATCATACCGTCGATCGCGACCCCACCCGAGTGGTTGCCGACGAGGAGGCCCCGTCCCTCCGACGGCACGTGCTCGAGCCCGTACACGTGGACCTTGAAGTAGAATCGGTAAATCCAGGCAAACGCCGAGACGAAACGGGTCAAATCGTTCTTGTCGATCCCGTAGGGGTCGATCCCGAATTTGTTGAACTCGAGGTCGATCGCCTCGATGCGGGCTGCGATTTCTGGATCGATGGGGAGTAGGTTATCGAGCAAGATGGCCTCGGCTGGTCCGGCGATCTCTATGTTGTCGCGGCCAAGAACGCAATCTCACTCCGCGTCGGACTTGCGGATTCCGAGTGCTCGCATCTTTTTGTAGAGGTGACTGCGCTCGAGGCCGAGGTCAGCGGCGGTCTTGGTCACGTGGCCCTCCCGAAACTCGAGGGCGCGCGTGATCAGGTCCCGCTCGACGGCTTCGACCATCTCTCGAAGTGGTGTTTCCGGCCGAAAATAGCTGCCCGACGCCCCGCCCGGCGCGATCGGCAGCAGTGCTCGAGCCTGAGTTTCGGTGATGGTCTCATCTGGGGTCAGGATCACGAGGCGTTCGACCAGGTTCCGGAGCTCGCGGACGTTGCCAGGGTATCGATACGCTTCCAACACCCCCATTGCTCCGGAGGTGATCTTCTTGCCGGGGCGGTCATGCATCTCGCACGCCAGCGAGAGGAAGTGCTCGGCCAGCATTCGGACGTCCTCGATGCGCTCCCGCAGCGGAGGGACGCTCAGCGGCACCACATTGAGCCGATCCAGCAGGTCCGCACGAAATCTGCCGGCTTCGATCTCAGCTTCGAGCGACTTGTTCGTCGCCGCCACGACCCGCACGTCGACCTTGACGGTGGAGCCTGCACCGACCCGCTCGACCTCGCCCTCTTGCAGCACGCGCAAGAGCTTCGCTTGCATCTGCGGCGGCATGTCGCCGACCTCATCGAGGAAGAGAGTACCGCCGTGAGCTCTTTCGAACTTCCCCCGACGCTGCTTGGTCGCTCCCGTGAATGCGCCGGCCTCGTGTCCGAAAAGCTCGCTCTCGATGAGGCCCTCGGGAACCGCCGCGCAGTTGAGCTTCTCGAGCGGCCCCTTGGCGCGGGCCGAGCCGGCATGAATCGCCGCCGCGACCAGCTCCTTACCCGTGCCTCGCTCTCCCAGGATCAACACCTGCGCATTCGAACGCGCTGCCAGCTCGATCTGCTCGCGCAGCCGGTCCATGCGAGGGCTCTGCCCGAGCAAGGCTTCGCTCGCTCCGTACCGGCGTCGAAGCTCCCGGTTCTCTTGCTGAAGCTCGCGAAGCTCCAGGCTCCGCTTCAACGAAAGCACTAGCCGGTCGCTGCCGATCGGTTTCTCGATGAAGTCGTCGGCTCCGCGCCTGGTGGCCTCCATCGCCACTTCGATCGTCGCGTGCCCGCTCATCATGATCACGGGTGTCGTGATGTCCTGCGTTCGCAACTCATCGAGCATCGCCAGCCCGTCAACCCCCGGGAGCTGCACATCGAGCAGGATCGCGTCGAAGGTCTGCTTGGCGAGCTTGTCGAGTGCGATCTCGGCGCTGCCGGCGACCTCGACGTCGTAGCCTTCTAGGCCGAGCGCACGCGAAACGGACGTCAGGATGTTTCGCTCGTCGTCGACGACGAGGATCGTCGCGGCCGCCATATCGCTACGCTAGCACACGCTGCTCAGGCGCCGGATTTGCCCGACCGCTTTTTGAGGGGAATCGACCGGACGTAGGTATCGGACGCCCGCTGATTGGCCTGCAGCCAGGGCGTGAGATCCTCAGGCGACTCGGGGCGCGCGTAGAGATAGCCTTGTGCCACGTCGCAGCCATGCTCCCGCATATACTCGAGCTGCACTTCGGTTTCGACGCCCTCGGCGATCACCTCGAGCCCCAGGTTTTGCCCCAGACCGATGATCATCTTGGAGATCGGACCGCCACGGTCGTTCGACTCGACGCTCTGAACGAAGTTCTTGTCGATCTTCAAGGCGCTGAGCGGGAACTCATGCAGATAGGTGAGAGAGGAATAGCCGGTGCCGAAGTCGTCGATTGCGATGCGAACCCCGACGTCGCGGATCTCGCGAAGGAGCGCGCTCGCCTGTGCCGGGTCGGACATCAGACAGCTCTCGGTGAGCTCGAGCTCCAGGAGCTCCGGTGGGAGCCGCGTCTCCTTGAGTGCGCTCCGGATCTTGTCGATCAGCATCGGGTCCTCGAACTGTTGCGCAGACACGTTCACGGCGATCCGCATCGGTGCGAAACGCATGGCCTGCCACCTGCGGATCTGCTCGCAGGCAGTCTGCAAGACCCACTCTCCAACCTGGTTGATGAGTCCGAACTCTTCGAGACCCGCGATGAAGTGATACGGCGTGAGAAGACCCCGGGTCGGGCTCATCCATCGTAAGAGCGCCTCGACCCCGATCACCGTTCCGGTCCGGAGACAGAGCTGTGGCTGGTAGACGAGCTCGAATTCGTTCCTTTCGACCGCGCGTCGCAGGGCCCATTCGAGCGCATGTCGTGACTGCGCCTCTTCCTGCATGGCGTCCGCAAAGAACTGGTACCGGCCGCGGCCTGATGACTTGGCCTGGTACATCGCGAGGTCGGCCGCACGCAGGAGCTCGGACAGATTATTCCCGTTTTCCGGGTACATGGCGATGCCAATGCTGATGGAGCTGTTGAGCTCGCGCCCGCCGATCTGCGTGACCTCGCCCAGACTGGCGATGATTCGCTCGATGACCGGCAGAACTTCCTTGGCCTCGCTCACGCCTTCGAGCACCACCGCGAACTCGTCGCCTCCGAGTCGAGCCACGGTGTCCTGGTCACGAACGCTCGCCCGGATTCTCCGTGCCGCCTCGACCAGCAGTTTGTCGCCGATCTCGTGGCCGAGCATGTCGTTGATCTCTTTGAAGCGATCCATGTCGAGGATCAGCGTCGCGACCCCGGAACCGCTCCGCATCGCGCGAGCGATCGCATGATCGACGCGCTCGCGAAGCAGCGTCCGGTTCGGAAGTGAGGTGAGCTGGTCGAAGTGCGCCAGGCGCACGAGCTCTAGCTCGGTGCGTTTTCGCTCGACCGCATAGCGAATCACACGGTGCAGGTTCGCGCCGTCGATGTGGCCCTTGACCAGATAGTCCTGTGCGCCTGCCTTGACCGAGCGAAGCGAGATCGCCTCATCCTCCCAGGCACTCACGATGACCAGCGGGATGTCCGGATAAGAGGTCTGCAGGCTTGCAACCGTCTGCGTCCCCCGCGAGTCCGGTAGATTCAGGTCGGCAAGAATGACATCGGGGACGAGGTCCTCGGCCGACAACACGGCGTCGTTCAGGGTGCGGACGTGCGTGACCCGGTAGTACGAGGATGTCACCCGCCGCAGGAGCCTGCGGATCAACTGCGCGTCGATCAGGCTGTCCTCCACCAGAAGGACGTCCCGGAACTCGCGCTCTTCGTCGTCTTCGCGCTTATCGAGCAACCGTCACCACCATCAAGAAATACCGTTCACAGCGCCTTATTACAGTGCTATGGTTTTAGAGGGGCGTCAAGGCTGATCCCAGTCCCCTGTATGACCGTGCTGCTTGGCAAGACACAAATATCGGCAATTTCCGGAACGAGGCGGATTCGCGTCCTGATCGCCTCGGGCAATCCGGAGCGGATCATGCTCGTCCGCGAGAGCCTTCATGCATGGCCCGAAGCCGTGGTCTGCCGCGTGGCGGTGAACCGCGAAGACGCGATCAATCACTTTGAAAGTCATGCGCCGCACGTCGTTTGCTGGGACACCAGCCTCGGGGCGGAGCTCCCGGCCATCGCGCGCGGGATCTGCACGCTCCTGCTCAGAGACGAGTCGTGCACGCTGCCCGAGGAACGTCCCTGGGAGATGGCGCTTCCGGACGCGTACGTCACCGGCCTGCAGCAATCGATCAATCGGGAGTACGAGTTGCGCCGTCTCTTGGTGCAGCTGCGAGACGCACACGGTAGCGAGACCCATAGCCGTCTGCTGCTCACGCGAGCGACCGATGGCATTGTCGTCGTCGATGCCGCTCATCGTGTGCTGTTCATCAACCCTGCGGCGTGCGCCTTGCTCAGCGTCGAGTGCGAAGGCCTCATCGGAGAGCCATTCGAGCATCCAATCCCCGAAGAGGCCAAGCCGGCGAGCTATCACGTACAGCTCCCCGACGGTCTGGTGTCCCCGCTCACCGCCACCTCGATGGTTTCGATTTGGGATGGTCAGGAAGCCACGATCATTCAGCTGCAGCCGACCCTGCGACCAAGCATCCCGCCGAGCATCCCGCCGAGCATTCCCCCGAACATGCTGGGACCCCGCGTGTCGGAGGACCGGCTTCGCACAGTGGGGCGCCTCGCTGCAGGACTGGCCCACGAAGTGAACAATCCGCTCACCTTCGTCCTCGCGAACCTGGAAAGCCTGCGCGAATCACACCAGACGATTCGTCGTTTCATCCGGACGTTGCGGGTCGATCTGGCCACGCAGGAAGCGATCACGCCGCAGTCGTTCGAGCGAATCATGGCCGACACGAGCCTGCAGGAGGTGATCGACGACGCCGCCGACATGCTCACCGATTGCTACAAGGGCATGCACCGGATTCAGGACATCGCCCGCAGCCTCGGGACCTTCTCGCGCGCCGATGACAACCAGGCCGAGATGATGGACATCACCCGCGTCGTCGACGACGCCTGCGCGATGGTCTTCAACCAGATTCGCTACCGAGCTCGTCTCGTGAAGCGGTTCGAGCCGGTGCCGATGATCGCAGCCTTCCCAGGACGGATCGCGCAAGCGCTGGTCAACTTGCTGACCAACGCGGCGGAAGCCATCGACGGGGGCGCCTACGACAAGCACCGCATCGTGGTCGAGACCCGCGCGGAAGGCGATCACTTGATCATCGGGGTCAGCGACACCGGCGCGGGCATTCACGAGGACAATCGAGAGCGCATCTTCACGCCAGGCTTCACCACCAAAGCCCACGAGGGCGGCATGGGTTTGGGTCTCACGGCCTGCAAGCGCGTGGCCAAGGAGCACGGGGGGAGCCTCGAGGTTCACCACCTCCCGGACGGGGGAACCCGTTTTGAGCTCATCCTTCCCGTGAATACGGGGTTGACCGCGGTCGAACGCCGCCGCGACAGCCATCCCATCTCAGAGGCGCCGCACAAGCGATCACGGATCCTGATCGTCGACGACGACGCGATGGTGCTTTCAGCCCTTCGAAGACGCCTGCGGCGCCGATACGACACCGTCACGGTGCTTGGGGGCGTCGAAGCTCTCGCCCGGCTCAGCGAAGACCCGGGCTTCGACTCGATTGTGTGTGACCTGATGATGCCCGAAGTCGACGGCAAGTCCTTCTACGACGCCATCAAGAAGGAGCATCCGCGGCTGTCCGAGCGAATCGTGTTCATGAGCGGGGGCGCGTTTACGCCTCGTCTTCGCCGCTTCGCCGCTTCGGTGCCTAACCCAGTCCTGCAAAAGCCAGTGAGCCGCGAAGACATCGAATCGCTGCTCTCTGCACACGCCAACGAAGACGAAACGCCTTCAATCGTTCCGGAGGCCTAGCTCCTTCATCTTGTTCTGAAGGCTCTTGCGCGAGATTTTGAGTAGCCGTGCTGTGTGGGTGACGTTGCCGCCCGTTTGATCGAGCGCACGGCCGATGAACTCCCGTTCGAGCTTGAGCGTCGCCTCCTTGACCGCTTCCTTCAGCCCCGTTTCCACCGGCATTGGGCCGATCCCGGAGATGACGTCGGTTCCAAGCTCTCCAGCCGAGTCGCGAACCTCCGCGGGCAGATGCTGTGCGCCGACTTCACCATCCTCGGCGAAGATGATGCATCGCTCGACCACGTTCTCGAGCTCTCGGATGTTCCCCGGCCAGCCGTAGCGGAGCAATTGCGTCATTGCGGCGACTTCGAAACCCGTCATCGAGCGGTCGAGCTTTGTGTTGAACTTGCGCACGAAGTGCTCGAGCAGCAGCGGGATGTCGCTCGGACGATCGCGTAAGGGCGGCAGATGAACATGGACGACGTTGAGGCGGTAGTAGAGGTCCTCGCGAAACCCGCCGTCGGCGATGCTCGCCTTGAGGTCGCGATTGGTTGCGGCGACGAGACGGCTGTCTACGGTGATCGTCTTGATTCCGCCCACGCGCTCGAACTGCTGCTCTTGCAGTGCGCGAAGCAGCTTGACCTGCATGCTGACTGGAATTTCCGCAATTTCATCGAGAAACAGCGTGCCATCGTGCGCCAGCTCGAACCGTCCTGGCTTGCTGGTGACCGCCCCGGTAAACGCGCCCCTCTCGTAGCCGAAGAGCTCGCTCTCGAGCAGGTCGGGCGGGATCGCGGCGCAGTTGACGCTGACAAAGGGCTTTTTTTTGCGAGAGCTGTTCTCGTGGAGTGCCCGCGCGATCAGCTCCTTGCCGGTGCCGCTTTCGCCAGTGATGAGGACCGTGCTGGGCGTGTCCGCGACCTTTTCGATGACGTCGTAGACCGCCCGCATAGGCGCCGACTGGCCGATGATCCTGTAGCGGCCACGCTCGTTCGGGTCGCCGCTCACGTGCTCTTGGGAGAGCTCACGGGTCCGAATAGCCTTGCCGACGACCGTCCGAAATTCGGCGCGATCGAAAGGTTTGGTCACGTAGTCGAACGCGCCGAGCTTGAGCGCCTCGACCGCGGTGTCGACCGTCCCGTGCGCGGTGATCATGATCACCGGCACGTTTGGGAAGCGCCCGCTCACCGACTTGAGCACCTCCATTCCGTCGAGCTTCGGCATGCGAAGATCAGTGATCAGAACATCGATGTGATGCTCCGCCATGGCCTCCAGCACAGCCTCACCGTCGGCGACGCAGTGGACCTCGTATCCGTCACGCTGCAGTTGCGCCTTCAGGACGCGGCGCAGATTGTCCTCGTCATCGGCAACGAGAACCTGTTTGTTTTCGCCCACGGCCCGGAGTGTAGTGCAGCCTGCTCAGCTGTACAGATGCTTCACGATCGGGCTCAGCTAGCCGCTGCTAGCCGCTGCTCCGCGGCCCGAATTACGGTCGCGCGCTTCTTCCGCGCTCGCTCGTAATCGAGAACGGCCGTTACCTGAGGCGCGGTCAGCTTCTGAACCCGGGTCGCCAGGTCTCTTGCGGTCAGCTGATCGTAGTTGCGCAGTGGTCTCTCGCCCTTCTTTGTCTCGGCCTTGGCGGCCTTGGCCGCCTTTGGGGCCTTGGCCGCCTTCGGCTTGCTTGCTGCTTTTGCCGGGGCCGGCTGAGCGCCTTCCCCGAGGCGCGCGTCGATCCGCCTCTGCGCCTGTTCGAGCAGATCATGGGCCGACTTGAGGACGGTGGTTTCGACCGCCCCCGGCTTGAGCGCCTCTCGAGCGCTCAGCGCCTGGCGCTCCACGCGGTCGCGCCGCTCCTCGATCGCCGCCATGTACGCATCCCGCGTCTGCAGCGCGAGGCCTTGCCAGTCGAGAGCCTCCTTATGCAACGCCTTTTGGAATCCTTGAGCCGAGCGGCCTACGCTGGCGACGAGCTTCGCGCTCGAGGCCCTCATGTCCCGTGCGAACGTGACGCTTGCATCCTGGGCTTCTGCAGCGAAGGTTTCACTCGCGGTCCGCGTTTGCTGGAACCAGAGCGACCCCTGTCGTTGAAGTCGGGTGCTGCTCCGACGAAGTTGGTTTTGGCGAGTCATGTCTTCATCCTCCTTGGATGACGCGGCGCGTTACCCAGCTTTACGATAGCTACGAACGCGGGGGCGTCAAGACGAGCACGAAACCACGAACCTTTTCGCCAATTTGGATTAGACTTTAGGGCTAATGACGGATGTCCCCTTGCGAACCTTGGTCGTCGACGACTCGAGCTCGATGCGGGGACTCCTTCGTGAGCTCCTCTGTGAGCGAGATTACCAAGTGACTGTCGCCGGGACCGCGGAGGAGGCCCTCAAGGCCCATCTCGAGCAGCCCTTCCAACTCATGCTCGTCGATTGGACGCTTCCCGGGATGTCGGGTCTCGACCTGTGCCGAATGGTGCGCAGCCGGCCGGGCGGAGACGCGGTGGTGATTCTGGTCATCACGGGTCGCAATCGGTCTGAGGACCTCAACGCCGTCCTCGACGCCGGCGCCTCCGACTACCTATCGAAGCCCATCGATCCCGAGGTCCTAGGGACCCGGCTGCTGATAGCCGAGCGCACGATCGAGGAGGCGAACCGCCGAGCGGCGGAGCGCCAAAACATGGAATCACGGCTCGCGTTCGCGGACCGCATGGCCTCGGTCGGCACCTTGGCGGCCGGCGTTGCGCACGAGCTCAACAACCCGCTGATGTACGTGCTCTCGAACTTGCACCTGACCCGCGAGGAGATCGATTCACGCGCCGACGCGGCATGGCTCGAGCATGCCAGGCAGCAGCTGGACGAGGCGATTCACGGTGCTGTGCGCATGCAGAACATCGTGCGCGACCTCAAGACTTTCTCGCGGGTGGATGACGAGCAGCAAGGCAACGTCGACGTGCAAAGCGTCCTCGAATCCTCGATCAACATCTGTTGGAACGAGGTGCGTCACCGGGCGACCCTCGAGCGAGACTTCAGCGAGATCCCGCCGGTGGATGCCAATGAATCTCGGCTCGGGCAGGTGTTTCTGAATCTCCTGATCAACGCCGCGCAAGCGATGCCGGAGCGCGGAGTCAGCGCCAACCGCATTACGGTGCGCACTTTCACCGACGAGCAGGGCTGGGCGGTGATCGAGGTCGCCGACAATGGGACTGGGATCGAACCCGGTCGCATGAGCCGCGTGTTCGAGCCGTTCTTCACGACCAAGCCCGTTTCCGAGGGGACAGGTCTCGGGCTTTCGATTTGCCAGAACATCGTCCGCGAAGCAGGCGGCACCATCGAGGCTCACAGTGAGCTCGACCGAGGCACCACCTTCGTGGTCCGGCTCCCGGCGTCCATGCGTGACTCCGTTCCGGACACGACACTGGCCCCGCCAACCGCCACGCCCGGGGCGCGCGCCTGCGTCGTCGTCGTCGACGACGAGCCCCTGGTGGGCCGCTCGATTCAGCGCGCACTTCGTGGTCACGAGGTGCAGGTCTTCTCGAGCGGCGAGGAAGCCATCGAGCGCCTGTGCTCGGACGAGCCGTTTGACGTCGTCTTCTGCGACCTGATGATGCCCGAGGTGAGCGGCATGGAGCTGTTCGCACGCGTGTCGGAGCGCTGTCCGGAGATCGCCTCACGGTTCGTCTTCATGACAGGCGGCGCGTTCACCCCTGAGGCCCGCGAGTTCCTCAAGCAATCACCGTTGGTTTGCCTCGAGAAGCCGTTCGAGCTTCGTCAGATTCGCGACCTCGTCAAAGAGCGAGCCGAGCCCGCCGACTGAGACGCGCTGACGACGCAGTTACGGCCCCGGTCTTTGGCCTCATAGAGCGCCGTGTCCGCGCGCGCGAGCAAGTCGGCGCCGGTCTCGTCAGGGCGAAGCGAGGCTACGCCAACGCTGACGGTCAACATGCCGCCAGGCTGACCGTCTCCCCCCGGAAACTCGGTGCGCTCCACCATCGAGCGAAGTTTGTCGGCGACCTGCGCGGCCTCGCTGAGATTGGTGCGCGGAAGAAGCACGACGAACTCTTCCCCGCCGATGCGTGCGATTGTATCGATGCGGCGCAGGTTTCTCGTCATGAGCCCCGCCAGCTTGCGCAGCGAAGCGTCGCCGGTCGGGTGGCCATGGCGATCGTTGAGCGCCTTGAAGTAGTCGATGTCGATCGCGAGGATGCTCACCGCCTGGCCGAAACGCTCGGCGCGGTGAAGCTCGTCCTCCAGTCGGATGCGGAGCAGGCGGCGGTTGCCGAGACCGGTCAGGTCGTCGTGCTGCGAGCCGCGCCGAAGCTCGTCGAACAGCTGCGTATGGCGAATCGCGAGGCCGAGCTGGTCGGAAATCGCCCCCAGGAGCCCGGTCTCAACCTCCGAAAAAGCACTGGTTTGCTCGCGCGTCGCAGCCATCACGCCCGTGGTCTTGCCATGGTGAACGACCGGGAGGATCGCAATCGACCCGCTTTGCGGAATCGGTTCCCACAGTGTCTCGCCATCGAGCGCACCCAGGTCGTGGATCATGACGGGCTCGCCGGCCTGAGCCACTTTGCCGAGCGGGTCCTCGTCGAAGAGGACGATGCGCTCGAGGAGCTCTCCGGGACGCTCGAAGCCATACGCGGCCCTCAGCGTCAGACGCCTCGTTTCCGCGTCTACCAAGAACAGCATGCACTCACGGAGGTGAAGCGCCTTGCCCAAGCGCTCGGCGATGTCTCCGAGCACCGCGTCGAGCTCTTGCTCCGATGCACTCGCGCGAACGATGTCAAACAGGAGCGCGCGTTCGCGCAGCCGCTGCTCGAGCTCGGCCGACTTCAAGCCGAGTGCCTTTTTCAACACCAGCTCTTCGCGCGTGTGACGAAGCTCGTGCCCTTGTTCGATCATGCGCACCTCGAGGGAGGTGAGGTTGGCGAGCAAATCGTTCACCGCACGACCGATTTCACCGATTTCGTCGTCGCCCAAGTGCGGCAATCGCTGAAGGCTGCTTTCTCTGGAGTGGGCTTCGAGGACGCGCACCACTCTCGCGATCCGGCGGCCCACCGATAGCTCGACGTAGAATGCCGTGAGGAGCCCGGCGACGCTCGTTGCAACGGCAGTCACCCAGGCGAAGACCGGCAACGCAACGTCGATCCCGCCCCACCGCAGCCCGAACCAGCCGGCTACCGAAAGAAGGAGAGACAGGCCCGCGGCCTGCACGCCAGCGTGCGTGGCAAGTCGTCGTCGTGACGTTACGGGCACTCGTCTACGCTACGCAGTACGCGCGTTCAGTGCAAGTGAGACGCATTGCGTTTTGGCCGAACGCCCAAACAGAGTTGGTGCGGACCTGGTGGCGATGGGTGGAGTCGAACCACCGACCTAGCGCGTATGAAACGCCCGCTCTAACCACCTGAGCTACATCGCCAGAGGGGCGCGAGTATAGGCATGTGCGCCTCTCGCGCAATGTGGGCCCGCGTCGGCCGAAAGGTCCGCGCTTGGCACCGCACTTGGATTGGTTTATGGGCGGGTTTGTGTTTAGAACCCTCCGTTTCTTCTCTCTCCTGAGCTTGGTCGCGTTCGCGCTGCCAGCCGTCTCGTCCGCGCAGTCCGGGGGCTGGGGTAAGCCGATTGCGGCCCCCGCTGATCCCGAGCCGCCGACTGGTTCTCCCGAACCCGACCCTGAGCCAGGTTCTCCCGAACCCGACCCTGAGCCAGGTTCTCCCGAACCCCAGCCAGAGGACACGGAGCCACCTCGCACCGAGCCCAATCCCGAGTGGGCCGACGCTCCGCCGACCGAGTACGAGGAGCGTTCCTCTCAGAACCCGGACTGGGTCGAGGAGAGCGAGCCGCCCCCGGTTGGCACCCTCAAGCCGAACGCGTCCGCAAGCTACGACCCCCGGTATGCCAACCGGAACCTGACCATGCCCCGCGGCATGATGCGGGGCACCTTCGATACAGTCGTGGGCAGAAGAACCGATGAGGGTCAGCCCTTCGGTGCGACCGGCACGATCTCGACGATGAATTTCGGCGTTGGGATCACGCTGGCCCAGGACTTTGAGATCGGCTTTTCCCGGTACCGCATGGGGTCCTTTCCTGGGGTGAGTGTCTTTCCAAACTTCGGGTTCGGGGGAGAGGGGTTGATCACCTTCAGCATGTCGCCCGAGGCGAAGTTCGGAGACATCCCGTTCTACGCGCGCTTCGAGGCTTTCGAGAACGAGGTCGTGAAGCTCGGTATCGATGCAGTTTTTCGAATCCCCTCGAGGACCGAGTTTGGCTTCCTCGGCGGCATCCCGCTCCGCCTCATCATCCACGAGCAGTTCGCCTTCGATACTGGGATGGAGTTCGTCGTCGACAACAACCCACAGGGCCCGTCGGTCTGGTCGCTCAACATCCCGTTTAATTTCATTGCCAACGCAACCGAGAGGTTCTTCCTGAAGTTGAACAGCGGCATGAACATGTTCGACCTCGGCCACACGATTCGAACTGCCACCTCGGGTTTGGTTCAGGGCCCGTTTTATTTCATCCCGCTCGGCGTCGGTGCCGGTTACACGGTGGACGCCGGCACTGCGATGATGGACATCTTCGCAAGCTTCCGCTTCCCGATGTTCTATGGCTTCAGCACCCGCGGGTCCGATCTGAACGCGGAGACGTGGCAAGTCACCATCGGACTCAACATCTACTCACCGGTGCTGTTCAAGGGCAGCGCACTCTGATGATCTACGAGCTCGGACAAAAGCGTGTACGAATCGAAGGCGAGGTGTTCGTTGCGAACTCGGCTGACCTAATCGGTTCAGTCGTCCTCAAGAACAAGTCCAGTGTTTGGTTCAACGCGGTCTTGCGGGGCGACTCCGACGAGATCATCATCGGCGAAGAAACCAACATTCAAGATGGCGCCGTGTTGCACACCGATCCCGGGATTAGGGTCGTCCTCGGCCGGGGCGTGACCGTCGGCCACCATGCCATCGTCCATGGCTGTGAGGT
>Ga0316191_10002228_pt1 | contig 14000 bp, 12 predicted proteins | sample Eddworburr2cm_MG_FD_204928 | JGI IMG/M metagenome (GOLD analysis project Ga0316191, IMG submission 204928) | Coastal sediment microbial communities from Maine, United States - Eddy worm burrow 2 cm | ecosystem: Environmental > Aquatic > Marine > Coastal > Sediment | place: USA: Maine...
TTAGTAATGTCGCCGCCTGCATACCCGGGTTGCTGGAAAGGATATCGCTGCACGGGATAGGTGCCTGGCCCGGGGAACTGCCCGTCGGGGCCGATCAGGCCCATTCTCCACCACAATGCGGGATCTGCGTTCGGGGTTACCTGGAGGGTAATTGCGCCCGGGGCTCCGGCTGCGAGCTGCAAATCGATTGCCGCATTGCTCTCGTTCCAGGTGCCGCTGCTGCCGTACCCAACAGCGCCGGAGTTTGCCTCCAGTTTCACAACCACTTCTGCGAGGCCCTTTGCCGGAACGACAAGGGTCAAGAATGCAAAAAAGATCAACCTTGGAACAGATGCATTGCGCACGCGAAATTCCTTCTCTAACCGCCGCTAACAGGGTACAACACTGGAAACCTGACTGTCGGAATTACGGCGTCAACATAGCCCCAGCACATATATTTGACAAGCTCGCGGACCATGTCACCCTCCTAAGTCTGGCCCGGTAGAAATCGGGAAATGCGTTCGTTCCAAGGAGACCACAATGCGCAGATTCATGTCTTTGCTCCTCATTGCCTTCTTGCCCATCGCCACGCTCGTTGCCGACGATGTGTTGCGGCCCGTTACCCACGAAGACGTCTGGCTGATGAAGCGCCTCGGCACACCTGTCGTCAGTCCAAACGGCCGATTTGCCGTCGTCAGTATTACCGAGCCGTCTTATGAAGAGGAAGGTACCGTCAGCGACCTGTGGCTGATCGATATTGGTGGCAAGAACGCAGCAAGGCGCCTTACGTCCAGCAAGGAATCCGAGAGCGGCGTCGACTGGAGTCCGGATGGGCGCAGGATTGCTTTCAGCACCAAGCGCGGCGACGACGAAGTAAACCAGGTCTATGTCCTGAATATGGATGGCCCTGGCGAGGCTGAGCGCATTACCGATACCGCAACGGGCGCGTCAACCCCAAGATGGAGCCCGGATGGCAGCCGTATCGCGTTCGAAAGCAAGGTTTACCCGGGTGCCGCGGACAACGAGGCGAACGCCGCCGAAAAAAAGGCGAGAGAGGAGCGCAAGTTCAACGTTTCGGCTTACGAGATGTTCCCGATCCGCCAGTGGGACCGCTGGCGTGATGACCTGCAGACGCATCTGTTCGTGCAGGATGCCGAGGCCGGTGCCCCGGCGACCAACCTGCTATTCGGTAGCGACCTGGTCAGCCATCCTGGTTTCGGCGGTGCCGAATCTCTGTCGGGTGACTCGCTGGAAGCGGTGTGGACGCCGGATGGGTCGGCTATCGTCATAACGGCGACGGTGAACCTCGACTCCGCCGCGCACTCACATACGAACTACCACCTGTACAAGGTTTCGGTCGCGGACAAGAAGGTCGAAGTACTCACCGAGGGCGATGACTGGAGCTGCCATCAACCGCTGTTCTCCGACGATGGCAAAGCGCTCTATTGCCAGTCCGAACCGGCCAATGAGCATGTCTACAACCTGACCGGAATCGCACGCTTCGACTGGTCCGGCGAGACCGTATCGGGCGAGCCGCGGTTCATTACCGAGTCCTTCGATCGCTCGGTCTCGGGCATGGACATCAGCGCCAATGGCAAGACGATTTACCTCACGGCTCACGATGCCGGCCGCTCGCGTGTGTTCTCGGTCCCGTCGCGAGGCGGCACGGTCAAGGCCCTCGACACAGAGAGCCGCGGTGTCTACGCGGGCGTCCAGGTGGCGGGCCGACAACTGATCGCGCGATGGGAGAGTTCGGCCGTACCGGCCGAAGTTGTTCGCATCAACGCAGCAAACGGCAAACACACTGCGCTGAGCGAATTCAACGCCGAACTGGCTGCCCAACTCGATCGCCCGGCCTTTACCGAGTTCTGGTTCGAAAATTCGAACGGTCACCAGGTGCACAGCTGGATGGCCTTGCCACCCGGCTTCGACGAGAGCAAGAATTACCCGCTCGTACTCTTCATACATGGCGGCCCATTCTCGAGTTCCATGGACGCCGATCATGTCCGCTGGAGTCCGCACCTGCTTGCCTCCGCGGGCTATGTCGTGCTGCTGACGGACTACACAGGATCCGTAGGTTACGGCGTGGAATTCTCGAGGGCGATCCAGGGAACTCCGTTGAAACAACCGGGCGATGACCTCGCACAAGCTGCCGCTGTGGCGGTCGAGCGTTACCCGTTCATCGATGCGGAACGGCAGGCTGCGGCTGGCGCGAGCTACGGCGGTCACCTCGTCAACTGGCTACAGGCGACGACAACGCATTACAAGGCACTGGTCGGTCACGCCGGGCTTGTGGACCTGGAGGGTCAGTACTCCTCGAGCGACACGATCTTTCATCGCGAGATGATGAACGGCGGTCCGGCGTGGGAGGAGGCCAATACCGTGTGGCGGGATGAGAGCCCGGCCATGTATGCCGGCAACTTCGCGACGCCGATTCTGCTCACTATCGGCGAGAAAGATTACCGTGTGCCGGTCAACCAGACGATCGCCGCCTGGTCTTATGTGCAGCGTATGCAGGTGCCGGGCAAGTTGCTGGTGTTCCATGACGCCAACCACTGGATCATGGAAGGCGAAGAGGCCCGTTACTACTGGCAGCAAGTGCATGACTGGCTGCATCAGTACCTGTCCGGTGAGAATTGAGTTAACCGGGGCCAATGCACGATGTGAATGGTATCTTCTGAGCTGTCGTCATAAGTGATAGAAGATTCTGAATGGCCAGGCCACTCGTTTACTATGCCCACCCGGGCCACAAGTACTCACACGTCAACCGCTACATGGCGCGGGCTGCGGCTGCGGTCGATGGCGTCACGTTTGTTGACCTGTATCGCGACTACCCGCGCTTCGACATTGACGTAAACGTCGAACAGCAGCGCCTTATGGACCACGACGTCGTCCTGTTCCAGTTCCCGTTGTTCTGGTATTCCACCCCGTCGATCATCAAGGAGTGGGAGGACCTCGTTCTCGAGCACGGCTTTGCCTATGGCCACGACGGAGACAAGCTGGCCGGCAAGCGCATGATGCTGGCCGTAAGCGGGGCCGGGCCGAAGGACGCTTACACGCACGCGGGCTACCAGCATTATCCGATCCGCACATTCCTCACGCCGCTCGAACAGACGGCGCGGCTCTGCAAAATGCACTTCCCGGCACCGTATGTGCTATACGCGGCATTACGTGCACCTGAAGCGGGGCTTGTTGAGCCGCACATCGACGGGTATCGGCAGCTGCTCGAGGCCATCCGCGACGACCGCTATGACTTCGATGCAGCGGAGAAGATGGATATCGTGACGTTCGACAACCTGCCCATCCGGGCGAAGGCCTAGACATGGACGGAATCCTGCTCCTGGCCGTATTGTTCCTCGTTGCCGGTGTCATTGCGGTGCCGATTGCCTCACGACTCGGGCTGGGCTCGGTCCTGGGTTACCTGATCGCCGGCATTGCGCTGAGCCCGCTGTTGCATCAGCTGCATGTCGATGTTGTCAGCATCCAGCATTTCGCCGAGTTCGGTGTCGTCATGATGCTGTTCCTTGTCGGGCTCGAACTTGAGCCGCGCATGCTATGGGCAATGCGCGACAGGCTGCTCGGGCTTGGCGGGCTGCAGGTCGTCTTGACCGTAGCCGTCATCACGGGCATCGCAATGCTGCTGGGGCAGCCCTGGTCGATTGCTCTTGCCGTCGGCCTGGTCCTGTCCCTGTCTTCCACAGCCATCGTTCTGCAGACGCTGAACGAAAAAGGCCTGATGAAAAGCGATGGCGGCCAGTCGAGCTTCTCGGTGCTGCTGTTCCAGGACATCGCCGTTATCCCGATGCTCGCTTTCATACCGTTGCTGGCAATACCGGAGCTTGCCGACGTCGCAACAACGGCGGCTCATGGTGCGGGTGAATCGGATCACGGCAGCCTGAGCCTCGTCGATCGCCTCGACGGGTGGCAGCGGGCATTTGTAACGGCCGGCGCGATCGGTTTCGTAGTCGTTGGTGGCAGCTTCCTGACGCGGCCGGTCTTTCGCTTTATCGCAATGGCGCGCCTGCGTGAACTGTTCACGGCGTTTGCACTCCTGTTGGTCGTCGGTATTGCGCTGCTGATGATTGTCGTGGGCCTGTCGCCGGCGCTGGGTACTTTTCTTGCCGGTGTGGTCCTCGCCAACAGCGAATATCGCCACGAGCTCGAAAGTGATATCGACCCGTTCAAGGGTCTGCTGCTCGGGCTGTTCTTTATTACCGTCGGGGCGGCGATCCGCTTCGACCTGTTGTTCGCCAACCTCGGTAGTATCGTTGCGATGACGATTGGGCTCATCGGTCTGAAGGCGGCGATTCTCTATGCATTGGGTAGGGCTTTCGGCATCAGCGGCTCCGATCGCTGGCTGTTCACGCTCGGGCTTGCCCAGGCGGGCGAGTTCGGTTTTGTGCTGCTCTCGTTCACGGTGGCGAACTCGGTCATTCCAGCAGCGATCGCGCAGCAGCTACTGTTGGTCGTCACGTTGTCGATGCTACTGACGCCGCTGCTGTTCATCGTCTTCGACAAGCTCATCGCGCCACGTTTTGCCAGGTCGCAGAGCCGGGAGGCGGATGAGATCGAGGAACAGGGCAGCGTGATCATAGCCGGGCACGGCCGCTTCGGCGGAATCGTCAACCGCATCCTGTTGTCCGCGGGCTACAAGACCGTCGTGCTTGATTACCAGTCGGAGCAGCTTGAGATGCTGCGAACGTTCGGCATCAAGGTGTATTTTGGAGACGCGATGCGACCAGACCTGCTGCACGCGGCGGGCATCGAGGAAGCGAGAATGCTGGTCATCGCCATCGACGAGCGCGAGAACACAACCGAGCTGGTGCGCTACGTGACCGAGAAGTACCCGCACGTCTACATCGTTGCGCGGGCGATGGACCGGCATCATGTCTACGAACTCTGGGCCGCTGGCGCGAGGGACATCATCCGCGACACCTTCGACAGTTCGGTTCGCGCAGGACGCTCGGCGTTGGAGGCACTCGGCGTCCATCCCTACGATGCGGAGCGGCAGGTCCGCGGATACGTGCTCAACGACAAGGAGCACATGTTCGAGCTGGCGTCGGTATTCGACCCGGATGTTCCGCCGCACGAGAACGCGGAGTACGTCGAGAAGACGAAGACATACCTCGATCGCTATGAACAGGCGATGCGAGGTAACAGTGCGGCGTTTGGCAGCCGCCTGGACCGCGGCTGGGTGCCGCCGACGCTGGATGACCTGGAAGCTGAAATCACGGCTGCGGAGCCGGACGACGAGTCGACCTGAGCACTACAATACGAAAGGCACCAACCACCATGTACGCTTTTTATATGCCGCCCATTCCGGGTAGCGCGACATGCTGGCTTCTTTCGTGATCATGTTGACGGCGAACAGTCCGAGCCATACCCACGCAAGGACTACAACGGGCAGCCAGTGCCAGACCATCATTGCGAAGCTGCCGTAGATCATGATTTCGCCAAGGTAGTTTGGGTGGCGCACATAGCGGTGCATGCCGTCGGTTATCAGCCCGCGCTTTATTCGCAGGGTGAAGTATTTCTGGGCGTCCGCGGCGATCATGATCGCGCAGCCTACGATGCACAGGCTGATACACACGCAGTACCAGGCAAAGTCGGGCAGTGGGTAATCGGGCTGTGACACACCGGATACCAGCAACCACCCGAAAACCCAGTACCAGCCAAGCGCACCGAGGAAAGCATTGATTCCGCCTGCGATAGTGATACGTCGCTGCCAGTTCGGGTCCGGAAAAGCCATGTCCTTGAGAATCCAGACCAACCCATAGCTGCCCTGCATGGCGGTGTAAATCCAGACATTAGCCGACGTGTTGCCGTACCAGGCGATCAGGGCAAGGAGGAAGACAAAGGTTCCCGCCTTCTGGAAATTAATCACCCAGGCGAATTTCCATGGCCGCGGTCCGCCCAGGAAATCGCTTACGAGGTGATCGGTGACGCGACGCATGGAGCGCGCCCAACGCGGTGCGTCGTAGGATGCTGGTGTTTCAACAGGCTGTGATGACATATCAGTTCACGCGGCCGCAATAGCGGCGGCAATCCGTGCGTTATTGATCACCAACTCGATATTGGCGTCGAGGCTGCGGCCCCCGGTTCGTTCGGCAATGCGAGCCAGCAGGAACGGTGTTGTTTCCTTGCCCGTGATATTTCGTTGTTGCATCTCTTTAATGGCCTCGTCGATAACAGCATCGATCTCATTGCGATCGAGCGCATGTTCATAAGGAATCGGAACCGCGACGACCATACCGCCGTCGAGGCCCATTTCCCACTTGCTCCGCATGGCGCCGGCAACGTCGGCGGGCGTGTCGGCGCGATAGTCGACTCGGAAGTCGCTTTCGCGCGCATAAAATGCGGGCAGCGTGTCTGTCTGGTAACCGACCACAGGCACACCGTGTGTCTCGAGGTATTCCAGCGTACGACCGATATCGAGCACGGACTTGATGCCGGCGCACACGACAGCAACGTTGGTGCGAGCGAGCTCCTCGAGGTCAGCCGAAACATCGAGCGTCTCTTCTACGCCCCGATGTACGCCGCCGATACCGCCGGTTGCAAATACGCGAATGCCGGCCATGGCCGCGATAATCATCGTCGCCGCGACTGTCGTCGCACCGTCTTTCCTGCGAGCAACGACAAAAGGCAAATCGCGTCGGCTGCACTTGATTACGTCGCTGCCGCCGTTTCCCAGTTGCCGGATTTCGTCGACGCCCAGGCCAACACGGAGCCGGCCATTCAGAATTGCTATCGTCGCGGGTACGGCGCCCGCTTCTCGAACCGCAGTTTCGACGGCCAGCGCGGTCTCGACATTGCGCGGGTAGGGCATGCCATGGCTGATGATGGTCGACTCAAGCGCGACCACCGGTCGTCCCGATTCGAGTGCGTCGGAAACGTTAGGTGCGACTATGAGATTCGAGGTGACCGGCTTAGCTGACATCTTGGGCCTCCAGCGCCTTGTGAATTGCGGTGAGTGACAGCGCTGGGCTGCTCGTTGCCGTATCGGACAAAGTAAGGTCCGCTGCCGTGAGCGCGAAGCGCACTGTCGTCTCCAGGTCCCGATTGTCGAGCCATGCACGAGCCAGGCCTGCAAGGAAAGCGTCACCAGCACCGCCGGCGTTACGGACCGTCCGACTTTCGTGCTTGAGTTTCATTGTGCCCTGTTTGTCGCCAGCGCTGTAAAACACGCCCTTGCTGCCTCGCGTAACGAAAATCCGCTCGACACCCGCAGCATGAAGCTGTGCCGCGATTTCCTGCAACTGTGGCCCGGTTTTTGCGTCGAGACCCGTGAGTGCCTCGGCCTCGATGGCGCTGGTTTTGAGTGTGTGCACAGAACCCAGGTGCTGTTTGACTCGTGGCGCCTTGGCAGTCGAGACCGTATCGACGAATAGTGTTTGTTCGGTGAAATCACGGGTAAGCCATGCCAGCGTGCTGTCCGGGAGGTTGGTGTCCAGCACAATCAGCGACGACTGCCGGAGCATCGATTGGTAGGGTCGCAGCCTTGCCGGGGTCAGCTGATCGATGATGTCCATGTCGGCGATGGCAACCGTCATGTCGCCGGACGCATCGATCACGGACAGGTACGTCGACGTCTGCGCCGATGAAATTTTCTGCACATACTGCGTGTCGATTCCGGCCTCCTTCGCCAGCCGCATCAGCATACGGCCGTTGTGGTCATCGCCCACTGCGGTTATCAGCCGGCAATCGACGCCGAGGCGTACAAGGTTTTCCGTAATGTTACGGGCGACCCCACCGGCAGAGATATACACCGTGCCGGGGTTCGAGTCATTCGCCCGCAACACGCTGGTCGACCTGCCGTGAATGTCGATGTTTGCGCCGCCGACAACGGTCACGAATGACGCACTGCCGCTCCTGTTTTCACTGCCAGGTGATTTTCCTCGTGAGGCTGTCATTGTCGGGCGAGATACCGATAGACGGGCCAGGAAACGACCACCATTGCGACTGCGTACAGAGCAGTCTCTCTTTCAGCATACGCCTGGAATGCGGTGATAACGATCCATCCGATCAGGCACGCGACAGTACTGTATGGATGGCCCCATGCGCGATACGGTCGCTCGGCATGAGGTTCACGCCGGCGCAGGATCAGAACGCCCGCGATCAATGCCAGGTAAAGGGGCACGTAAAAAAATACAGACAGCAGCAACAGGAATTCGAATCCACCGATCAGGATCAGGCCGACAGTTACCAACCAGGTGACCAGAACGGCGAACACAGGATTGCCGCCAGTACCGACCTTCTGCGCCCGTTGAGTTGCGAGACCATCTTCCGCCAGAGCCTGAAGGATTCGCGGTCCACCCATGTATCCGAGGTTCTGATGACTGAGCAAAATCAGGATGGAGGCGACAACTATCACGCTGCCTGCTGCAGGCGAAACAACCAGTTCGAGCGCGTGAGCCAGGGCGAGTTCGTTTCCTGCCAGCGCCGCCAACCCGGTGCTCTTTACCAGTGCAAAATTAAGCAGCATATAAAGAGCGATGACCAAGACCATGCCTTTGATGCAGGAACTTGCGGCAGTGCCTGCTCCGCCTTTGGTTTCGCCGCTGAAGTAAGAGGCATAGAGCCAACCATCATAGGTAAAAATTATCGTGGCGATCACCAGGCTCCAGTCCCCGATGCCATTTTTTACTGGCAGGATATCTGCAGCCGGGGTCACCGGCGCCGCGACGAAAAACAAAACCAGCGCAAGTGCAAATATGATCACCCCGATCAATGACGTCGCGAATTCCTGGATCAGGGCGCCGAGTCCGATCCCGCGCAGTTGTATGGCGGCAAACACAGTCGTCACAATGATGGCGAGTGGCCTGCTCCAGGCGGTCGATTCCGGAAAGAGAATCGCTGCGAACTCCGTGATCACCACGGCCTTCAGGGCGAGGTCAGCGGCGAAACTCAGCCAGTCGACCCAGCCGATGACAAAGCCGGGATAGGGTCCATACGCATGACGAATAAGCGAGTAGGTGCCGCCAGATCGCGGCGTCAGGCCAATCAACTCAGTGACGACAGCGGTACTCAACAAGACAAACAATCCGCCAAGTAACCAAAGGGCCAGGTAGGGCAGCGGCTGGGGAATTACCTCGGCGATTTCACCGGGACCACGCAGGATGCCAAGGCCGATGACGCCGCCGACAGTTACAGCGAGTACAAACCTGCTGGGGAGTGCTCGTGTCAGGCTCTGGTCGGTCACAGCGGAATACGCGCGCGCACTAGTCAACGTCTCGCATTACGTGGCCGAAAGGCAGCAGGGCGAGTGGTACAAGCTTGATGTGCTGCGCGGCAATGGGCAGACCGACGATAGTCAGCGCAAAAAACAGAGCGAGGACAAGATGCATGATGGCGAGTTCGAGACCGGGCAGGATGATCCAGATGATATTCATGATCAGCGTGATCGTGCCACCAGGTGGCTCGGTTTCTGTTACCTCACGACCAAAAGGTGCGATAACGCCGCCCGCAAGTCTGAAACACATAATGCCGAACGGGATGCCGACGATGGTCAGGCACAACAGGATGCCACCGAGGACGTAGCCGAGAAATATTACAAAGCCACCGAAAATGAAGAATACGATATTACCGAGTAACGACATGTGTTGCTGTCCTGTGCCGCCGATGCCCCGATCATACACGAGCCAGCCCGCGCGCTTGTTTTCCGACAAGCGCTGGCCATCGTTTGATTCGTTTCTGCTAGTCTTTATTGCAGCACGTTCAAAGGAAGCTCGATGAATCATCGTGACAAAAGTCTAGGCATGGATCAGGATATCACCAGGCGGGATTTCCTGAGTGGGGTAAGCATCGCGATTGGTGCTGCGTTGCTGCCTGCCTGCACGAAAAGCGGCGGCCCGATTACCGACATCCAGCGAGCTTACTATCCCCCTGCAGAAACCGGGATGCGCGGTTCTCACCCGGGGTCTTTCGAAGTGGCTCATGCTGCAGTAAAGGGCGAGCGCTGGGCGACGGAAAGATCCGGTGAGCACTATGACTTGGTTATCGTTGGTGCTGGCATCAGCGGCTTGTCGGCCGCGTATATCTACCATCGCGATGTCGACGCGGATGCGCGGATCCTGATCCTGGACAATCACGACGACTTCGGTGGGCACGCAAAACGTAACGAGTTCACACTCGATGGGCGGACGTTCATCGGCTTCGGCGGCACCATGCTTATTGAGGCGCCGGGGACTTACCCGAAAGTCGCAAAGGAGCTCGTCCGTGAACTGGGCATTGAGGTCGAACGCGCCGGGGAGTTCACCCATGTCGATGTTGCGGATTTGTACAGAACCGCTCGTGGCACTTTCTTCGACAAGGAGACTTTCGGCGCTGATTATCTTGCGACCGGTCGGCATGGTTTCGGCGGGTCACTGGATGATGCACCACTGTCCGAGTCGGCAAAAAAGGAGCTCGAGCACCTGTTTGCTGACGAGGAAGACTACTTACCTGGCATGACACCGGCTGAGCGGCGCACCGTGCTCGAGTCTCATACCTGGCGCGAGTACCTGGAAAAATACGCCGGTGTCGGCGAGGAAGTACTTAGCTTTGTTCAGAAATGGTCACACGGCGTCTGGGCAATCGGTGCGGATGCGCTACCGGCCTGGATGGCCTGGCTTGATGGCTACCCCGGCTTCGCAGGGATGGACATTGGTTACGGTGATGAGGCGCATGTTGACGATGAGTATTTCCGGTTTCCGGACGGTAATGCATCGGTCGCCCGCCTGTTGGTCCGCAAACTGATTCCGGGAGTTGCGCCCGGCAATACGATGGAGGATGTCGTTACGGCACGATTTGACTACTCCATGCTCGATCGGCCCGAGAATCTCACACGTATACGACTTAGCAGCACCGTGGTTGACCTGCATCACCAGGGCGGCGATCTGACGGCCGATGTGGATGTGACCTATGTACGTGGCGACGAGGGCAGGACCGTAACGGCCGGCAAAGTTGTCTGGGCCGGCTATCATGCAATTCTGCCGCATATCTGTTCCGACGTGCCGAAGGAGCAGGGCGTGGCGATGAGTAATTCCGTGCGTGCACCGCTCGTCTATACCAACGTACTGATTCGCAACTGGCGAAGTCTTGCCGAGCCCAGGCTGCGGCGCGTTTATTGTCCGGGCAGTTTTTTTCAGACGGTAATGTCCACGCACGAAGTAAGCATGGGTGACTATCAATTTGCTAAATCGCCTGACGAGCCCATCATCCTGCACCTGCAACATATTCCGCTTGCGCCGGGACTGCCTGCATCCGAGCAGTTCAGGGCGGGCCGCAGGGCCCTGCTGGCAACGCCGTTCGAGACGTTTGAGCGCAATATTCGCGACCAGCTTGGCCGCATGCTGGGACCGAGAGGATTCGATCCGGCACGTGATATTGCGGGCATAACAGTTAATCGCTGGCCGCATGGCTATGCGTATTCAGTTGATGCCGAGTCGGGTGACGTGGCCTGGTGGCCGGAGTACTGGAAACACCAGGATCGGCCCTGGCTCGAAGCAAGCCGGCGTATCGGCAATATCGCACTTGCCGGCACCGATGCATCATCCAACGCGATGACTGAGTCCGCGATCGAAGAGGCGCATCGTGCGGTGCACAGCTTGGAGACAAAGACAGCCGACATCTGACCGGTCCCCTGGGTATCGTTCGCTGGCGCAAGAGAATCGGTACAATCGCCAGTACCACAACGCAAGAAACGAGGCAGCCAATGAAGACATCTCGACGCAACTTTATTCAATCAGTAACCGCACTTGGCGCCCTCGCAACGTTGCCTGGATGTATCCGCGAAGAGACCGCAGCGATCAAGCCGCTCGATATCCTGGTTCTTGGCGGAACCGGCTTCATCGGCCCACATGAGATCAATTATGCGCGAGCTCGCGGCCACAACATCACGATGTTCAACCGCGGCAAGACGGCGCCCGACATGTTCCCGAATGTGGAGGCGCTGATTGGCGACAGGAACGGTGAGCTTGATGCGCTAAAGGGGCGAGACTGGGATGCCGTTATCGACAATTCCGGATTCTTTCCGCGCCACGCACGACTTTCTGCCGAACTGCTGCATGGGCACGTGGGCAAGTACATGTTCGTTTCCAGTATTTCGGCCTATGCCCGGAGCCTGACAGTTGAGGACGATGAGTATTCTGCCGCTTATGCCGAAATGGACGGTCCGGTCGACGAGTCCGAATACATTTATGGGCCAACCTATGGCGCTCGCAAAGCCCTCTGTGAGCAGGAGGTTTCGAAGGTGTTCGGAGACGACGCAATTAATATTCGTCCCGGCATCATCACCGGCACCGGCGACCCGACGGAGCGCCTGCGTCACTGGTTGCGACGGATGCAGACGGGTAACGAGATACTGGTTCCGGGACAGGAAGACTTGCCGGTGCAATATATCGATGCGGCTGACATGTGCGCGTGGATGGTGCGCCTGCTGGAAGACGGTACCGGTAGCGGGCCCTATAACGCGGTAGGCGCAGAGGAGCCCTATCGTGCAAGGCCACTTCTTGAAGGCCTGCGCGACGCGACCGGATCGAAGTCTAAATTGACCTGGATCGATTGGGAGTGGATCAACAAGGAGACAACCGAGACTCCGAACTACGGGCCCTGGTATGGCGCCGGGCCGATTCCTTTCATGCAGGTAAACAACGATCGCGCGATGGCTGCGGGCCTTACGTTCCGGCCGATCGCCGATACGGCGATGGACATGATTGCGAACCTCGACCAGGTTCCGGTTCCGGAAAGAGGGCGGGGTGGGTTCAGCCCGGAGACGGAAGCCGCGCTGCTGCAAAAGTGGCATGCCGAAAACGATCAGAACCAGGGCTGATACGCACGCATGAAACGTTTACTTGTTGGCGTCGGTATGCTCGCGCTGGCCGGCCTTGCCTATGTGCACTGGGTACTTCCTGGCAAGGTTGAAGCCTCGATGAATATCGTGCTGCCGCACGAGGCCTACGCAGTCAGCGCCGAGGCCCGCAAGCTGCACGACTCGTTGTTCGTTGTCGATCTGCACTCCGATTCGCTGCTGTGGAAGCGCGATCTCGCAAAGGAATCGACCATTGGGCATATGGACGTACCGCGACTCAAGGCAGGCAATGTTGCGCTCCAGGTATTCAGTGCGACGACCAAAACCCCGTCGGACATGAATTACTCGAGCAACACGTCAGACTCGGATGACATTACTTTGCTTGCGGTCGCATCGATGTGGCCACCGCGTACCTGGTCCAGTCTTTACGAGCGTGCCGTGTATCAGCTCGACAAGTTATACCGAGTTGCGGAACACAGTGACCTGGTCGTGATCAGGGACAGGCAGGATCTTGAAGACCTGGTTGCGAGTCGATCGAAGGGCGAGCCGGCGCTGGGTGGTTTGTATCTTATCGAGGGCGCCCACCCGCTGGAGGGCGATATCGAGAATCTTGATCGGCTCTTTGAGCGCGGGCTGCTAGTCGTTGGTCTCACGCATTTTTTCGATAACGAATTAGGCGGCTCATTGCATGGGACAAGTGGCGAAGGTCTGACTGAGTTTGGTCGATCCGTCGTTCGACGTGCCAATGAGCTCAACGTGATTATCGATATCGCGCATGCATCGCCGGCCATGGTTGAGGATGTACTGGCCTTATCAACCGCGCCGGTGATGTTGTCGCATGGCGGGCTCAAAGGTGCGTGCGACACGGAGCGCAATCTTCCCGACGCATTGATGCAGAAGTTTGCATCGAAGGGCGGGCTTGTCGGCATTGGTTATTGGGACGCGGCAGTCTGCGATCCGAGCCCGGAGGGAATCGTCAAATCGATCCGCTACGCAATCGATCTTCTCGGTCTGGAGCACGTTGCGCTCGGGTCCGACTACGATGGCACGATCCACGCGCCGTTCGATACGAGTGAAATATCCGTACTCACGGAGGTCATGCTGCAATCCGGCTTTTCGGAAGACGAGATTCGCAAGGTCATGGGCGAAAACGCGAAACGCTTCTTGCTCGAGAACCTGCCTGCCCGGTAACTCAATCTCACAGCAGGTTGATCACAGGGAATTTCCCCTTAGC
>Ga0316191_10002229_pt1 | contig 13998 bp, 12 predicted proteins | sample Eddworburr2cm_MG_FD_204928 | JGI IMG/M metagenome (GOLD analysis project Ga0316191, IMG submission 204928) | Coastal sediment microbial communities from Maine, United States - Eddy worm burrow 2 cm | ecosystem: Environmental > Aquatic > Marine > Coastal > Sediment | place: USA: Maine...
TTATCTGCGTTCCCTATGGCTCCACTCAGGTTGAGCGGCGCGCCATCCGCGAGTCGGCTGAGGGCGCGGGTGCACGCAAAGTCCACTTGATTGACGAGCCAATGGCCGCGGCCATTGGCGCCGGCATGCCGGTGCATGAGGCGCGCGGCTCGATGGTACTCGACATTGGTGGCGGTACCTCGGAAGTCGCCGTCATTTCACTCAACGGCATCGTATATGCCGCTTCAGTCAGAATCGGTGGCGATCGCTTCGACGAAGCCATTACCAACTACGTGCGCCGCAACTACGGAATCCTCATTGGCGAGGCGACCGCCGAGCGCATCAAACATGAGATTGGTTCGGCCTTCCCGGGCCAGGAAGTGCTCGAGATTTCGGTCAAAGGTCGTAATTTGTCTGAAGGCGTGCCGCGAAGCTTCACCCTGAACAGCAACGAGATCCTCGAGGCGCTGCAAGAACCGCTGCAGGGCATTGTCGGTGCCGTCAAAGAGGCTCTTGAGCAGACACCACCCGAATTGGGTGCCGACGTAGCCGAAAGAGGTATCGTCCTGACGGGCGGTGGCGCAATGTTGCGCGACATCGACAAGCTGCTGATGGAAGAAACCGGACTTCCGGTTGTTATCGCCGATGACCCGATGACCTGTGTTGCCCGTGGCGGTGGACGCGTCATCGAATTAATTGATGAGCACGGGCCCGCCGTCTTCGGACTCGAGTAAGTTTGTCTCCGGGGCCTGGTTGACGAATGGTCGCGTCCAGATCCAGTAACAGCAATCCCGCAAGAATTCCTGCGCTTGTAGCGCGCGTCGTGCTGTTGGTTATCGCCAGCATACTGCTGATGGTGCTCGATCATCGCCAGAACCATCTTGACGCGGTGCGCCGGACGCTCGGCACCGCCGTCTATCCCATACAAATAGTCGTCGATGCACCGTTCCGACTCTGGGCATGGATGCGTGAAGCCGCGACAAATCGCAACGAATTACAGCTCCAGGTTAGCCGCCTGCAGGCGGAACGTTTGTTGACCAACGCCCGCCTGCAACGCCTGTCAGCGCTGGAATCTGAGAACGCCCGCCTGCGTGATCTGCTCGAGGCACGCACCCACGTACGAGACGAGGTTCGTGTTGCCGAAATCATGGCTGTCGAGGCCAATCCCTACAGTCACAGTATCGTCATCAATGTGGGCAAGCGCGAAGGTGCTTACGATGGGCAAGCGATTGTGGATGCGGCTGGCGTCATTGGCCAGGTCATTGAAACGGGTCTGTCTACATCGCAGGCCATGCTCATCAGCGATCCGAGCCATTCCCTGCCGGTTGAAATTAATCGTAACGGTCTGCGCACGATCGCCAACGGCACCGGTGAGTTTGGTCGCCTCGTGCTGCCCTTCATCACGAATAACGCCGACATACGGCCTGGAGACCTGCTGGTCACATCGGGACTCGGCGGCGCTTTCCCTGCCGGTTATCCGGTAGCGGTCATCGACACGGTTAATCGAATTCCGCAGGAACCCTTTGCTGATGTGTCGGCAACACCCTCGGCCAAGCTCGACCAGGTTCGGGAAGTGATGCTGATCTGGTCGTCTAAGGAGACCACCGATGAGTAGCGGCGGCGGATCGCAGCGCTTGCCGGTAATTGTGACGATTATTTTGTCGCTGATGCTGATGGTCGTGCCGCTGCCAGACTGGGCCGTGCCGTTCCGGCCCGATTGGGTAGCGATCACCCTGATATATTGGGCGATGATGACGCCGCGCACCTGGAGTGTCGGCTCGGCCTGGATCGTCGGACTGCTGCTCGACGTGGCACAGGGCACCATTTTCGGCCAACACGCATTAGCGTTGTGTTTCATCGTCTTTATCACCGTACGATTTCACCTGCTGATGCGCGTGTTTCCGATGCAACAGCTGACGGCGACCGTGTTCGCAATTCTCGCGCTGTATCAGTTCATTCTATTCTGGATAAATGGCGTCGCCGGCATCGATGTTCCGGCCGTGACGTACTGGGGCCCGGTGATCACAGGGACCTTGTTCTGGCCTGTCGCGACAGGTTTGCTGTCTGGGGTGCGGTCATGGACGCAGTTAGGACGTTAACGTGGACCTGCTTTCCTCAATTAAGGACCATAACTCCGAGCGTCGACTGTTTATCTCACGGGTTATTTTGACGTCCGTCGTTGGATTTCTACTCCTGAGCACCGTCATCGCGCGTCTTGTACAACTGCAGGTGTACGATCACGAGGTCTTTGCGGCTCAGTCACAGGGAAATCGCATCCGCATCGAGGCAGTGCCGCCGATTCGCGGCCTCGTGTTCGATCGTCGCGGGCGCGTACTGGCGGAAAACCTGCCCGCCTATCAGCTCGAACTAATTCCGGAGCAAGTCAGTGATATTGACGACACGTTGCAGCGACTTGCGGAATTCGGCCTTATCAAAATTGAAGACATCCCTCAGTTCAAAGAGCTCAGCGCCAGCGGGCCACGATTTAATGCGGTAACGCTTAATTTTCGCCTGAGCGATGAGGAGATCGCCAACTTTGCCATCCAGCGGCCGCGCTTTCCGGGCGTGGACTTTCAACCACGGCTGGTGCGCAACTATCCGTATGGCGAAGCCGTAGCGCATGCCATTGGATATGTTGGCGCGCTCTCCAAGAGCGACCTGAAGCGGCTGGATCCATCCGCCTATGCCGGTACCTCCCACACGGGTAAAACCGGCGTGGAGAACAGCTTCGAAAGTGATTTGCATGGTGATGTCGGCTATCGGCACGTCGTTTCAAACGCGCTCGGCAGGATGATCCCCGCTGACTCACGCGAGTTGACCGGTTCGATACCGGATGACGAAACCCCCGCGCCGGGTCAGAACGTCTACCTGAGTATCGATCTCGACCTGCAACAAGTCGCGACAACAGCGCTCGATGGGCGTCGCGGTGCAGTCGTTGCGATTGATCCCTGGACTGGTGAAATCCTGGCTCTGGTTAGTGCTCCGACATTTGATCCAAATCTATTCGCTGTCGGCATGTCGACGTCGCAATTTGCCGAATTGCAGGATAATCTCGACCAGCCGCTGTTCAATCGAGCCGTACGCGGCGCCTACCCACCCGGATCGACGATCAAACCGATGCTTGCGTTGGCAGCGCTCGAGTCAGGGGCGACGAACCTGACGCGCAAGACCATATGTCGTGGCTATTTCATGCTGCCCAACACCACACACCGCTATCGTGACTGGAAACCTGAAGGGCATGGTGAAATGGATCTGCACGATGCTCTTACGCAGTCCTGTGATGTCTATTTCTATGAAATTAGTGGTGACATTGGTATCGATCGCATGCACTACTATCTTGACCAATTTGGGCTGGGTCATGAAACCGGCATCGACATTAATGGCGAGCATCCGGGACTCGTTCCTTCACGAGAATGGAAGCGCAATAATTTTCGCGAACCCACTGACAAGCGTTGGTACAACGGCGAAACCGTCATTGCATCTATCGGCCAGGGCTACATGCTTACTACGCCGCTGCAATTGGCAAGTGCTGCGGCGGCGTTGGCAACGCGTGGTATTCGCTATGAACCGCATCTCGTCGCTGCTATCGAAAATGCCGTGAGTGGCGATCGCAAGCTGATCGCACCCCTGCGGTTAGACGATGTGCGTATCGACAACGATGCGCATTGGGACGCCGTGCTGAATGGCATGCACGACGTCATGCAAAGTGTCCGCGGCACGGCCTGGGCCGTCGGAGGCAACGCGCCATACCAGATGGCCGGCAAAAGTGGTACAGCACAGGTGTTTTCGGTTGCCCAGGAAGACGAGTACGACGAAGAAGACATGGCACTGCGTTTACGCGACCACGCCTTGTTCATATCTTTCGCACCATTCGATAATCCACGCATTGCTGTCGCCGTAATCGTCGAAAATGGCTCCAGCGGCAGCCGCGTAGCTGCTCCGATCGCACGTGCAATTATGGATAAGTATCTCGGGTACGGTGACGATGCGACTCAGTGACACGCGACGGTTAATTAGCGGCAACGCGCCGCTCAGCGATTTTTCGCGTTTATTGCGGCGCCTGCACATCGATGGACCATTACTCGGCGGGATCATTCTGATCTGCGGGCTGGGACTCTTCGTTTTGTACAGCGCTGTTAACAGCGATACCCGATTGTGGGTAAGCCAGGTCATACGACTGGTTGTCGCTTTGATTGGCATGCTTGTCTTTGCGCAAATGTCACCCGACTTCCTGCGCCGCTGGACGCCGTGGGGTTTTCTTGCCGGGCTGGTATTGCTTATCCTCGTCCTGACCACCGGTGAGGTTAGCCAGGGGGCCAGGCGCTGGCTGGACCTTGGTATTCGTTTTCAGCCATCTGAAATCATGAAGCTGGCCGTGCCCATGATGGGCGCCTGGTATCTGCATGACCGGCCAATTCCACCCAGATTCGGACAACTGCTGCTAGTGGGCCTGATGATAGTGGTCCCGACCGTGCTTATAGCCCGCCAACCAGACCTCGGCACCGCGTTACTTATTGCGGCTTCCGGCGTGATCATGCTGGTTCTCGCCGGGCTGTCGATACGCCTGATGCTCGCGCTCGCCGTATTGTCCGTGCCTGGCGCGCTGATGCTATGGAATTTCATGCAGGAATATCAAAAGCAGCGCGTACTGACATTGCTCAACCCGGACAGCGACCCACTTGGTGCTGGCTACAACATCATTCAGTCAAAGATCGCGATTGGCTCCGGTGGTCTGTTCGGCAAAGGCTGGACCAATGGTTCGCAAGCGCACCTCGATTACTTGCCCGAACGCGATACCGATTTTATTTTCGCAGTAATGGGCGAAGAACTTGGCCTGCTCGGTCTGCTGGCCTTGTTGTCTTTATATGTATTTGTCATCGGCCGCGGCCTCTACATCGCAATTCAGGCGCATGATACGTATTCACGTCTGCTCGCCGGTTCAATCAGCCTGACCTTCTTCGTCTACGTGTTCGTGAATACCGCGATGGTTACCGGACTCGTGCCTGTCGTCGGTGTTCCTTTACCACTGGTCAGCTTTGGTGGAACGTCCATGGTGACGCTGATGGCTGGATTCGGTATTCTGATGTCCATTCACTCTCACCGGAAACTTTTGCCGCACTAATGAAACTCACCTTCGCCGCTGGCGTCACTTTCCTGCTTCTGTTTGTCTCGCCGAGTTACGCCGTCGATCTCGAACAGTCTAACGTCAAAGCGTTCATCAAGATGATGGTTCGCGAGCACAATTATGATCGTGACGAGCTACTCGACATTCTCGGTGAGGCCGAGATGAAGGACTCGATCATCGAGCTGATTAGCAAGCCTGCCGAAAAGACCCTGACGTGGGCTGAATATCGGCCAATATTTCTGACCCAAGAACGAATTAAAGCGGGTGCGGAATTTTGGCGCGAAAATCGTGCAGAGCTCGACGATGTCAGCTCGCGCACCGGCGTCCCGGTCCAAATAATGGTCGGTATCATCGGTGTGGAAACCTACTTCGGGCGCATCACGGGCGGACATCGCGTGCTGGATGCGCTGACCACCCTGGCGTTCCACTATCCGCCAAGATCCAAATTCTTTAGCGGCGAACTCGAGCAATTTCTGCTGCTGGTGCGGGAGGAAGGTATGCGCGCAACCGACGCATTCGGCTCCTATGCCGGCGCAATGGGTCGCCCGCAGTTCATGCCATCCAGCTACCGAGCCTACGCTGTAGATTCGACTGGTGATGGAAAACGCGACATCTGGAACAACTGGACAGACGTTGCAGGGAGCATCGCCAACTATTTCAACGCACATGGTTGGACCACCGGCGAAGAAGTCGCCTCCCGTGCAACCATCGGCAGCAGCTGGTCTGGCCCTATGCCGAAAAATCTTTTAAAACCTGAAGAAACAGTCGCCACATTGAGTGAAAAAGGCGTGATGTTTACGACGGCATTGCCTGCCGATAGTGAGAGTCAATTACTCACATTGGAAGGCCCTAATGGCTTTGAACACTGGGTGGGCTTTCACAACTTTTTTGTCATCACGCGCTACAACCACAGCGTCATGTATGGATTGGCCGTCCACCAGCTTGGACAGGAAATAGCCCTTGAGGTGCAAGCGAGTGCACCCTAAGCAGCGCAATGCACTACTGCTGCTCTTACTGAGCCTCACTCTCGCAAGCTGCGGCTCAAACAAACCTCAGGACGGCCCGCCACGTTCGGGCAGCGGAGCGATTCCCAACCTTCCCGGTGACGCCGTGCCGCGGCCCGAACCGCGCAGCAAGTATGGTAACGGACCCGTATATGAGGTACTTGGTCAACGCTATACGGTCATGGCCAGCAGCGCTGGCTATGAGGAGCGTGGCGTCGCTTCGTGGTACGGCAAGAAATTTCACGGCAGATTGACATCGAATCGCGAGCCTTACGATATGTATGCAATGACGGCGGCACACAAAACGCTGCCCTTACCGACCTATGTTCGCGTGCGTAATCTGAGCAACGACAAAAGCATTATCGTACGCGTCAATGATCGCGGCCCGTTTGTGCACAATCGCATCATTGACCTGTCCTACTCCGCTGCGCTCAAGCTCGACATGATCAAAGACGGCACCAGCCTGGTAGAAGTCGAGGCCATTAGCTTTGATGAATCGTCCGGTGACCGGCCCGTTCGACAAACGACCGCAGCACCGCCTGAGGCGCAGCCAACACCGCCACCAGCCAGCGAAAACGCGATCTACGTGCAAGTTGGGGCTTTCGGCAGCCTCGAAAACGCGCAGCGCCGATTGGAGGCACTGCGCGCGGGCGGCCTCGGCACCTCGCTCGTAATCGAGGATACAAGCCAAAGCCCGGCGCTCTACCGGGTAAGAATCGGGCCCATCAAAAGCGTGGTGCAGTACGACATCGTCGTCGAGGAACTCGAAAATATCGGCATTACAGATCCGTATCTCGTCACCGAGTAATCGCAACACAGGCTATATGTCCGATGCAATATCGGTAGAATAGCGGCCCAGACATTTTACCCACCGAGATTCCATGAAAGTCCGTTTTATCGCACTGATCGCGCTGTTTTCTATTAGCACTACCTTCGCCGCCGACCCTCGCCCCCTGCCCGGTCCACCCGTCATTGGGGCAACAAGTTACCTGGTTATTGACGCGACGACCGGCCACCAGATTGCGTCACTCGAGCCTGATAAGGCCGTGGCGCCGGCCAGTCTGACGAAAATGATGACCGCCTATGTCGTATTCAAATCCCTCAGCGAGAATCAGCTGCAGCTAAGCGATCAAGTCACTGTCAGTGAAAAGGCGTGGCGGGCGGAAGGCTCACGTATGTTTATCGAGGTAGGCAAGCGCGTATCAGTACAAGACCTGCTGCTGGGAATGATCGTGCAATCCGGCAATGATGCCAGCATCGCACTGGCCGAGCATGTGGCCGGGTCGGAAGCCGTATTCGCCGAAATGATGAACCAGTATGCTCAGGCAATCGGCATGTTTTCGAGTAATTTCCTGAACGCGACCGGCTTGCCGGACGATAACCATTATTCGACGGCACGTGATCTGGCAACGCTGGCGCGCGCCATCATCAATGAATTCCCTGATTACTACCAATGGTATTCGGTCAAAGAATTCACGTTTAACGGCATCAAGCAACCCAATCGTAATAATCTGCTGTGGCGCGATGACTCTGTCGATGGAATGAAAACCGGACACACTGATGCGGCGGGTTACTGCCTTGTTTCATCTGCTGAGCGCGAGGGCATGCGCGTCGTTTCGGTGGTCCTCGGAACGTCGAGTGCAAAATCGAGAGTCGATGGTAGTCAGGCGCTCATCAATTACGCATTCCGGTTCTTCGAAACCCGCCTTCTTTATAAAGCGGGCGAACAAATTGCAGCGACACGAATCTGGAAGTCCGCGAATGAAACCACCAGCCTTGGCGTACTCGAAGACCTTTACGTCACGTTGCAGCGCGGCAGCTACGAGTCACTGGTGTCTGTGCACAACATACCGTCTATTCTCGTTGCACCTGTGGCCACTGGCCAACCGCTAGGCGAAATCGTTATCAGTCTCAGTGGCAACGAGTTGCTCAAGCAACCGCTGCGCGCATTGGCCGACAATCCCAGCGGCTCAATCTGGCAACGTACGCGCGATAGCGTCAGTCTCTGGTTCGAGTAATTCAGCATGAGCGAAGAGTCGCTACTGGAGTTTCCCTGCAGTTTCCCAGTCAAGATGATGGGCCGCAATACGGCGGAATTTCGTGACACTGTGCGCGTCCTGGTCGAGAAGCACACTGGTCCAATGAATGATGAAGCGATCAATGACGCGGTGAGTCGTAATGGTAACTTTGTCTCCATTACCATCACGGTCATCGCACTTAGCCAGCAACAACTCGACGATATTTATCGCGATCTGTCATCTCATGACGATGTTTTAATGGCGCTATGAGTCGGCCCGTTATTCGCGCGCTCGGATTACAGGATTACGAACCTGTATGGCACGCGATGCAGGATTTCACTAACTCACGTGACAAATCGACAGCCGACGAAATCTGGTTTACCGAGCATAGCAGCGTATTCACGCTCGGCCTGAACACGGCGCCTGAGCATTTGTTGGCTCCGGGTGACATACCGGTCATCCAGGTCGATCGCGGCGGACAAGTCACCTACCACGGCCCCGGCCAACTGATGATCTACCCCTTGATTGACTTGCGCAGAGCCGGTCTTGGCGTACGTGAACTGGTAACAGCCCTCGAACAAAGTGTCGTCGATCTTGCCCTCGAGTACGGTATTGAGGCCGCGAGTCGAAGTGATGCGCCGGGCGTCTATGTCAATGGCGTAAAGCTGGCGAGTGTCGGTCTGCGCATTCGTCGTGGCGCGAGTTTTCATGGCATGGCGCTCAATGTCGACGTAGATCTCGAGCCATTCTCACGAATCAACCCGTGCGGCTTCAAGAATCTTGAAATTACTGATTTCGGGCGCTTAGGTGCAGACAACAAGCTTGACGTCGTGCGCGACAGATTGCTGCCGCACTTGCTCCGCCACCTGCGAATGGATCAGGCATTGAGCTCGCTGAGCCTTGCCGGCGTGCCAACGTCTCTCCAGAGTCCCGTATAGATACTGCCGCACAATTGGCCTGCGTCAGCCGCGGCCCGCAACATGGGCACAACTGAAAATCGTCCCGGCGTACAAGCTGCGAAAAACTCCGGCCGATAGACGCTAACGCCACTGAACGTGAACTCGGCACTCTCGCCATTACAAACGCGATCGCCTGACAAGTTGAAATCGCCTGAGTCCTTTTCCTCGGGCGTGGGCACCAGCACCAGATGTGCGACGTCATCCTCATCCAATGTGGCAGCAGGCAAAGGCATGTCGGTATAGATATCCGCGTTAACCACGAGAAACGGATCGGCGCCCAACATCGGCAGTGCCCGATGAATTCCACCACCCGTCTCCAGAATGTTGTCGCCTTCCGGGCTATAAACAACGTTGAGTCCGTATTTCGAACCGGAGCCGACACGCCCTACGATCTTCTCCCCAAGCCAACCCAGATTGATGACAACGGTCTCCGCGCCCGCTTCCTTCAAAGCTCGCAAATGGCGTTCGAGCAATGACTCGCCGTGCACTTCGACCAGCGCCTTAGGCACCGTGTCAGTGAACGGTCGTAATCGCTCACCACGACCGGCTGCGAGAATCATTGCGATCATTGCGACTCCTGCAGCGCAGGCAAGACACGCTCGCTCACCAGGTCAATGAGAAAAGCGAGTTCTTCATAGCGGTCACCCAGTGCAACGACGTAACTCAGCGTACGCGGCACATCGGCCATGTAGCCAGGCTTGCCGTCGCGATGATTGAGCCGCGCAAATATGCCGGCTGCTTTAAGATGTCGTTGCACACCCATCATTTCGAAATATCGCATGAACTGCTTTTCATCGACCTGCTGTCGAATCGGCGCATCCGACATTGCATAGAATGAACGTGCCAGATCGGCTACCTTCTGTTGCGGCCATTGCACATAGCAGTCCTTCAGCAACGACACCAGATCGTAGGTCAGTGGCCCTTCTACTGCGTCCTGAAAATCCAGAATGCCTGGACTATCGTGCTCGGTGACCATCAGGTTGCGTGAGTGAAAGTCGCGATGCACAAAAACCTGCGGTTGATCGAGCGCATTGCTTACGAGCAAGTCCGATACCTCGGCCCAATGCCGTTCATCATCGTCGCTGAAATTGATGCCGATATGTTTTTCACAAAGCCAATCGTGAAAGAGCGACAACTCGAAGCGCAATAGATCGTCATCATACGGTGGCAGATGCGACTGAAATACCGCGCCGCGCCGTTGTAGAACACTGAGTGCTTGTAACGCATCCGCATACAACGCTGTCGATGCACATTCGTCGTCTTGCAACCTCTCAAGATATTGAGTGCTACCAAGATCGGTCAATAACAGAAAGCCGTCGTCGAGATTAGCCTCTAAAATTCGCGGCGCATTCAATTGCATCGCCTCGAGGTAGCCGGAGATGCGAATGAAAGGCTTGCAGTCTTCTTGCTCAGGAGGCGCGTCCATCGCAATAAAGCTGTCCTGCGCCGAATACAGTCGAAAGTAACGTCGGAAACTGGCGTCGCCCGAGGCCGGCTGCGGAACAGCGTCGCCAAGCCCGTCGATGCCGTGCAACCAGTCGGTCAATGCGACCAGACGGTCGTCACTTTGAGTACTCGTTGAGTTGATCGGAGACCTCCGTAACGCGTTGAAGCACCTGCAAAACTATGCGAAGGTAACACACCCGTTGAAGCCGACAACCATCTTGTCCTCAAAATTTCTAGTCACAGCCGGTGCCCTGCTGGTCCTGCCCTTTGCGAACGCCGCAGAGCCAGACTCGTGCTACGCACCTGTGCAGCGCGTGGATGCAGATGCGGTCCTGTCTAACATTGATCTGACGAACCCGGAAACGATCGTTTTCGAGGTCGGTACTTTCGAAGCGCAACTAGGCGATAGCCCAAGTGCATCGATGACCGGTGGAGTCTTGCTTCGCCAGGGAGACAAGCTCGCTGGCGCTGATAGGGCTCGCTACGATCCCGCAAGCAAGGCGCTGTTGCTCGATGGCAACGTCCGCTATGAAGACACCAACTCTCACGTCGAATCGGCCAGCGCAGAGTTCGGTTACGGTGCTGGCCGTATCCGTTTTGAAGGTGCGAGTTTTACGCTGGATGGCAATGCCGCCCGAGGCGAGGCTGTGGCGCTCGAGATAAACCAGGAGGGTAAGCTCGAACTTGATGGCGTGAGCTACACGACCTGCCCACCGGAGTCGAATGACTGGATCATTGAGGCGAAGGATATCGACCTTGATACGCGCAACGGCGTTGGCACCGCAAAAGGCGTCAAGCTGCGATTTCAAGACGTGCCAATTCTGTACTCACCGTATTTCTCGTTCCCGATCGGAGACGCACGCAAGTCGGGGGTACTGTCACCGCAATTCGGCACTGGCGGGCGCAGCGGCAATGAGATTCGGCTGCCCTATTACTGGAATATCGCGCCAAACTATGACGCGACGATAACGCCCCGGCTTCTAACCGATCGCGGTATGCAAATTGCCGCTCAATTTCGCTATCTGACACCAACGACAGACGGCAGCGCTCGGGTCGAATACCTGTCAAGCGACAACATGTTCAATGATTCACGCACAATGATGGAACTCAAGCATCGCACGATGTTCATCAATGGCTGGCGTAACCGTATCGGTTTTCGCGAGGTGTCGGACAGCCAGTACTTTGAGGATCTTGGCGGAAGCCTGAGTCTTTCGAGTATCACGCATCTCGATCGCAATATCAGCTTCGATCATCACACGGACAACCTGTCGTTTTTCGGGCAGATACAGGATTTTCAAACCCTTGACGACGCGATCTTGCCGGATGACGAACCCTATCGCCGAGTGCCACAACTCGTTGTTCGCGGTCGCTGGCCGGACAGGTTTCTCGGCATGCAACTGGGTCTCGACGGTGAAGTTGTCAATTTTGATCGCGATGTCGGTATCACAGGCTGGCGTGTCAACATGGCGCCCAGCATTGAGTTGCCAATATCAAGACCAGGCTGGTTCATTACTCCGTCGCTTTCGGTTGATCACACACAGTATGAACTGAATGACACGCTACCTGACACAGACACAAGCCCGCGCAGAACCGTACCAATCGCCAGCCTTGATGTAGGCATGGTTCTGGAACGCTCGCTCGGCGATTCATTCGGCAATCGGATCATGACGCTGGAACCTCGCATGCTGTACGTCCACGTGCCACACCGCGAGCAGGATGGCTTGCCAGTGTTCGACACGATTACACCGGATCTGAATCTCATTTCGCTGTACCGCAAGAATCGCTATCTTGGCGTTGACCGCATCGCTGATACGGACCAGGTTAGTATCGGTATCACATCGCGTATCCTCGACCTGTCGTCCGGGCGAGAACTTGTCACGGCAACCATCGGCCAGACGCGTTACCTGAGCGATAGCGGCATCTTTCTGCCCGGCGAGTCGACCGCTCGCGAAGCAACATCAGATTACATCGCTGAAATGCGCTTCGGTATTTTCGAAAATCTGAATTTCGATTTCGGCTACCAATGGGGTGAGAAAGATCGCGGCACCACCCAATCACAGGCACGACTGCAATATTCGCCATCGAGCAACAAGATATTGAATTTGGCCTATCGGTTCCGCCGCGATTCCATTGAGCAAGGCGATTTGTCCTGGTCATGGCCAGTCGCAAGCAATTGGAATTTTGTCGGCCGTTATAAGTTCTCGTTCCGTGACGACGAGGCACTCGAAGAGGTTTTCGGCGTCGAGTACGAGAGCTGTTGCTGGGGGCTCCGACTGGTATCCCGTCGGCATATCTCGACGCGCGATGGAACTCGCGATTCGACAATCGGTCTGCAATTGGTACTGAAAGGACTGTCGAGCGTCGGCACCGCTGCTGACAAAATGTTGGAACGTGGTATTCTTGGCTACTCTGCGAATCTCCGGTAGGAAATAGTGTTAAAAATCAATATATTACGTGCTAACTTCTGCGCTATTGCGGCTTTGAGCTTCGCACCGATCGCGACGGCCGGCGAGCTATCCGAGACCGGCGAATTTCTTGATGGCGTTGCCGCCATCGTCAATGAAGGCGTCGTACTCAAGAGTCAGGTCAGGGATCAAACCGCCCTTATCATCGAACGCGCCGCCCAGTCCGATCCACCGATGGCACTGCCGCCGGCAGATATTCTGCGTGAGCAGATTCTCGAGCGGCTGGTCATACAGGAAATACAAAAGCAGCGCGCTGAGTTAATCGGCCTGCAAATATCCGATCAGATGCTTAACCAGGCGATTGCCCAGTTCGCGGAGCGACAGGGCGTCAAGTTCGAAGACATGCCCGCCATTCTGGCTCAGGACGGTGTCAGCTACGCGACGTTCCGCCGTGAATTCCGTGACGAGCTGTTGCTGGATCAGCTCCGGCAGATTGATGTTGGACGTCGAATTCAAGTTTCGCCCCGCGAGATCGAACAGTGCATTGCAGACCTTGAGGGCAATGTCGCGGTCAATTCAGATTACAACTTGTCACATATCCTGATCTCTTTGCCGGAATCGGCAACCGCCGATCAACTGTCCGACGCGCAGTCCAAAGCCAATGATATTTACGAGCAGCTACAAAATGGCGCGGAGTTTGCGGAGATGGCCGTACGCTACTCCGAAGCTCAAACAGCACTCGAGGGCGGTGCGCTCGGTTGGATGAAAGGCAATCAGTTGCCAACGCTATATACCGACGTTGTAGTGTCGATGGGCGCGGGCGACTTTTCGAAGCCGTTCCGCGGATCGAACAGTTTCCACATCGTAAGAGTCAATGATTTGCGTAGCGCCGACCAACGCAGCGAAGTTGATCAGGTTAATGTGCGTCACATTCTTATAACCCCGAACGAAATCATTGATGACGAAACGGCAAAACAGCGCCTCGAAAACGCGCTCGAGAGAATTGCGGATGGTGAAGATTTTGGCGAAATTGCGAAGCTGATGTCAGACGATCCAGGCTCC
>Ga0316191_10002230_pt1 | contig 13998 bp, 7 predicted proteins | sample Eddworburr2cm_MG_FD_204928 | JGI IMG/M metagenome (GOLD analysis project Ga0316191, IMG submission 204928) | Coastal sediment microbial communities from Maine, United States - Eddy worm burrow 2 cm | ecosystem: Environmental > Aquatic > Marine > Coastal > Sediment | place: USA: Maine | collected...
ACCGGAGAAGACTTCTTTTTGCTTTTCCGTTTATATGGCCCGGAAACAAAAGACTTTTACAAATCATGGACATTAGGAGATTTAGTGAAAGTAAACTAATAATATGAATTAGAAATAGTTATGAAAACAATTAAACTAAAATCATTTATCTTAAGTCTGACATTATCGGTCATGTTCCTGAGTGCATGCACTAATAAATCGCAGGAAACAAGCCAGAATCAGAAAGAAACTGAATCGGCTAAAGCTTATAGTCAAACCACACCAATTCCTGAGGGAATTACAACCCCTAATGAAGTTGAAACATCAATCGGAACCTTAAACTTTATTGATGGTGCTCCATTAAAAGAAACCGCCGAGTTAGTATATGAAAATTTGGATCGCATGCGTGGTGTTGATGTATTTTTAAAAGCTATGCCGGCAGCATCTGTACGACAACTTATGGTTGGCCCTGAAAAAATTGGGGTAGATGCTTACAATAAGGTGTTGATACTTGATAAATTAATGGATTCCAAACCCCTTTTTTTAACGGCTAATACTTCAACGCTTTATAGTATACCTAGTTTAAACATGAAAGAAACAGGCCCCATTGTTGTGGACGTGCCTGCTGGAATGCTGGGTGCATTTAATGATGCATGGTTTAGATACGTGGAAGACATAGGTCCATTTGGTCCGGACAAGGCAAAAGGTGGGAAATATATAGTAATACCTCCTGGGTATGAAGGAGAAATTCCAGATGGACATTTTGTGGTTAGATCAAAAACTTATCGTGTTTGGATATTCATGAGGGCATTTATTGAAAATGGACTAGAGGCTGCGGTAAGCAATATTAAAAACAACCTTAGTATTTATCCTTTAAAATTAGCTGATAGTCCCCCTAGAATGGAGTATATAAGTGGAACTGGAAAAACCTTTAATACCATACACTCTAATGATTACCATTTCTATGAGCACGTGAATGATGTTATACAAGAAGAACCTTTAGAAATGATTGACCCTGAAACACGTGGTTTGTTGGCATCAATTGGTATAGAAAAGGGGAAAGAGTTTACTCCGGATGAGAGAATGAAAAGAATACTAACAGATGCAGTAGCGATTGGTAATGCCACAGCTCGTTCCATTGTTTGGTATCCAAGAACGGAAGGAAGTGTGGATAACATGGCTGGAATTAAAATTTATCCTGGCACAAAAAGTAATTGGATTATGGCTTGGGTAGGAAGAAATGTATTCTTTAATGGAGAAGATGGACATACAATGAATTCGGATGCTCGTGTTATGTTCCATTATCCATATACTGCAGTTACGCCAGCAATGGCAGTACCACGTTTGGGTATTGGTTCTGATTATGCTATTGCCTATGTTGATAATAGTAGTGAACCTTTCGATGGTGGTAAAAGGTATAAATTACATATCCCTGCAAATCCACCTGCTAAAAACTTCTGGGCGGTAACTATTTATGATACCCAAACTAGATCGATGTTACAAACCAATCAGGCTTACCCAACGGTTGGTAGCCAAACGGAAGGGTTTCAAGAGAATGCAGATGGCTCATTCGACATTTATTTTGCACCTGAAGCACCTGAGGGAATGGAGACTAATTGGTTACAAACCATTCCAGGTAAAAGCTGGTTTGTTGCGCTTCGTATTTATGGACCACTTGAGAAATGGCATGATAGATCATGGAGACCAGGAGAAGTTGAAATAGTGAAATAGAACATTTGCGAATTAAAAAAGTAGTTGGTTTTCATTAAACCTATCGAGGTACTAAATCCATGTTTCTATTCATGCCAACCAAACATTATGAAAAAATATAAAGTATAATCCTCCTCCAACAAATTATTTAGATGCTACGGATATTGCTTATGATTGCTTGCCATACTACGATGTAACATACTTTCAGGATATCAATGACTTTGTACAATAGAATCCTTTAAGGCCACAGGACAAAGTCATGATTTCTTTATTGAAAGACTTAGGAATAGAAAAAGGGAAGGGTTTTAAAAAGCACTTTTTACTTACTATAAAATTGTAAGAAATTGCCAGAAAATTTGCCAGCCGAAAAGAAAACAGGTGTAGTACATAGGAAAATCAACTATACATTATAATCGTAATGTAGTGTAATAGAGTATAATGGAGTCCAGTGGAAAATCCCGTATTGTCTCTGGCAGTCAAGAGGTCATCGGTTCGATTCCGATATGCTCCACAAAAATAATTAGAGGGTTACGGATGTATGATTTCGTAGCCCTTTTTTTTGTATCAAGTAAAAATACGCCTGAAGTGTCATTTACACTTTGATGATACGATAGCGATGAATATCCTCTTGATATAGCCTTTCCCTGCATAAGTCCGTATTGCTTAAGTTCCAAATTATTTCTTGCTAAATATCCCCGAGGGGGATAAGGAGCTTATGTCAAAAGAATACAAATAAGCGCAAAATTTGACACGAATTAACTATTCGTGTATTTTGCGCATCAACCTTAAATCTAAACCTAAAACCTATGGAGTCACAATCAAGGATCTTGTTTCTTTTTAAGAAACTAATCGCACTGTTTGCATTGTATGTGTTTTTTGGAGCTCAGCTCCATGCACAAACAATCGATGTAGCAGGTACAGTTACCAGTTCCGAGGACGGTGTAGCTATGCCTGGAGTCTCTGTGGTCGCGCAGGGCACCACTATTGGTGTTATCACCAATTTCGAAGGTAAGTATTCCCTCACTGTACCCGCAGGCGTCACTAAACTCATTTTCTCTTTTGTGGGCATGAAGACCCAGGAAGTGGATATTGAAAACCGAACCAGCATTGATGTTGTTTTGGAAACAGATGTCCTGGGACTGGATGAAGTTATCGTAACGGCCTACGGTACCTCTAAAAAAGGAGCCTTCACAGGATCTGCGGAGCAGATTAACTCAGATGATTTCGATCTTCGTCCGATTTCTAATATTACCACAGCTATGGAAGGTAAGGCAGCGGGAGTCTTTGTCACCGCCCCGGACGGTCAGCCTGGATCCTCCCAGAGTATTCGGGTGCGTGGATTTGGATCATACTCTGCTTCAAGTTCCCCTCTCTATGTGGTTGACGGAGTTCCATTTTCCGGAACTCTTAATACCATTAACCCTGCGGATATTGAGAGTATGACTGTCTTAAAGGACGCCTCATCAACAGCACTTTACGGTAATAAAGCAGCCAATGGTGTAGTATTGATTACTACCAAAAAGGGTAGAGCAGGAGCAGGACGCCTTACTGTGGATGTTTCTGCCGGGATTACTTCAAGGGCCCAGCAGGAATATGACCGCATTGATGCATTTGAATACTATCCCATAATGTGGGAAGCCTATCGTAATAGTCTTGCTATTCCGGGGATTGATGATCCGGCTGATGTTACAGCTGCAAATCAGCAGGCAAGTAACAATATCGCAGGTTACCTGGGATATAATCCCTTTAATGTTGCTGACGACCAGATTGTGTTAAACGATGGATCCATGAATCCAAGCGCACAATTTAAAGGAGCATATGGCGAAGATCGTGACTGGTTGGGTGGTATAACCCAACAGGGACAACGTCAGAACTATAATGTCAACTATTCCGGAGCCACGGATAAAGTGGATTATTTTATTTCAGTGGGTCATCTTAACGAAAAAGGATGGATCATTGAATCCGATTTTAAAAGATATACCGGGCGTGCCAATGTGAATATTCAGGCCACAGACTGGTTTAAGACAGGCATTAGTATTGGAGCTACCCAATCACATGGAAACATGGCCCAAACAGGTGGCAGCAGTTCCTATGTCAATCCTATTCGATTTACCAGGCAAATGGGACCCATCTACCCCATTCACCAATTGGATCCGGCTACTGGCGAATATGTACTCGATGATAATGGTGACAAACAATATGACATATATGATAACAGAACCAGTAATTCAAGTACAGGAAGACATGTAATTGCCGAAATTAAATGGGACGATGATATAGAAGAAAGAACCCAGTTAATGGCAAAAACCTATGCCGAAATCACTTTTTTGAAGGATTTTAAATTTACCACCAATTTAAGTTTCGACCAGCACTTCTATTATAATTCCTACTATAACAACAAATTTGTTGGAGATGGTGCTCCGGGTGGTAGAGCCTATAGAACATCTACCCGCAGAAATTCTGCCAACTTTAATCAGCTACTTAATTATGTTAAATCCTTCGGAAATCATAACCTGAATATTCTGGCCGGACATGAATCTTATTCCTTAAGATTTAACAGCTTATCCGGCGGGAAATCGGAAATCATTGCGGATGGTAATACCGAACTTGGAAACTTTGTTACCACCCTGGATCTTGATTCATACGAAGATAACTATACTACAGAAGGTTATTTTGCCCGTATCGATTATAACTTTAATAATCGCTTCTTTGTTACAGGTTCCTACAGGCGAGATGGATCTTCTAAATTTTTTGTTGACAACCGCTGGGGAGATTTCTATTCGGTAGGAGCAGCATGGAGGCTTGAGCAGGAAAGTTTTATTCAGGGTGCCAGTTGGATCGACCTCTTGAAACTCAGAGGTTCTTATGGCCAGGTTGGAAACGATGCCGGCATCGATTTTTATGCTTATCAGGCACTCTATGGTCTGGGCTGGAATAACCAAACCGCATCAGGTATTTACCAGGATAAGCTGATGGCTGCCGCTCTTCTATGGGAATCAAACAACAGCTTCGACATTGCTGTTGAATTTGGTTTTTTAAACAGAATATTTGGTACCCTTGAGTTTTATCACCGGATTTCTGACAATCTGCTGTTCGAAGTTCCTTTGCCTCTTTCCGGGGGTATCGACAATCAGAATCAGAACATCGGAACAATGTATAACCAGGGTATTGAACTTTCAATCTCTGTTGATATCATTAAAACGAGTGATTTCGAATGGAACCTGAATGCAAATTTCAGCACCTTAAAAAACGAGTTCACCAAGCTTCCACAGGAAGAGATCATCGATGGATCTAAAAAGCTTATGGTAGGTCATTCACGATATGACTACTGGCTGAAAGAGTGGATGGGAGTTAATCCTGACGATGGATCACCTTTATACAGGGCTGATGTTTACAGCGACACCGACACTGATATTCTTATACAGGGATCAGACACACTGACAACTGACCAGAATAATGCCAGGTATGGGTATTTCGACTCAGCCATTCCAGGTTTGTACGGAGCATTTACCAATTCATTCAGCTATAAAGGGTTCTCTCTGAACTTTATGTTTACTTACCAGGTAGGGGGAAAAGTAATTGACTATAACTACCAGTCTATTATGAGCTCAGGAGACTATGGTGCCTCTAAAGGGACGGATATATTGAATCGCTGGCAAGCGCCCGGTGATGTGACTGATATTCCCCGGATGGATGTTACCAACACAACAAATTCAGAGGCAACCTCCACAAGGTGGTTAACGGATGCCTCATTCATTAATCTTAGGCAATTAACTTTTTCCTACACCTTCTCACAAAAAGTTACTGGCTCGTGGAGTAAAGGTTTACGTATCTATGTGAGCGGTGAAAACCTGTTCCTAAAGAGTGCCCGTAAGGGAATGAATGTACAACAGAATTTCTCCGGTACAACATCCAACGTATATACTCCTTCGAGGATATTTACTATTGGTGCAAATGTAACCCTTTAATACGCTAGAGATATGAAAAATATACTATATAAAATAGCAATACTCCTTACAGTAAGTGTATTAACATTTTCCTGTTCGGAAGAATTCTTAGAGACCTATCCCACCGATGGGGTTTCCTCTGCAGCAGTTACCCAAACCACAGACAATGCATGGGCTGCCCTGAATGGTATTCACCGGGCTTTATACGTTCGTTATGAAGGTACCCAGGGAAATGGAGGCTTAGGTTCACACTATATTGTTGTGGATTGTATGGCAGAGGACCATGTTGTAAACAATGAGCAATGGTATAACCAGGTGTATAAATGGAATGCCCACAGAAATGCAACCTATTATTACAACCGCTTCCCCTGGAGAATGTTCTACCAATGGATTTCAAATGCAAATACCCTGATAAACGGGGTTGATGAGGCAGCTGGTCCGGATGATGACAAAGCTGTCATCAAAGGCCAGGCATTGATTTACAGGGCATTTAGTCATTATGAAATAGTACAGCTCTATGCTGAGCGCTACAGGCCTGGCGGTGGAAACACCCAGCCTGGGATACCCTACATGATGGAAAATACTCCTGAAGGTCAGCCTCGTGTTTCAGTGGAGGATGTTTACACTAATATACATGCCGATCTTGATGCAGCGATTATACTCTTGGATGGTATGCCCCGTAATAATAAATCACATATGAATGTGGATGTGGCCAGGGGATTAAAAGCAAGAGTTCTTCTGACCCAGGGAAATTATTCCGGGGCTGCACAGTGGGCCAGGGATGCAAGGAACCTGGCAGAAGGCTCCTATTCTCTGATGGACTCAGCAACCTATTATAATGGATTTAGAGTGAATTCAGAGAGTGAGGGTGAATATATCTGGGCCAGTCAGATAATCAACACCGAACAGAATGACAAATGGGCTGCCTATGGAGCTTATATTTCAAGGAACTTTAGTTCATCGGCCATAAGGGGCAACCCACGATCCATTAACTCTGAATTGTATAACCTGCTTTCTCCCACTGATGTCCGTACCTTAAATTATTCAGTTGACGGAGAACATGACATGCTGCCTTCTGATGTCAGCCTCCTGAGTTCACATTCCCGTCATCCCTACACCAACCAGAAGTTTATCTCTGTTAGTAGCAGCGATAGCAGGGTGGATGTACCGCATATGAGACTATCAGAGTTGTATCTGATTGAAGCAGAGGCTGAAGCACGATTAGGAAATGATGGGCCAGCAGCAGCGGCACTACTTCCTATGGCACAGGCCAGGGATGCTCAGTATACTCTTTCAAGCAACACAGGACAGGCCTTGATTGATGAAATCATGGTACAGCGTCGTGTTGAATTATGGGGTGAAGGATTCCGCTGGTACGATCTGAAACGTCTAAATGAGGATCTGGTACGAGCTGGAAACCATGACCCTGCTCTGGCTGATAATGTTATGTTTGTTGCAGCTGGTGGTGTTGAGTGGGTATGGCTAATTCCTCAGGCCGAACTGGATGCCAATGATGCAATTGAACAAAATCCATTGAATTAGATCTAAGATCTAAAAAGGATTCATTAGAAAGAAGCCGTCTCATTTTGATTAATGAGACGGCTTTTTACTTAGCGAATCACTTTTCCAAAAAAGACAGAGTTTGCCAGTAATTTATTTGTCCCCATCCAGTTCCCCCTGAAGTTCATAGTTTCATGATAGGAGAAAAGTTTACCCCTTCCAACAGACTGAACCGAAACCACAGGAGCTCCTGAGATCCGGTTCAGATTCTCTTCTGAAACCCATCCGCTGATATAGGCCTCCGTATCAAACTTCACAGGTTCCGAATACTTTATACCGGAAGGTTCTGCCACCAGGGTCCCCTTTTTCATAAGAGCTAAATCTTCTCTTAAATATCCATAGCAAAGCGGGTGTGTAATATCCAGTTTTGCATTAAATATGGCACCTCCAATTACGTGCAGGTTTCTTTCTTTAACCCTCTCATTGTATTTTACATAATTGCTTGAATCGGTTGGAACACTCTTTTTGAATTTGGTATTACCCATTTTATTTTGTGCCACCCATCGTGAAGCTTCTGCACAGGCCATCAGCGAACCTCCCTGTTCGGTCCAGGTAAGAAGCTTCTGAGCATCCTTTTCACTCCATTCATTATAGGAACCTCCGGGCAGAATAAGGGCATTGTATTTGTTCAGGTCGATGGAACTGAGTCTGTCGGATGAGACAAGTGTCATGGGAATTTTATAATTCTGATCGAATAAGTGCCAGATCTCTCCAGCACTATAGACATTCACACTTCCCCCGATAAACATCAAAATCTCAGGTTTAGTCAAGGGGGTAAAGCTGCTGCTCCCAATATCCATGCCGCTGCCTGACAGGCCGGTGCTCAAACCATAAAAGTCGATCCCGGTCCTTTTCGCAATGGCTTTTACTAAATCAAATATCTCATCCCCGCCCAATTCCTGTTGATTGACCGGTACAAGAATAGTTCCATGGCTAAAGTATTCTTCCTTCTTATTCACCTCGAAAGAAAAATCCCTGCTGGCGACTTTGGTGATTAATCCGGCATCCTGCAGGAGATAAAGTGCTTCCGGAGAAGAATATTCATTCCATCGAAAAAGATAGGCAATATGGCTTCTCGTGCCCATTACTTTTCCTTCAAGATCTTCTGCCGACACCGCTTGGTCTGAGATTTGCACATCTTTCAGGGAGCTTAAACGCTGGAAGGGGACATCGTAGGCATGGACAAGCGTCCAGGTGGATACATCATAAAAAGCAGTATCCCTGAATGATCTTACCTCTTCAAATAAGGAGCTTAATAAGCGAAACTGTTTTTGCTCTACCGGAACCACAAAACTGTCCTCTTCTCTTTCATTCTTATACACCTCAATTTGATGTGCATTCAGATAGTTTACAAATTCTCTTGTTTTTATTCTGTCCGTTTCGCTTCCAAAAACATAGGCCTTTGTTTCACTCATAGCACCCAGTTCCAGAGATTCTTTATAGAAGTCTTTCTGGTAAGTCAGCAGTTCATTGTGTAAGATCCTTGAAGCCTCCAGGGTGGAAAGCGTAACCGTAAAGTGGTTTTTTATGCCCAGGCTAAGCTTTTTTAATCCATTGGTGGTTTCACGCATCCTCCCCCGGATGGATGCTGCTTCAAACAAAATACCCACTCCGCCATTAATATCGGGATAGGTGGAACCCTTGCCAAAATAATAGTCATCGAATACTTCCTCCGAAAAATATTGTGAGCCTATTTCGTCCAGAAATTTTGCATGGTAAAGGGCAATTTCATGAGTAAGGTCATAATTCTGTGCCGGCGTTAAAGGATTGATTCTTTCCGGAACTCCAGGTTGAAAGAAGAAGGAGAAATTTGCCGATGATTCATGATGATCCGTAACTACGTTTGGCTTCCACTCATGAAATTTCGCTACTCGTCCCTTGGATTCCGGATTTACCAAAAGCAGGTAATCCCGGTTCAAATCAAACCAGTAGTGATTTGATCTTCCACGTGGCCATCCTTCACGAAACTGTCTTGAATTGTTATCCCCTGAATATGTGGCACTTTGATGCATGTTTGCCCAGGTACTGTGTCTTGTGAAACCGTCCGGGTTCAGGCAGGGATCGACCAATATAATGGTGCTGCCTAAGAGGGCATCTATTTTCTCACCTTCAGCTGCAGCCAGGTGATAAGCAGTTAATACAGAGGAGTTTGTTGCGCTCGATTCATTTCCGTGAACTCCATAACTTAAACTCACTACCAGTGGAACCCCATCCAAAGGGATGCTTTCCTCAGGATCAGAGTATTTTTGGTGCAAATTTTTCAGCTCATCAAGATTAGCATGGTTGCCTTCAGAAGTAAAGACTAAATGAACCAATGGCTTGTTTTCATAGGATCGGGCATACTCGTACATGATTGCCCTTTCAGAAATACGAGCGATCTCTTTCATATAATCCAATACCTGACTGTGGGTCAAATGCCACTCTCCCAATTCTTGTTTAAAGAATTGTTCGGGAGTAGGGATGTTCTTGCTGTACTCGACATCGCCTGGCACATAGTACTCCATTTTTTCCTGAGCCCGGGAAAACACTATTTGAAAAAGCACCAAAAGGACGCACACCACGTTTTTCATTTCACTACCATAGCTTAGTTAAACTAGGACGAATATGGCTAAAATATCCTTTGGTTCATCATCTTCCACAAGTAAAACCAATTTCCTTACTTGCTTGTCCTTCTTAACCCTGGACTCTTTACTCTTAGGCTCTTTCGTAGTGCTATCCATTGCCTGCTCCTCATAGGGGATGGTGAAATAAAACACAGACCCTTATGGGTAAACTTCAACGCATTTTTCAAGAGATTGATTAGTATTTGCTATTCCTTAAGAATGAGCTGATAAAAAGTACCCCGCTCCTGATGCGAGCTTTCAATCTTTCCTGCCTCCTCCAATTGCACCAGGTATGTATTGATTTCATTGCCATGGAGTCCGAGTATATTTTCCAGGTCCTCCAGGGTGCATGGACGCCTGGACAGGGTCTCCACGATCACAGCATCCAGGTCGCTGCGATATGATTTCATCTTATTGCGCTCTTCGGGCGCTGCGATGATCTCCACCTGTTCCATACCCAGGAAATTACCAATCTCCTGCAAACGGGCATGGGAGGCAGGCCACAAACCTCCCTGGGTACCCGGACGGTCCAGGGTGTTGAGCTGAATGCGCTGCGGACGGATCCTGCCTAATGCCTCCTTGAGAGCTTCCAGGTTCTCCTGATCATCATTGTAACCTGGCAGGATCAGAATCTCCAACCAGATTTCCCCGGTAAATTCCTGACTGAAACTGATCAGTCCTTCTATATAGGTACCGGGTCGAATGCTGCGCAAAGGCCGGTTAATCCTCCTCAATGCCTCTTCGGTGGCAGCATCCAGAGAGGGCAGCACCAGGTCTGCCTGCATCAGCTCCCCGCGCACTTCAGGATCACTGAGAAGGGTCCCATTGGTCAGCACTGCCAAAGGAATGGACGGACGAAGCTCCTTAACAAAGGCAATCACCTCCCCAATGCGGGAATGAAGGGAGGGCTCACCAGCTCCCGAAAAGGTGATGTAGTCAGGATCCGGATTCTTATCAAAGAAATCCCGCAACTCACTGTACACCTCCTCCACCGGAACATATTCCTTCCTTTCACCTGTCAGCGTGGTGGACCTTCCACATTCACAGTAGATGCAGTTAAGCGAACAGATCTTATGCGGGATCAGGTCAAGGCCCAGGGACATGCCCAGTCTGCGTGAGGGAACCGGTCCAAAAAGGTGAGAGTACATAGTATAAATTGGTATTCAATAACAAATTGTTGTAATTTCAAAACAAAAATCCGCGTCTATTGTTTCTGAAATAAACAACTCAAAGCTATGAAAAGATTATTTGTTCCAGCACTAATTATACTGAGTCTGACCCTGAACCTTGGAGCCCAGGTTTCCCTCGGAGAAGACGTACCCAATTTCACCACGCTTGACCAGGACAGCCAGAAATGGACCCTGAAAAAGGAACTCAAAAAAGCAGATTACCTGGTGGTATATTTCTACCCGGTAGCCTTTACTGGAGGTTGTACCGCTCAAGCCTGCTCTTACCGCGATCAGAAGGGTGAGTTGGAAGCCCTTGGTGCCCAGGTGGTGGGGGTATCGGGCGACAAGCCTGAAACCCTTGAACTCTTTGCCCTTGAGCATAACCTCAACTTCACCTTGCTTGCAGATGAATCAGCTGCCATGGCAAAAATTTTTGGTGTTCCGTATGGCGAGGGAGGGTCAATCACGCGGGAGATCAAGGGACAATCCTTCGATCTTGAAAGGCAAAGTACCATACAGCGCTGGACCTTCATCATCGACAAAGAGGGCAAACTCATCTACAAAGACACCGAAGTGGACGCTGCCAATGACAGTGGCAAAGTGATGAAACATCTCGCTTCCTTGCAGTAAGAGTTATTTAGAACATTTCTAATTAATACCTCTAGCCCGCTCCCTACTTCCCGGGAGTCGGGTTTTTTTTATATTTTGCTCTTCACTCCAAAGATTTGTGTGTTTAACGGATCGAGTGTATTGATTGATTTATAGAGTATTAATCGGCGGAGCACCCTCTAAGCCTAAAAGAAATGACCATGAAGCCAGCTTACCAGTTTGGGTTTGATATCGGTTCAATTTCCATCAATACTGTCGTCATGGACAGTGACGGAAAGATTATTCTGGACCGATATGATTACAATCACGGAAAACCCTTTGATAAACTTAAAGAGATCCTGGACGAACTGGAAAGCTCTTATGAAAAAGAACAATTCAAACACCTTAGTTTTACTGGAACAGGTGGAAAGCTGGCTGCCGAATTGCTTGGAGGTAGCTATGTGAACGAAATTGTGGCACAATCCACTTCCGTATCCAAAAACTATCCCCAGGTAAGAACCATCATTGAGATGGGGGGTGAAGATTCCAAGTTGATTTTCATGGACGAGGTGGACAAGAATGCCTCCAGGCTGTCCGACTTCGAACTAAATACTCTCTGTGCTGCCGGGACAGGGTCCTTCCTGGACCAGCAGGCCAATCGTATCGGTATTTCCATAGAGAAGGAATTTGGCGAACTTTCGCTTTTGTCAAAAGATCCGCCCCGTATAGCAGGGCGTTGCAGTGTATTCGCAAAGAGCGACATGATCCACCTGCAACAGATTGCCACTCCAGTGCATGATATTGTGGCCGGTCTTTGCTTTGCTGTGGCAAGGAATTTCATTTCTTCCCTGGGAAGGGGTAAGACCATTCAGTTCCCGGTGATGTTCCAGGGAGGGGTTAGCTCCAACATCGGAATGGTAAGGGCCTTCAAAGAGCTGCTGGAGGCCAAAGAAGGGGATCTCCTGATCCCCGACCACAATACCTCCATGGGAGCCATGGGCGCCGTCCTGCACAATCTTGCAGAAGGGGGCACAGATGAGATTGCTTATTTGGGTACCGCCAAACTGGATGAACACATCCATGGGGAAAAATCCAGGGGCAAATCCTTTGATCCACTCAAATCCCCCGAGTCGGACATACACAAAGAGGTATATCAGATTCCTGAATCTGAAGAAAAATATGAGGTTTATCTGGGTCTTGATATCGGATCGCTGAGTACCAATGTGGTACTGATCGATGACCAGAACCGGGTAATCGCACGCCGCTATCTCCCCACCGCCAGTAAACCCCTGGAAGCCATTCGTACGGGAATGTCGGAGATTTATGAGGAGATCGGGGATCGGGTGGTGGTCCTGGGTGCCGGAACCACCGGCTCTGGACGCTATCTCACTGGTGACTTCATAGGAGCCGATCTGATCCGCAACGAGATTACAGCCCAGGCCACGGCCGCCATTTCTTTTGATCCCAAAGTGGATACCATCTTTGAGATCGGGGGACAAGACTCCAAGTACATCAGCATCGATAATGGTGTGGTGGTCGACTTTGAGATGAACAAGGTGTGTGCTGCCGGTACCGGATCCTTCCTGCAGGAACAGGCCGAAAAGCTCGATATCAACATCATCGAGGAATTTGGAGATATGGCTCTGAGCGCCTGTAACCCGGCCGGACTGGGCGATCGCTGTACGGTCTTTATGGAATCGGACCTGAATTCCTTCCAGCAAAAAGGCGTCGAGAAGGAGAACCTTGTGGGCGGACTTGCCTACTCCATTGTGCACAATTATATACAGAAGGTGGTTCGCAAGAAAAGGGTGGGTGAACACATCCTGTTCCAGGGAGGCGTAACCAATAACAGGGCTGTGGTGGCGGCCTTTGAAAAAGTCACCGGCAAGAAGATCCACATTCCTCCACATTTTGATGTCACCGGAGCCATCGGTGCCGCCATGCTGGCGCGTGACCATGTAAAGCAAAACAATCTGGAGACCCGATTCAAGGGTTTTGATATCAGCAAGATCCCCTATACGGTGGACAAATTCACCTGCAAGGCCTGCTCCAACCAGTGCGAGATCCGAAGGGTACGGATTGAAGGCGAAAAGAAGCCGCTTTTTTACGGGGGAAGATGTGAGAAATATGAGCTGGATGAACGCAAGGGCAAAGGCCAGGGCATCCCCAACTACTTCGAGGAACGCATCGGAATGCTCACCGACGGATTCGTAGAGGAAACTGTTCCCGGGAAACCAACCATTGGTATTCCACGCGGATTGATGGTATTCTACCAGCAGTTTCCCTACTGGAGCACCTTCTTCAAAGAGCTTGGTTTCAATGTGGTGGTATCTGAAGAGACGGACAACCAGACCGTGAAAAAGGCACTCAATATGATTGTGGCCGAGACCTGCTTCCCCGTTGAGGTGATGCACGGACATATCTATGAAATGCTGGAAGATA
>Ga0316191_10002231_pt1 | contig 13997 bp, 10 predicted proteins | sample Eddworburr2cm_MG_FD_204928 | JGI IMG/M metagenome (GOLD analysis project Ga0316191, IMG submission 204928) | Coastal sediment microbial communities from Maine, United States - Eddy worm burrow 2 cm | ecosystem: Environmental > Aquatic > Marine > Coastal > Sediment | place: USA: Maine...
CATCGACATCATGGCCCATGCAGCCGGGATCGATCCGCTGGCCTTTCGTCTGCAGCATTGCACCCAGGCGAAATTCCTGGGGGTCCTGAAAGCTGCCGCGGAACAGTTCGGCTGGAAGCCCGGCGCCGGGTCTGGCGGACAGGGCGTGGGCGTAGCCTGTGGTATCGATGCGGACACGGTCGTGGCCACCATGGCCGAAGTGGAAGTAGACCGTTCAAGTGGCCAAGTCAGCGTCAAGCGGGTGGTGTGTGCGCAGGACATGGGCCTGGTCGTGAATCCGGCCGGGGCGACCATCCAGATGGAAGGCTGCATCACCATGGGGCTCGGCTACGCGCTGACGGAAGAGCAGCACTTTCGGGGCGGCGAAATCCTGGATCTCAACTTCGACCGCTACGAGCTGCCGCGTTTCTCCGGGCTACCCGAGATCGAAACCGTGTTGATCGACTCCCAGGACCCTGAACCACACGGCGGCGGCGAACCCGCCATCATCACGATGGGTGCGGTCATCGCCAATGCGATCTTCGATGCCGTCGGGGTGCGGCTATTCGAGTTGCCGATGACCCCGGGGCGAGTCAAGGCGGCGTTGGACAAGTTGGGTTAGAAATCACGAATCAATCCGTCTGCCGCACGCAGAAACGTGGCGTGAGTCTCGGGTCCCGCAGGCGAGTCTCGCATCGCTTCAAGGTCATCACAGCGATCATCGAGGTCGGTTTGATCGAGCCGTCAAGCATGGCCGCCTCGTCGGCCGCGTGCACGCGGTCGATGAAGTCCCGGTCCCACTCGGCCGCGGCATCAAAATTGTGGCCGAACGGCCGATCGACGAATGTGAAAATGATATTGCCGTAGGGAATGAAGGTTTCGAAGTGAAAGCCTTCAATCAGCAGCGGCAGGATATCCTGGGCGCGAATACCTTCGAAGCCGGCGGTCGAGCAGTCGTGATTGATGTAGCTGTCTTCCTGCCGCAGCATCAGTTGATTGTAGCGATACGCATCAGGCAACTCCTGCCAGAAGCGCTCGACCATGGTCAGCGCCTCTGGCCAGCGCTGGTGGCCATTACGGCCGATCATGTCGGAGGTGAGGAACAGGCCGTCCTCTTTTAGTCCAGACCGGATCGAGTCGAACAGATGTTCGAGTTCCAATACGTGGTGCAAAGACTGGTTAGCCATGATGATGTCATACGACCCATCGCGCGGCCGCCAGCGGTTGAAGTCCTCTTGCAGGAAGTTGACCTGTGCGGCAGCCGGCGACCCCTTGAGGCGTGCCCTGGCGCGATCGATCATGTTGGCGTTGATTTCGATGCAGTCGATGCGTCCATTGTGCAGGCCCGCGGCCGCCAACTGTTCCGCAATTTCGATCTCGAGGTCACAGTTGCCGGCGCCAACGCTGACGACCGTGACCGGCGAAGGCGCTGCGAGGCGGCACCTCTGCAAGACTTGCTTCAGGAAGAAGTCGTTCGGGCTCGTAAACCCAAAGGGCTGGAACATCGGGAGCAGGTAGCGGTTGGACCAGTAATGAAAGATGTCCGGCAATTCATGCACATTGAGGCACTGGTCGAATTGCTCACTCTCACTGCGTAGCCGGGCCTGGTAAGCCGCGTCGGTGCCTCTCAGAGCTGCGAGCGATGCCCTCGATTTGCGCCTGATCCGCTTAAACAGGCTTTGAAGTGAACCGCTCATGATTTGCTCCGCGCGTCATGCCGCTGCCGGGGTTGCAACTGTGGCGAGCCATCATACCGTGTTTACTGTGACCTTTTCATACAGGCTGGGAGCCTTGCCGCGGGGATCGTATTTCGCCTTCAGTACACGGTAGGCCGCGCCGTTGAAGCGGGCGTCGAACTCGGCGGGGTCCAGGAAAGTCGACGAGTAGAGCATTTTGATGCCGCCCAGCTCGAAACACTTTCGATCCATGATTTTCGAGTAATGGTAGGGTTCCCGCCCCACTGCCTTGGGCACCTGGCAATAACAGCCCAGGTTGAAATAGAGTTGGTTGGCCGCAAGCGGGTACAGCATCGGCTGCCGCGGCGTGCAGATCGGGACGGCAGCCCATGGCCGGCCATCCAATTCGACCTCTCGCAGGCAGAATTCGACCAATTCCCCGGCCTTTTCCCAGGGGACTTCCCAATCCTGGATCAGCGGCTCCGTCATCAGCGGGGGGCGCGCGGGCATATGCTCCCGCAAGCGGTTCTTCCAGGCCGCATAGCGGGTATAGAAGCCGGAGTTACGGAATCGCCGCGGCGCATGGCGGCGAAACAGGTCATAAAGCGGCGTATTCGGAATATTCCAGAACCACTCCGGATCGTAGCGGAATATGTAGTCGGCAGTCGCCAGGTAGATATCCCGGCGCGCCTGCACCAGCTCGTAAAAGACGTGGTCACGCAGGATATCGTCAACCTGCGGCACCTCGTCAGTGAAGCGACCGGTCATCAGGAAAAAGCGGCGGTCTTCGAAGAACAGTCCCTCGACGAAGTCGATGTTGGGTCGAGTCGTCGCCTGCTCCATGGCGTCGAGGTAGCCGCGGGGTGTGTCGAAACACTCGATGCGCAGGTGGACGAAGGGCCGCGCCGGCAACAGGGCCAGGCGGGCCCGCAGAATGTAACCCAGGGTTCCGTAGGAATTGGGCAGCGCATGGAACAGGTCGGCGTGCTCATTTTCGGCAGTGCAGGTCACGATGTCGCCCCCCGGCAGCAGCACTTCGGCTTCGCGCAGGGCGTCGTGGACGAAGCCGTGCCGGAAGCCCGTCGACTCGATGCCTATGCCAACCGTCGCTCCCCCGATGGTGATGTGTTTCAGTTCGGGCGTGACCGGAGGAAGATAACCTCGTGGCAGAGTGTTTGCGACGATGGTTTCGAAGGTGGCCAGACCTTCCACGTCGAGGGTTTGCGCCGCGCTGTCGATTGCGATGACCTCATTGAACTGGCCCAGCGACACACGTTGCGCAGACCCGGACGTTGGCTGGTAGCGGAACAGATTGGAAACCGTGGCCTTGGCCAGCCGGACCTGTCCGCCCGCCGACGGCCACTGCTTCTTGATTGCGGCCCTCTTCTGCGTGTACTCAGTCACCGGATGCGTAAAGATGCGCCCGGGTCCGGGGTATCGCGTTCATGCCGGAGCGGCTGAACAGGACCTGGAACAGCTGCAGCGTGCCATGCTCGAAGGCGCGGTTGGAACCGGCCAGGTAGAGCCGCCAGGCGCGCACAAAAGCTTCATCGAACAGGGACCGAATCGCGTCGACATGCGCTTCATAGTTCTCGAGCCAATGCTCCAGTGTGCGCGCATAGTGCAGCCTCAGGTTCTCTACATCCAGCACTGACAGGCCGTTGGGCTCGAAAATTTCCATCATTTCGCGTAGCGTGGCAGGATAGGCACCCGGGAAAATCCGGCGGGCGATCCAGGGATTCAGAGGTATGACCCGGTCGCGGCCGATGCTGTGCACCAGGCCGCGTCCTTCCGCTGTCAGGACACGGTTGATCAGGGCGCCGAGTTGCCGGTAATTGCCCAAACCAACGTGCTCGAGCATCCCCACCGACACGAACGCATCGTAGCGGCCCGATATGTTGCGGTAATCATCCTCGACGAACTCGACCCGGTCTGCCAACTCCTCTCTTTTTGCCCATTCGCGAGACCAGGCGATCTGCTCGGTTGAAATGTTGAAACTGCGCACGTGCACGCCATAATGCTTCGCCATGAACAGAGCAAAACCACCCCAACCACCGCCCGCCTCCACCACGTGCTCACCCGATTCGAGCCGAAGCTTCCGGCAGACGTGATGCATTTTCGCCTGCTGGGCCTGGTCCAGCGACATCGCCGGGTTGGCGTAATAGGCGCAGGTGTACTGCAGAGCCTCCCGGTCCAGCCAGAGCCGGTAGAAGTCGTTGCCGATGTCGTAGTGGTGATGAATATTGCGGCGCGAATCGGACAGGTCAGGCGTAGTCGCGCGCAGTCGCGCGAGCACCCGTGACAGCCCGGGATTCTGACTGGCATGGCGGAAGGCCTCGTCGAGCACGATGCGCAGATCGCCGTCGACCGTTATTCGCCCGGAACTGTACAGGTCACCAAAATTCGCTTCCGGATAGGTCAAAAGCTGGAGCAAGGCGCCACGGTCGCTGAAGCGGAGCGTGACGGGCAGCCCCCTGTTCTCAGCGCTGACGGCGGGCTCGTCCCACAGCGTGAACCGCACGCGCGAGGAATCGAATCTTTTGGAAAGCTGGTCGACCAGCCGGCGATCCAGCGTGGCAGGCCGGCCGGCGGACGTGCGCTCCTGTCCGGACTCTTTCCCGGATAGGCCCAACGGACTGCTTTGACTTCTGTTCATGCTGATTCTCCCAACGATTCGTCGTGTACCGGCGCGCGGAGTGAGCATAAGGCTGTCCCCTAGATTATAGACAGATTCCTTTCCTCGAGGTTTGAATGGGATCGGCCAAGGTTGCAGAAAAGAGCCCTGACTGCATGTTGCCCAGGGACGAGCTGTAGAATAGATGGCCATGAATATTCCAAAGAGAGACTGAAATGGGCCGAATTTTCCAGATTGCCCAACTGGGGCACGCGGCACTGCGCCGCGTCGCGGAGCCCGTGACCGCAATCGACCAGGGAGTCAGGGAGCTGGTCGATGACCTGTTCGCCACCAGCCGGGAAGCGAACGGCGCGGGCATCGCGGCGCCACAGATTTACGTGTCGCGTCGCGTGTTCATCCTCAGCATCAGGCCGACCCCCCGCTACCCGAACGCACCGGAAATGGAGCCACTTGCAGTGATCAACCCGCAAGTTTTGTGGGTCTCGGAGGAACTGGAGAAGGACTGGGAGGGCTGCCTGAGCATACCGGGTATCCGCGGCCGGGTGCCGCGGCCCAGCGCCATCCGGGTGCGCTACCAAGTGCTGGATGGCGAGCCAGTCGAAAGGGAATTCAGCGGCTTTGCGGCGCGGGTTTTCCTGCATGAAAACGATCACCTCGAAGGCATGACCTGGCTCGACCACGTCGAGGACAATCGCGATATCGTTACGGAAAAGGAATACCTGCGGCTGATCGCAGGCTGAGGGTCAAGCCGCCGCGAGGATCCTTGCTTGCGTTGGCCAGATGGTGTAACGGCATGCGACCGCCAAGAAATTCCCGTGCTTTCAGTTCACGGTATGAGCGGTTACCATCACACTGATTTTTTTGGTCCCCTGCGCGGGACGCCCCACATTTTTTGGAGGATCCATCCATGCACAGATTGTTTCTCGCACTGCTTCTCGCCAGCTGCAGCTACGCCGCCCTGGCAGAAGACTTCGACGCGGTGGAGGCGAAGCTCAAGGCCGCCATGCAGTCCGATGTCCGCACCACCGGGGAAATCGACCGCGACGCCAATCGCAAGCCGGTCGAAACCCTCGGGTTTTTCGGTCTGCGTGACGATATGAAAGTCGTGGAGTTACTGCCCGGAGGCGGCTGGTATACGAAGCTGCTGGCACCGGTGCTGGCTGAGAACGGGGAGTTCTACGTGGCGCTCGGCACCGGCTCCGTCAAGGCAAACCTGCTCGACAAAGCCGGTTTCGACAAGGTCGGTGTGCTGGCGGAGGACGCCAAGATCTACCGGCCGGAGGGCTCACGGACCTATGCCCTGGAGATGGGTGGGCTGGGTATCACGGATGTCGATATCGTGTTCACTTTCCGCAATTACCATAACTTCGGCGCGGAAGGCCGCGCGGCTCTGAATAAGGCGGTTTACGACGCGCTGAAGCCCGGTGGAATCTATGCCGTGGTGGACCACAGCCGCCGGCCCATGGAGCCCGACAACCCCGAGAACCGCCGCCGCATCGACCCGGTACTGGCCATCAAGGAGATCCAGGGCGCCGGTTTTGAACTGGTGGATTTCTCCGACCTGCACTACCGCCCGGACGACGAGCTGCGCTACGAAGTGGGCCGCAAGACCGTCACCGGCAACACGGATCGCTGGACGCTGAAGTTCAGGAAGCCCGCCTCGGGCACGGAATAGCCGTTCTGCGAACTGCACGGCATTGAGACCGGCCCGGGGCCGGTCCGTGCCGCCGGTCCGTCCGGCCGATTCGGTCTGTCAGTCCGTGGTCAGCAGGTAGTTGATGTCGTCATCCTGCCCGGTCATCTCCCAGCGCGACATCGAGATGGGAATGCTGTCGGTGGCATTGAGCGCATCGAAAAATGCACGCAGTGAGAATGGTTCACCCTGCTCCTCGCGCTGCTTGGCATAGTCAGCCAGCGTGCGCTCCAGCAGGTATTTACCGGTGACGTAACTGGTCCCGTATCCGGGCTGCCGCAGGTACAGGTGCTGCTCGAAAATCAGCAGGTCCGGCTCGGTCTTCATCCAGCCGCGCGGCGTCCATTCCATGTGCACGCGGCCGGCCTCCTCCATGGTCATTTCGTTGGCCTGTGCATACAGCGACCCGAGGCCGCGTGCTGCGCGCTGGGCCAGCATGATCCAGACGATTTCGCGCGACCGGGGGCTGTCGTCGTACAAGCCCGCGTGCATGAACATTTCTTCGACGCCTGTTGCGGTGCCCTCGTTACCGCTGTCGAAAATGTTGTATAGCAGGGCCCCGCGGCGAATCGGGCTGGCGTGCGGTTCGCGATCCATACGGGCCAGCTCGAACCAGTGCCAGAAATGCGTGAAGAGCGGCAACGGGTCGTAGTGCGCGCCGATCAGGAAGAAGTTGCGCGTTTCCACCGGGACGAAGCGGCCCAGGTGTTCACGCAGCGCGGGTTCGAAGTAGTCCTCGACCGTGACGATTTCCTGTTGTTCGAGGAAATTCATCAGGCGGGTCGCCGCCCGGTCGGCCAGTGCGTCGTACTGCTCGGCGTTCTGCGCGGCTTGCATCGGTGGCAGCTCCCGGTTCCGATGTTCCTCCAGCTTCAGCGAAGACCAGGCGCGGTCGAGTTCGCGCTGCAACAATCGCACTTCGTCGTCCCAGGTCAGTGGCACGAGGTGCACGTTCTGCTGGTACCACGTGTAGTTCTCCTTGCCGATGCCCGAGGGACCGGTCTTGTTGACCGATTGGGCCTCCAGCCACTCCACCAGGGACACGGTGGCGGCCCTGGCCTCGGCGATCGCGACATCCAGCGCGGGGTTGCCGATGTCTGCGGTTCGGGCTGCAATCTGGTCCAGACTTCCGAGCTGCTCATGGATCACGCGGATGCCGGCAATCCATAGCTCGCGCGCATTTCCGGTCAGGTTGCCCCGCGCCTGCCGGTACAGCGGTGGGATGACGCCTAGGTCGTTGATCAACCGTTGCTGCTCGGCGTCACTGAGCGGAAAGCTGTACGTCCAGAATTCGGTCAGGGCATGGTGCGCGGGGCCTTCGTGCGCCGGCACGTCGCTGCGCTCCATCCAGACGGTCTGGTAGAAGGCGGGGTCGCGTTCCCACGGTTTCAGCACGCGGCGGTTGAAGTCATATCCGTTCATTTCCGCGCGCACCAACTGCCAGTCGACCTGTTGCGGAATGGGCCAGGTCGACGGATTCATCGCCTCCAGGCGCTGTCGCAGGTTCAGGAACGCGGGCTGCCGTTGTTCGAACTGCTCGCGCGTATAGTCCGGCGCACCGTCCAGCAAAGGCGGGCGCTCGAACGCCCGCCAATCCTCGAACAGGCTCACCAGGGCTGCGGGGTCGCCGGCGCCGACCGGCCCGGCCAGGCCCAGTGCCAGGGTCGCCGCCAGCAGTTGGCTTGGCAGGTGTGTAGAGATCAGGCTCATGTTCGTATCCTCGCAGAGGTGATGAGGCAGGTTTGCAGTATAGACGAGCCGCGTGACCGGATGCTGGCCGCACGCATTCTATTTGACTGAACGGATAAATAACTGGATTCTTGTGCCTGCTTTCAATACCGGGTGACACACGGAAATGAATGCCTCCACTGTTACAGCGAGCCCGCGGTCGCAAGACGAATTCCTGGGTCACCCGAAGGGACTCTACGTCTGTTTTCTCACCGAGATGTGGGAGCGGTTTTCCTTCTACGGTATGAAAGCGCTGCTGTTGCTGTACCTCGTCAAGTACCACCTGTTCAGTGACTCCAATGGCTACAACCTGATTGGCGCCTACGGCGGGCTGGTCTACGCGGTGCCGGTTTTGGGCGGGCTGATTGCCGACCGCTGGCTCGGCATGCGCAAGTCCGTCGTGCTGGGCGGCACCCTGCTCTGCCTGGGCCATTTCGGCATGGCCTTCGAGGGCGCCCAGGCGGTCATGGTGAATGGCGAAGTCGTTCGTGATGATGACGCGCTGCAGATTTTCTACCTGTCGCTGGCGCTGATCATCGTCGGTGTTGGTTTCCTGAAACCGAACATCTCGACGATCGTCGGGCGCCTCTACCCGGACAACGATCCGCGGCGCGATTCGGGATTCACCATTTTCTATGCCGGTATCAACCTCGGCGCGTTTATCGCTCCGCTGCTTTGCGGGTGGCTGGGCGAAACCTATGGCTGGAAATACGGCTTCGGCCTGGCCGGCGTTGGCATGGTCGCCGGGCTGATCAATTTCGTCTGGGGCCAGAAATACTTTCACGGGCACGCCGAACCCAGCCGGCCTGAAGTGCTGCGCGAGCATGTGCTGCCCGGCATCCGGCGAGAGTATCTGATTTACCTCGGGGCCCTGCTCGGGGTAGGCGGCGTCTGGGCCCTGATCCAGACCCATTCGGTCATACTGCAGCTGGCCGCCTGGCTGCCCCAGATGAGCCCGGTCATCCTCGGCATGCACACCGTGACGATTTGCCTGCTGGCCGGAATTTTCTGGTTCATGCTGAAAGACTGCAGCCAGGTAGAGCGTCACCGGATGCTGGTGTTGCTGGTGCTGATTGTCGGCGCTCTCATTTTCTTCACCCTGTATGAGCAATCCTATGGCTCATGGATCCTGTTCTCCGACCGCATGATGAACCGGCAGGCGTTCGGCGTGGAGTGGAGCGCTTCCCAACTGGCGGCGCTGGGGGCCATGTTCATCCTGCTGCTGTCGCCGGTGTTTGCCTGGCTCTGGCCCTTCCTGGAGCGCAAAAACCTGAACCCGGGCAAGGCGGTGAAAACAGCGCTGGGCATCGTGGCCGCCGGCATTTCCTTCCTGGTCCTGGTCGTCAGTATCCGGTATCCACAGGCGAATGGCCTGGCTGCCCTGTGGTGGTTTGTGCTGGCCTACTTCGTGCTGGAGGTGGGCGAGATGATGCTGTCGCCGATCGGCTTGTCGGCGGTCACGCAGCTCTCGGTGCCGCGCGTCGTGAGCCTGATGATGGGCGCCTGGTTTCTCGGCACGTCCTATTCCGAAGTACTGGCGGCACAGCTGGGCAAGCTGTCGGCCGTCGATGAGGCGATAACCGGCGTCGTGGACACGACCAGCGCGATGGCCGGCTACTACGACCTGTTCGAGCTGCTGTTCTGGGTAGGCCTCGGCTGTGGGCTGCTGCTGCTGGCGGTGTCGCCGCTGCTGAAGCGCGGCATGCACGGGCTGAAGTAGTTCGGGCTGCAGGGCTGGACCGATAAGGCATTCCGCTACGCGATGCACAACGCATCGGGCGCGAACCACATCCTCGTGGTTTGAGCCTCCTCAGACACGGGAAGTTCTGCTACTCGGCCAGCGACTCACAGAGGGCGACGTTGTCGGGAGCGATCCGCTCGATGGGGAACTGGCCTGAAACGCTCAGCGAGGGAATCTCATACGTCACCAACCCCTGCGTGCAGTCGGCAAACTCGATCTGCAGGGTGCCGTAACCGGCCAAATCCGTCGAGGCAGGCGGTTCAGCGGCATCGAACACGCCTCCTGCGGTCAGGTACAGCGTCAGGTTCGCGGTGTCTCCGTCATACGGGCCCTGGGCGGTCAACCAGCGATGCCCGGCTTCGCCGACAATCGCGGTCACGTCCTCCGGCGGACGTTCCGTGTCATAGGTAAACCAGGCCGCAAACATCTCCTTCCTGGCCGGAAAAACCGCCAAGAGCAACCCTTGTCCATTGGTGGCGCGATTGTACCAGGCGTCGTTCAAGCCGGCGTTGATCTGGAAGCCCAGCACGGCCTGGTAAAATTGGTCATATTGGTGCTCGGCGAGGACCAGGAAGGCTTCTTCCGTCAGGTGGATCGAATCCGCATAAGCGACGGCCGGGCCGGGGTACTGGGGATCCGGCAACGACGGATCACCCGGAGGGATGGCGAAAGCGGGGTCATAGATTGAAACCTGGACGCCATCGAAGCCGTAAACAACCTGGGTCAGGCCGTTGAAATCGCCGTAGTTCAGCGCATCACCCTTCGCATCGGCCAGCGCCTGTGCCCGCGCCGAAAAACGCAGGGAAGCGTTGTTGACATCCTCGGGCTGACCAATGATCGGCAGCGGGCGCGGAAAGTCATAGCTCGACCAGAAAATCCGGATCCCCGGACGCTGTTGCAGGATATGGTCAACAATGGCCGTGATGTCTTCGAGGATGTCGGCGATCAATTGATCTTCGGCGGCCTGGGACAGGAAAGACGACCAGTTGCCGAGAAAATCGTTACCCCCCAGGCTCAGGTGCACCAATTCCGCATCCGGATTCTGTTCCAGCGCCGTCGAGATTTGCTGTAGCCATTCGGGTGTATTCATATTTTCCGCCGTCTCACCGCCCACCGCGATACTGGCCACGGAATCGGCACTGCCGTTGTCGACCAGGACCTGCTGCAGGGACGGGCCTGCTGCCACCCCCCAACTGTCACCGATCACCAGGATACGCGCGGCCTGCAGGGGACCGGCGGCCAGCACCAAGCTCAAAATGAGGAAAGATACACTCAACCATTTGTACACAGCAGATTTTCCCGGGTTGTACCCTTTCGAGAAATGGCAATCAGCGAATTCTAGCAAATGACCAAGGGGCGGTAGCCGCTTTTTTCGACGCCAGCGTCGACCCGCCACGATGGCGTTATGTTGCCGTTTCTGCAAGTTTCACCCGCTCACCTATATTCAGTGAAAGAAGCAAATCATCAGCATCGGACCACAGGCATTGCACATGAAACACGAAGCCCCACCCAGGATCGGCAGGTTCCGCCTCGCCGCGCGAACCGACGTGCCCGATTTCCGCGACTACATCTACGAACCCGCCCTGGTCAATATCAAGCCCCGCCTCGAGGTTCCGGACAACCTGCACATCCGCCACCAGGGCAGCAGCAACGCCTGCACCGGCTTCGCCCTGGCCGCGTGCATCGACCGCCTGATCATCGAGAGCGGGCGCCAGGCGAATGACCAGCCCGTTACCGTCAGTGCGCTGATGCTGTACGAAAACGCCCGGCGCTTCGACGAGTGGCCGGGCGAGGACGACCTCGGTTCCAGTTGCCGCGGCGCCATCAAAGGCTGGTACAACATGGGCGTGTGCAGCGAGGTGCTCTACCCCTTCGATCCGAAAACCAAGCCAAGGTACACCATCGATGCCGCCAAGGACGCCCGCAACAACACGATCGGCGCCTATTACCGGCTCGGCACGCGCATCTCCGACTACCACGCCGCCCTGACCGAGGTCGGCGCCATTTACTGTTCGGCCAATGTGCACAAGGGCTGGAACCGGCCACACCGGGAAACGGGCAGAATCACGCCGGGGCATACAGTCGACGGCGCCCATGCCTTCGCCATCGTTGGTTACGACGATGCGGGTTTCTGGATTCAGAACTCCTGGGGCGCCAGCTGGGGCAAGAACGGTACTGCCCTGTGGGCCTACGAGGACTGGCTGGCGAACATCCAGGATGCCTGGGTGTTTCGCATGGGCCTGCCCACCCCACAAATCTGGCACCTGCCGAACAAGGGCGGCAAGAACGCCACCGCCATCGAAAGCGCACCCAAGCCAGCCCGTGCTGAGATAGCAGGACACTTCGTGCACATCGACGACGGCCAATTCCATGAAGACGGGCGCTACTGGAGCAATCTCGCTGACGTCAAGCTGACCGCCGACTGGGTGGCCAACTCCGACAAGTATGAACACCTGTTGTTCTACGCCCATGGCGGCCTCAACAGCCCGGTCGCCTCAGCCCGCCGCATTGCTGCCATGAAAGAGACCTTCAAGGCGAACAAGATCTATCCCTACCACCTGATGTACGACACCGGGATCCTGGAGGAACTCAAGGACGTCATCATCGGCCGGCGCAAGGAAGCAGACGACCGCGCCGGCGGCCTGACCGACTGGATCGATACGCTGATCGAAAAGCTTACCCGCGTGCCCGGACGCGCCCTGTGGCGGGAAATGAAGGCCGGCGCCCGACTGCCCTTCGACGATGGCCGGGCCGGCACCCGGACCCTGCAGGCCTTCATCGACGCCTTCGGCGCCGCCGGCAAGAACAGGAAGATTCACCTGGTCGGCCACAGCACCGGCATGATCCTGCTGTCGTACCTGTTGCAGCGTCTTTCCACCCTGGCGCCGCAGAGCGTCGTCAGCACCGTCAGTCTGATGGCCCCGGCCGGCTCCGTCGATCTGTTTACCGACGTTGTGCAGCCGTTCCTGAAAGCGCCCTACCCCGACTTCCGCGTCCAGGAGATGACCATCTACAATCTCAGCGAGCAACTGGAGCAGGACGACGAGGTGACCAAGGCTTACAACAAGTCCCTGCTCTACCTGGTTTCGCGGGCCTTCGAGGAGCAGATTCCCGAGAAAATTCTGGGCATGGAGAAGTTCAGCGAGACCGTCGGTCGCCGCAAGCTGCCGCGGCTCACCATTCACTATTCACAGGGGAAGGTACCGGGAGCCCGGGTGACGGGCAGCGAAACGCATGTCGGCTTCGACAATGACGTTCTGACGATGAACCACGTTCTGCGGCGCGTGCTCAAGGCGTCCGCACAATCACCGGTGCGGGAGTTTAGCGCGGAGACACTCGAGTACTGAACACAAACGCTGGCAAGACTGTTCTCGACGCAAACTACACTGTTTTGCCGGCCCGGCTCGCCTGGGGCTGAAGAACCCAGGATTCCACTTGGAACACATGAGGGTCCTCATAGCCCAGTTCGCGCAAGGCAAGGGCCAGTTTCAGCACATAGTCCCGATTGGAACCACTGGGTCCTGAGCACCGGTTGATTTGCTCGGCCATCTCCTGCAATGGCGCGGGGCCAAGGAAGGCCACGTTGTCCTCGGATGCCCGGTACACGACACCCCTGGCCCGCCCGGAGGCGAACAGAATGTCCACGGCAATCCGCTGGTAACCGTTCTTCTCGCGGTGATCCAGGTGCTCGAATACTTCAGGTTCAACCAGGAAGGCGCGCCCGTCACAGGGCTCGCCCGGCGCCGCCACCAGCGTCACAACCCTCCCCGCGTCCTGCGGCACGCCGCGATGATCGTGCGAACCCTGCCAGAAGCGCCGCTGCCAGCCGATGATCCGGGCGGGCCGAGTTTCGAGAAAGGGGAAGTCCTGCTTCCAGATCAGCGATCCGTAGCCAAATACCCAGGTAGGCTGTGAGATGGTCATGTCTCAGGGCAAAAATCGGTCAGCAAGGAAAACAGTATGCGGCTTATACATCTCTTCAGCCCAACGGTGGGCGCCGAGTGCTCCATCCGGATTGCGGATCGAGCGTTTGCTCCAATGCGCGCGCCACGGCGATCAGGGATCCTTCCCGGAATAAACCGGACCACAGATGGATGGAATCCGGCACGCTGTGCAGCGGTCCGGTTTCGTCGTTTTGCGTCATGCCGTAAATGGCCCGGCTCCGTGACTGCTCGAAGCCACCGCGCAACGCCAGTGTCGGATGCCCGGACAGGTTCGTCAGGGCAGTTATCTCGTCGTCAGCCGGGGCGAAGAACACGTCGACCTGGCTGAACGCGGTGTGCAGTTCCTGCATGATCAGGCGCCTAATCCGTCCGCACTGGACGAAATCGACTGCGCCATGGAAGCGGGCGGCCCGAAACACGTTCGGCCATGCATCCGCAATCTGGCGGCGCATGTCCTCGTCCTGGTTTGACAGTGTCAGGGTCTCGAACGCGGCGGCCGCCTCCACTTCCAGCAGCGGGCCGATAACCTCCCATGGCATTGAAGGCAACTCCAGTTCCACCAGCCGAACACCGCTTTCTTGCAGCGCCTCGAACGCGGCAC
>Ga0316191_10002233_pt1 | contig 13983 bp, 10 predicted proteins | sample Eddworburr2cm_MG_FD_204928 | JGI IMG/M metagenome (GOLD analysis project Ga0316191, IMG submission 204928) | Coastal sediment microbial communities from Maine, United States - Eddy worm burrow 2 cm | ecosystem: Environmental > Aquatic > Marine > Coastal > Sediment | place: USA: Maine...
CTCGATTGGGTGACCGAGCGCTTGGCCATGTTTCCACAGTGTCCAATTTGAATCGAACATAGCGCACCTTCTTCATGAACCGCCTGGGTGAGATTTTTCAGTTTTGGCAAGGCTTCTTCATCCAGGATGAGCTGGTGACTGAAAGACAGACCCGAACGTTCAACTGCCGCATAAGCGACGGTCGTCATTCCGATGTCACCGGCAGCTACATCCCTGTGATAGTCTATCAAGGCATCTGTTGGAAGATTCCCGGGGCACATTCCTTCGAAAGCCGCCGCTCGAATGGATCGGTTCCGCAGGGTGAGTGGTCCCAGGGGGTGAGGTGTAAAAAGTCTTTTGTCGGATATATCCATGAAGTCTGACGAATCAATAGCGTCACATATTTTCATCTGCTATCTTTTATGACAAATGCACAACTCAAAGAGAAAGCATCCATGGGATTTATTTTTTAAAAACGGATTCTCCTTCCTTTATCGTTTCCATAACTTCGATGTTCTTGATCTCCTGGGGTTCAACTTTCATCGGGTTTTTATCCAGGACCACCAGGTCCGCCAGTTTACCCACTTCCAGAGTACCCTTCGAATCTTCTTCAAAGTGTTGATAGGCCGACCAGCTCGTTATGGATTGAAGGGCCTCGTAGGGTGTTAATCTTTCATCGGCACCAATCACCTCTCCCGACCTGGATTTTCGCTCCACGGATATGCCTGCCATGCGCATCAGATTGGGCAATGCCACAGGTGCATCCGTATGGGTTGTGATTCTCAGGCCTTTGTTCAGAGCCGTTCTCGTCGGGCTTATTTTGTTTCCAAGACTGTCACCGATTATCTCTTTGTGCCAATCCCCCCAGTAAAAGGTATGGAGTGGGAAGAGAGAAGCGATGACATCCATCTGTTTCAGGGAATCGAGTTGATCCTCACGCACATATTGCCCATGTATGAGTACATTTCTCCGATCGTCTTTTCCGTATTTTTTGGTCAGGGGCCCCAGGGTTCGGATCATTTGATCGATTGCAGCATCTCCGTTGCCGTGAGTCAGGATTTGCCAATTATTCTTTAAGCCTTTTTCATAAATGGAACTGACCACGCTGTCTTGTGGGATCGCCGGATACCCAAGATACCCCTCGTCTGCTCCATCAGGAGGGATGAGATAAGGTTGGGTCCGCCAGGCTGTTCTTCCCTGGGGAGAGCCGTCAAGGGTCAATTTCATGCCCCCGATCCTGTAGTGATTCGTGTAGGATTTGCTGTTCCATTCCGAATCCATGTATTTGTCTACGTACAGATAATCGATATAACTGACTACATCCAGTTTCAACTGGTTGTTCTTTGCAGCCTCAGCCAGCATCTCGTGATTTTGCATGGCACGGCCTTCCTGAGCCGTAGTATACCCATAAGACAAGGCCATGTTCTGGCCGCCTTTGAAAAAAATATCGGCGGCTTCTTTTGAACTGGGATTCAGGACCTTGAGCATATAGGGTATGGCCGCCAGTTCCTCGAGAACCCCATTGGGCTCGTTTCCATTTTCTCTTCGAATTATTCCACCTTCGGGATCTTTGGTGGAAGAATCGATTTCCAGTTCCTCAAGACCTTTGGAATTGACGACCGCGAAATGACCTGAAATATGGATAATGATGATTGGAAACTCTGTGCTGACCTGGTCGAGGTCATGTTTGGTTGGGAACCGTTTTTCTTCGAGCACCGAGTCGTCGAAGCCTATTCCAAAAATCCATCCCGTCAGGGCCCTGTTTTCCGGCGTGTTCCAATCCTTGAGAATTTGGATCAGGGTGGGGATGTCTTTCGCTCCTGCATCGGGTGGAGGAAGAATCTGGGCCCCGATGGATTGAATCGAAAAGTTGGCGAAATGGGCATGCCCATCTATAAAACCAGGCATCAGGGTTCTTCCGTTGAGATCGTGATCACTCGCATTCGGGTAGGCTTCAAGGGCTTCCTCCTTGTCGCCGACAAAGACAATTTTTCCATTTTGCTCGACCAATGCTTCTGCATAAGCCGGTGAATCCCCTTGCATGGTGAGTATGTCGCCATTGTGAAAAAGCCTTGAATTCAATTCAGGTTTGACCTCTTTCCTGCTGCAGCTGATCAGCAGGAGGGCGCTTAGGATCAAAAATAGGGGGGCTCTCATGGTTTCTGTATTAAAATTGTTGTCTGTTTTTTATTTGTTCTGTGATTTGATTCACCCATGTCTTTTGCTTGTAATGGCTCGGGGGCAGGGGATGGTAATAAGCGGTCTCCGTTTCATCCTTTTGTAAACCCAAGGTATTCTCCTTTCCAATTCGATCAAGGGCCATTTGGGCCCATTCGGTCAAAGCTTCATGAACCCCCCAGGCCAAAACGGTCCGGGTGTCTCTTGGATAGAGCTCGTCAAACTCTGCCTGTCTTCTCGGATCAAAAATCGAGTGGATCATTTTCTTTGTTTTTGGCTGAGAAAGAATTTCATACAAATGATTGCTCCTGGTCTCCTGGATATCAGTAAGATTCAGGATTCGACAATAAGAAAGTTCACATTTGTCCATGAGACGCATGATCTGCATTATCGTCCGATCAGGTCGGGCCACTGTTTCCTTCTCGCCCTTGTACATTTCGTCGAGCGGCTTTGAGTTTCCGGGATTCATCATCACTACCAGCAAATCAGGGTCCACCTGGGAGGTGCCTCGTCTCGTGATATTGAGATAGCTCCTGCAATTGAGACCTTCGAGTCGGTAGAAAAAACCTCTTATCTCAAAGATATCTTTCATCCTTAAAAATAAGTAAAAAAAGCAGCAAATGCTCACTGTTTTTTAAAACAAACCCAGTGATTGTGCACTCACTCATCCATCTGACGGGTGAACCATGCACCGTCTTTTTCTTATCCTGTGCTCTTCAGTCCACCCGACAACACATTGACCAGCAATAAAAGCTGCATGAGATATTCGTCGCTGAGTTCCTTGTCCTGGTCTTTCAGGCTACGCCAGTTCGACAGATAGTTGATCTGTATCTCATGCAATACCTGCAAAGCTTCATGCCTCAACTTGTTGTTTTCCAACTTGGAGATTCTGCGCTGCTCGACCGAAGCTCCCATCAGTTCTTGTATATTATCGAGGCAGGCCTGGTAATCGGTCAGGATCAAGTCCATCAGCTCTTTTCGAACATCTGAATTCTCTACCAGATCCGCAAAGGCTTTCATGATATCCCTATCTGAATTCAACAGGTTCGATTCAATTTGAATGAGGCTGTATTTCAGGAAGGGCCATTTCTGGGACAATTCTTTGAATTTTTCAAAATCAGCGGGATGTTCCTTTTTGAATTCACCCAGGGCCGTTCCCATTCCGAACCAACCGGTGAGATTGAATCGAGACTGGTTCCAGCTGAAGACCCAGGGGATGGAACGCAGGTCATTCAGAGTGCGCTGACCGGTTCGGCGTGCCGGTCTCGAGCCTATTTTACTTTGCTCCAAGACATCAATGGGCGTTGCTCCTGCATAGAACTCGATGAAATTTGCATGGTCGAGCAGGGTTCGATATGTGCCCTTGGCCATGCCGACCAATTCATCCATGATCCTGTATGGCACATCGATCTTGCCTTCATCGGCATTGATCATCGCCTGCCTTGCGGTTCCGGCAGTGAACATTTCCAGGTTATAGGTCGCGGTAAGGCGGTTGGCAAACTGATTGGCGATGGTCTCCCCCTGAACTGTCATTTTGATCTGCCCGCTCATCGAGCCGGGGGGCATGCTGTCCAAAAAGCGATGAATCTTTCCGCCACCACGACTGATCGTTCCGCCACGACCGTGGAAGAAGCAAACCTTGACTCCAAGTTCTCCCGCAGTGCGGGTCAGGTTCTCCTCGGCCTTGTAAATGTTCCAACGGCTGGTGAATATGCCTCCGTCTTTGTTGCTGTCGCTGTAGCCGAGCATGATTTCCTGCGTAAAATCCGGATTCGATTCTCGCTGTGTTTTCATAACCGGGTGTCGAAGAAAGCCTTTCAGGATTTCAGGTCCGGCAACCAGGTCGTCAATGGTTTCGAGGAGGGGAACTACCGGAAGTCCTGCATCCTTCAACCCCACTTCCCTCAGGAAGAGGAACACCAGCAGCAGATCGCTTACACTTCGGGTCATACTGACGATGACCGAGCCAATGCCATCCGTTCCGTAGCGGTCCACATAGCTTTTGACCTCTTGCAGATAGCCCAACACATTGTCTGCCTCGGCGCCACAGGAAGTGCCTCCCACCAGGAAAGGTCGGTTGCTCTTCAGTTCCTTGTTCAGAAACTCCAGGCGCTCTTCTTCGCTCCAATTGGCATAGTCCGTCTTGGGATAGCCTGAAGCTTCCAGGATTTGAGAAATCGCTTTTTCGTGGTATTCGCTGTTCTGCCGAATGTCCAGTTTGGCCAGGTGAAAACCAAAGCACAAAATGGCTCGCTCGACTGGAAATAACCATTGCTTTGCAATTCGCTTCGCTCCCAATTCAATCAGGAGTGTTCTTAATTTTTTGAGTTCGCTGGACAGGTCACCAGCGGTTCGAAAGTATCCTTTTTCACCAAGGGAATGATCATCCGCGATCGTATGGTCCAAACGGACCAGCTGTAAATTCAGGAATTGTCGCAGGGGCTCCGATGGGTTTCTTTCCAGCGCAGCTTGTCCCTTTTTCCCCATGATTTGAGCCGTTTCCTCTATCTCCTCCAGAAAGGACTGGGGGATGGAAACCCTGTAACTTGAAAAGCTCAACTTAGCCGCGAGATCGACCAACAGAGCATGAATGGTTTTCAAAACCGATGACCTGTGAAGTCTGAGGGTCGAAGCCGTGAATTGAGGCGTGACAAAAGGGTGTCCGTCTCGATCACCTCCAACCCAGCTCCCGAATTGGATCAGGGGGAACTGCTCGGGCCATTCCAACAGGTCGGGCTCAAACCCTACTTCCTGCCATGCGTCGAGCAGACGTTGATCGGTCAGTCGGACGGCCTCCGGAAAGACATTGACGAAATAATGCATCAGGTTGTTTCGCTCATCTTCCAAACGGGGCTTCTCCAGATATATCTCACCGGTTCTCCACCATCGCTCCATCAAACTGATGATCTCTTGCTTCAAGGCAGCTTGCTCTGCGGCGGACCATTTTGGATTTTCCCGCTTGACCAGCAACAAGTAGAGTTCCCTGTGAATATCGAGTACTGTGAGCCGTTTTGCTTCTGTAGGGTGCGCAGTGAGAACAGGTACCACCCTGACCTCTTGTAATTTTTTGACAATTCTAGCTGGATCAACGCCTTCTGCTTTCCATTTATGGAGCGTTTCTCCCCAGGAACCTCTCGTCGATTCTATTCCGAACTCGGTCTCGGCTTTCCGCCTGTATTGTGTGGCTGCATTTTCCTCGACCAGATTCAGCAACTCGAAACAAATTCCAATGGCCTGAACCAATTTTTCATTGGAAGGGTCCTTCTCTTTGGAAACCGTCATTCCGTGCATAAAAAGTCCGTCTGCCAGTTCCTTTTCACCGATGGAAGCGAGCATTTCCCTGAAAAGGGTAACCATATAATCGAGATCAACCTTGATCTTCTCAAGACCTTGCCGGTCGAGTATTTCTTTATTCATTGGGTTTTATTTTGATGGGTGTTGGGGTATTTTTTTGAACCATCAAAAATACAACCTTCTGTTGAAAAAAGAGGAAAGGGGTTTTAACGATCTGCGTTAATTTTTTCAAGAAGACCCTCTAGAATCTCGTCCTGCTCATCAAGCAAATGATCCTGGATAAAGATATCCGGGATGACACCGCGCTCTTCGGTGCTCCCGTTTACACGTACCATGTATCCTTTTGAAACTTGAACCTCAATCCCGGTCTCTGGAAGTTGGAATTTAAATACAGAGGCATAGAGTGTTGGGAATTCTCCGGTTTCCTCACCCACGATGGTGGCAAAACCATAGTCCTGAATCTGTGAGGCGGTCACAGTAGATTGGGAATGTGACTGGCGATTCACCAGGACATAAACCTTTCCTTCAAACCTTTTTTCTGCAGGTTGAGGTTGAAAGGGCTCAAATTCATAAGCATAGATCTCACCGTCCTCATGGGTCAACGCGCTGGCCCAAAAAGCCGAAGTGGTATCTCTGGTTTTTCTGATATTGTCCTTCAAAAAAGAGCTGGTTTTCAGGGTAAAGCTCGAACTCCATTTAAAAGGCTGGTCGGCAATATAGGAGACCATGTAGTCACCGAAGGAGTCATCTCCGCCCTGGTTGTTTCTCAGATCGATGATCAGGTAAGATGCCTTGCTTTCCTGGATCGCAGCGAAGGAGGAATCAATGAACTTCCTGTACTTGTCCTCGTCTCCGAATAGATTCCCGGGATTTAAGTAGGCGGCTCCATCGAGGAATTTGAGCTGCATCGAAGCATTGAGAACTTCCGTCCTTCTACCTTCATATCCTTCGAACACTTTCACGGCCTGTACTTCATATTTCTTGATTTTTCCTTCAATCCTGGCTTCAACGTTGAAACTCTCCTGCTCGCCAAATACTTGCCAATACATTCTGGGAAAGGAAAAAAACTCGATCTTGGCATTCTTGAAATAGGGCCGTTCAGCGGATACCTGAGGATAAATTTTTTCGAGGAGTTCCGAAATATTCATTTCGTCAATGCTTATGATCTCGGTTCCCGGTTCAAGCGCGGGGATGTCAGACCAGTTCTTTCGAATCAGCGCACGATCGTTCTCGAAGGCAATTTCAAGTGGAAAAATGGTGCCCCCTCCTTCCGCGTAGGTCAAATACGACTGGATAGGAAAGAAGATCTCGGTATGTCCATTGTTCACCGCAGAGCTCATTCTTTGGAGCAAATTAGTTGTTTCGAGCAGGCTGAGCGAATCCTTTTTCACGGAAGATGAAAGTTTCAAGTAAATTGAATCGATGGTTTCACGGGGTGTGTAGACATACATATCGTAATGGGCCTCTTCCAGGGATTCATACAGGAATTTCAAGTCTGACAGAACCTGTTTCTTTGTGAGCTTTGGGGTCGATTGAGCAAAGCACGAAAACGATGCAAGACATAGAATAAGGAGCGCAATTCGCATAAGTTGTGAAAATTTGAAATGCGAATGTACTAAAATTCATCAACTGAGTGATGAAGTTTCCTTTGGGATGAGTTATATGATATGCCCAATTCTGAGAGCTCATTTAGAACAGGCTCGTAGACCTCGCGAGCCCAGGGATAGAGCACGCCGCGGCTTTGGATCTCCCCATTGAGGATGAGCTTGGCCCCAATGGCTGCCGGGAGTCCCACGGTCCTTGAGATTGCCGTATGATCATGATCGAGCCCTTTTGTAACCAGGTGGGAAAGGTGCTCATAGAGTTCTCCGTTCAGCCGGTAGCGAATTCTTTCGAAGAAAACGAGCATATCGGTATCGCCATGGTTGAACTTCAGCTTGTCGAGTAGCAGGTCCAAAAGGATTTCGGCCGGTGTGCCGTCCACGCGTTTGATCGGGCGTTCGGACAAAAGATCCGTCCAAAGCAATTTTTGATGAAGTGGGCCACCTCTCTCGATTCCCAGGTGATCGGCAAGACTGTTTTCCAAATTCGGATTTCCGCCGGGAAGATAGGAAGAGACCCAATCCCGGTAGGTCATATTTTCACTGTCATCAATGGGGTAATTGTTTGCGGTCAACCCCAGCTTTATCAAAAGATTCCAGGCCTCACAGAAACCGGGGTAGCGCAAGGTTGCCCGGATGAATGTCGGTATGTCATCCAATCCGTATTTTTTTCGGAAGCTGACGGAATCACGATTCTCATAAGCTTCAAAATCCCGAAATCCCGGAATGTCAATCTTTTTTGGGTTTTCAAACAACCTGTGATAAGGGACACATCGAAGGTTTCCATCCTCATAGAAGCATGCGCCTGTGCTTCCTGCAAGGATTACATTCATCGGACTCCAGGTGAACTTGTAACCCCATGGATTGTCGTTGCTCTCCGGGGCAATCAGGCTTCCGCAGTAAGATTCAAAGGAAGTCAATTCTCCACCTTTTCCACGAATCGAGTCGATGGATCGCATGCCGCTCATATGATCGATGCCGGGATCAGCACCCAACTCATTCAAAAATGTCAGATCTTTTTTTATAGCCTCTTCGTGCATGTCGATCATTTCCTGGCTCGCATATGAAGCGGTGACGACATGAGCCCCGTGTCGAAGAGCAATTTTGGCCGCTTCGGCGTGCATCCCCGGAGGCAAGAGAGAGATCACGATATCCGAATCTTTGATGTATTGTTCCATGATGCCGTTATCATAGCAATCGAAGTAGACGGCTTTGCCCCTGGGATGGCCTCCTATCTTTTTTTCTGCGGTTTCCACCACGATGTCACCAACTGTAACAAACCAGTCGTATTGATCAGCGTTCTGAAGCATGTAGGATATCAGGTCAGTAGCCGACATTCCCGCGCCGCAAATGAGAACATTTTTCATAGAATTCGGACCTAAAAAGGAGTTTAAATTCCAGATATTAAGGTACGAAGAAAACAGGGATTTACCCAGGGTTAGCGGCTATTTTGGATTTAGAGCAACCGAACCCGGTGATCTGTTTCCTTTTCCTTCAATATCTGTTAAGGAATCCCCGAGCTCCTGTCGCATTTCATCGGCCAGGGCCGTGATCTGGGCAACAACTTCAGGGTTTTCTGAAGCCACATCATTCGTCTCGCTCAAGTCATTTGACAAGTCGTAAAGCTCGATGTGATCTATCGTGTTGTATTCGTATCTGACGGGAAGCCCGTTTTTGCCTCCTTCTCTTCCGTTGAGTGTGCGGTAGGTATGTGGGAAATAGAGTTTCCATTTTCCGTACCGTACGCCATGAAGCTCATTTTTTCGGTAATAGAAGAAATAGGCCTTTTGGGGCGATGAAACGGATCTTCCGGACAAGAGGTCCCAGGCGTTTTTTCCATCAATTTTACGATCCGGCAATTGGGCTCCGGTAATATGGGCTATGGTGGGTAGAAGGTCGATGGCCATCATTGGGATATCGCTGACCTTGCCTGCCTCGATCTGTCCCGGAAATCTCGCTATGAAGGGTTCCCGCTGCCCGCCTTCCAGGGCTGTGCCCTTGCCTTCTCTGAGGGGCAGAGCACTTCCCGAATGATCCCCGTAACTCAGCCAGGGCCCGTTGTCGGAAGTAAAAATGACCAGTGTTTTCTTGTCCAGACCTTCCTGTTTTAAAGTGGTCAGTACCTGGCCGACCGACCAGTCAATCTCCATGATCACGTCGCCGTAGAGGCCTCGTTTTGACCTGCCTCTGAATTTATCTGAAACAAAGAGCGGCACATGAGGTTGTGGATGGGCGATATACAGAAAAAATGGATTATTCGTGTTTCTTTTTATAAACTCAATGCTACGTTGGGTGATTTGGGTAGTGAGTGAGGTCTGGTCGGTCAGGGTGTCAACTACCGTTTTGTTTTCATAGAGAGGCAAAGGACCAAAGTCAAATACAGGGCCCTGTTGAGGGTGCAGGGGCCACATATCATTGGAGTAGGGGATTCCAAAATATTCATCGAAACCCTGGTTAATCGGCATAAAATCCGGGTGATCCCCCAAGTGCCATTTACCGAAAATGGCTGTTCTGTAATCCAGTGGTTTTAACATCTCGGCGATTGTGGTTTCCGAGGGATTCAGTCCTTCTTCGCTGTCAGGCATATAGGCGCCGTGTACGCCAAGCCGATTCGGGTAGCACCCCGTCAACAATCCGGCCCGGGAGGCCGAACAAACCGCCTGAGCCGCATAAAAGTCGGTCAGCCGGATGCCTTCGCGGGACATCTGATCGAGGTGAGGCGTTTCAATATCCGGGGAACCGAAGCATCCAACGTCCTGATAGCCCTGATCGTCCGTGAAGATGATGATGATGTTGGGTTTACCCGAAACCGTATCTTTTTTGCTACAGCCTGAGAAGTTTAGCAGGATCAGGCCAAGAGCAATGGGCCTAAAAAAAAGCATAAAAAACCTATCTATCATGAGGATTAAGATTCTTTATTTTATAAAATATAGTACAAGATTCGTCGTGGGCCCCGGGCAGATATCCCGTGCTCATCAGAAACTCTTTAGTAATTTCGCCTCCGGTGAATTTGAAATTCTTCCTGAACAATTTCACCCATTCCCTTAGTTCCATCTGGGGTTGATTGTCCAGCCAGTTTTTGAAAGATCCGTTTTCCTCCTGAATTTCCAGGATTTTGCAGGCATTGTAAATTACAGCGTTGACTTTGAGTTTGTTGCGGATGATGCCGGCATCCGAAAGCAAACGAGCCCTGTCTTTTTCCTTATATCTGGCGATTTTCGGTATGTCGAAATTGCTGAATGCCTTCCTGAAATTATCCTGCTTGTTTAAAATCGTGGTCCAGGAAAGACCGGCTTGATTAATTTCCAATATCAACCTGCCAAAGAGTTCATTGTCTGAGTCAATCGGAAATCCGTATTGGGTGTCATGGTAGATTCGGTGCACATTTCCATCCGGTAGGGTATTGACATATTCACAATAAGAAGAGGGTTTTTCCATAATTACATTGTATGCTTCAATTGACTTTTATTGATCAGGCTCAACTCAGTTGTAAAATTTGTTTTCATCCACTTTTATCGTTGTGAGCTCAACGGTGTGTCCATCAGGGTCCTGCGTATAGATCGAGTCGAAGTAGTGGTGGTCCTGTTCGCTAAAGTCCAGCCCAAGTTCGGAATAACGTTTTTTAGCCTTTTCATAATTCTTTCGTGTCACATTAAAAGCAAAATGATCGATCTTCACATTTCTGGTCTGCATGTCAACCGCCGGATCACTTGTTTTAGCCGGGAAAAGAGCGACTCCTGACTTTCCGGACAGCATGAATATCGGAAACTCCCCCCATTCAGGCAGCTGATATTTCTTCAGGCCAAGGACCTTGTGATACCAGTCAGCAGAAACACCCAGATCTTTGACCCGAATTGCTACATGGTCGAGGAAATTGATTTCGATATTGCCTTTCATCTCTTTATTCTTAGTTGTTTTCAACTTGCTGCAGATTCGATTTATCATGCCCGATCCAAAGTAAATCTGCTGTATTATATCCAATTTCCTCGGCAATTTGCAGATAGTTTGATTTCACTTTATCGGGCACGGAGGTCTCCCTTGAAAGCAGCCACAGGTATTTAAGACTCGACCCGGCAACCAAAGCATATTTGTACTCCGGGTCCAGGGCAACCACATTGTATCCGCCATAAAAAGGGCCAAAAAAAGAGACTTTGAGCCTGCCGATATTTTCTTCACCCACGAATTTCGCCTTACCGACCGCTTTTGTCCATTTCTTTTTTTTCGTGTTGTATCCCCTGTTGACCACCTGAATGGTCCCATCTTCATTGAGCGAGTACTCGGCCGAAGTATTATTCAGATTTCTCTCAAAAGAGACATCCAGCCGGGCTATCTCATACCACTTGCCAAGATATTTTTCCTTCTCGAAATTTTCGACAGGTTTGGCGCCTTCGGGCAGGGAAGAGCAGGAAATGAAAATACTCAGAGCAGCCAGCATGCAATAGACAAATAGTTTTTTCATAATCATTCTGTTTTCTTTGCCATGTAAAAGCCATAGCTGTAATATTCTTTATACTTCATGTGTAATTCAATTTCTGATCTATAGTCCCGGACTACCTTTTTGGCCAGGTCAGTATTCTCATGCCTCTTCAAAAAGTGTTCAAATTGAGACTCCAGGGGCTTGTAGTAGTTCTCGATCCAAGAGTCTTCAGATAGGATGAAATAGCCGACAAGAGTGAAACCGTTAGATTCCAAGATTTTGATCTTATTCGCAGCAGCATCAATTTCGGGATATTCGCCGATCCAGAACTCTTCGATTTCCCGGGGACGAGAATTCGTGGTCCAGGTGATTTCACTCAGGGCGAGATATCCCCCGTCTGTTAGAAATTGTTTCCAATATTGGATTCCTTTTGAGAATCCCATAATGTAGATGGCACCTTCTGACCAGATCACATCGAATTCACCTTTGGTGAAAGGCAGGTTGTCCATGGATGCTTTCAACGTCTTGATTTTGCCCTCCAACCCCAGTTTCTTTGATTTTTCGTTTAGCTCTGCCAGGAATTCGGGAAACAGATCAACAGCTGTGATATGACCATTTAAATTTTGAGCCAGAGTTAAGGTCTGTCCTCCTGAACCACAGCCAATATCTGCCAGTTTTAAATCATTGTCTTGCGGCAAATCCATGAAACTAAGAGCCATTAGCGTGTCTTTTTTGCTTCCGGGCCCCTGTCTTTCCGAGTTTCTATGCAAGTCAATAATCAATTCGATTTCAGTCATTAGCTCACTTTTTTCTCAATTGATTCCGGCCAAATCAATTTCCAGCATCTTGCTTGGCTCAAATCCGATTCGATGCGCCATCACGAGCAGTTTAGAATCTTGCTCAAGTTCAATCGGAGCTAGATAAACGGTCCAGGCCTTTGGAGGAGTTTCAGCTTGGTGGATGATCTTGTATCCAATTGATGCACCGTCAGTATCACATGTAATTTTTATTTTACCTTTTGAAGAAATAACTTGAGGAGTAGAAGTTATCGGCTTGGAGACATTTTCCGACCAAAGCTGATCCAGGAGTTCCTTTTCAGGGAGATTGGGTTGATCCCCAATTTCTTCTATCCACCGGTCCATTTCTTCACGAAGCTCCTCAAGATGATCGGCATAGGCCGGGTCGCCGGCTAAATTTTTCAGCTCATGTGGATCGTTGTTGCAGTCAAAAAGCTCTTCGGGGTCTTTTTTCTCCCGAAACCAAAGCTGCTGTATGCTGTCAAGTTCGCCTTCGTCTCTCAGCTTCAACAGCTCCAGCATCGTGGGAATGCGCTCCCGGTAGGCCAGAGGCAAATAATAGCCTTGCTGTGGCCGGTAATTTCGAATGTATTTAAAGCGATTGTCTCGAACGGCACGAATGACATCGGTAACCTCATCAAAGCGATCCGCAGCCCCGTGTATGTATGTCCGCTCCTGTTTTGCTCGATGTTCTCCCAAAAAAGCCTGGCCCTGCATGTATTCCGGTGGTTTGATTCCTGCCAGCGACAGAATGGTCGGGGCCAGGTCCACAAAGCTTATGAGTTGGGGATCCTTTTGCCCGGGGTTTTTCTCTCCAGGAAGTCTAATAATAAGGGGGGTGTTCAATCCGGAATCATAGATCAGTCGCTTTTGTCGCGGCAGTGGCCCTCCGTGGTCTCCGTAGAAAAAGACTATGGTGTTTTCCAGGAGCCCGTCGTCTTCCAGCTGCTTTAGAACAGCTCCAATCTGAAGATCCATTTCAGCGATATTGTTGTACATCTTCCACAGATCCCTGCGAACCGTTTCTGTGTCTGGCAAGTAGGGAGGAATCGGAAAGTCAGCATCCTTAGATACGTGATTTGGAGTTTCTTCTTCTGCCGTCTGACCCGACTGAATCTCGTAGTCTCGATCTCCCGAATGATAATGTCTTTTTTCACTGTTTTTGAAACCATAGGGCTCGAACAATCCTGATTCATGTGTTTGGTTGAAATTGAAAACAGCGAAAAAAGGTTGATCCTTCGGTCGATTGCGCCAATGGGCGTAACGGCCGCTTTCATCCCATGCAGTTACAGGGGCATCAAACTGGTAGTCTTCCTTGGCGTTATTGGTGCAGTAATATCCGTTGATTCTCAATATCTCGCTCACCATTCGAACCTCTGGGGGCGGAATGGCTTCATAAGGCGCGACACCTGTGGCTTCTGAATTGCTCCTTGTTCGCATATGGTTGGCTCCTATGCTCGAGGGATACATTCCCGTTGCAATGGCAGCCCGGCTCGGGGCACACACGCCTGAAGGGGAGAAGGTGCGAGTGTAGATCGCCCCTTCAGAAGCTAATCGGCTCAAATTCGGTGTCGATGCTGTGCTGTCTCCAAAGGGCGCAATATACGGACCCAGGTCCTCGGCAACGAGCCATAATATGTTTGGATGTGAAGGCTTCTCAACCTCTGCATTGCCTTGGCAAGATGCGATAGAAACGGTGCAAAGACAGAGTAGAAAC
>Ga0316191_10002238_pt1 | contig 13975 bp, 10 predicted proteins | sample Eddworburr2cm_MG_FD_204928 | JGI IMG/M metagenome (GOLD analysis project Ga0316191, IMG submission 204928) | Coastal sediment microbial communities from Maine, United States - Eddy worm burrow 2 cm | ecosystem: Environmental > Aquatic > Marine > Coastal > Sediment | place: USA: Maine...
GTTCCGGTAATCGCCTGAGTAACTCATCGTGCGCACTATCATTAACATCGCCAGTAGCTATGCCCGCTTCATCATTGGCATGGTGATAGTATTCCTGCTGACGCCATACACACTGAATATCGTAGGTATCGATCAATTCGGTCTGTGGTCACTTTGCCTGTCTGTCGCAGGCTTGCTGGCACTGCTTGATATGGGTTTCAGTACAGCAACGGTTAAGTACGTCGCAGAATGTAATGGCAGTCATGATCATGAAGCACGAAACCAGGCAGTATCTACACTATTCCTGGTGTACACAGGTCTCGGGATTATTTGCTTACTGCTGATACTTAACGCAATACCCTATGGGATTTCTGTGTTTGAGCTGGATCAGGACGAGGGCCTTGTTTTCACACAAGTAATGCAGATTTCTGGCGCTGCAGTTGCCGTCTCTCTGCCATTGTGTGTGTTTCGCTCGTTACTGATAGGGGCGGGCCGATATGACATCGTCAACATAGCTGAGATTATTGGGATTGTTCTCAATGCCCTGTTAGTGGTGTTTCTGCTCAACATTGACTTCGGACTGAACGGACTTGCAATTGCTAATGCCAGTGTCCTGTTGGTAGTGCCTCTGATACTTGCACCCTTAGCATACCGACTGATCCCGGACCTCAAGCTTCGCGTTAGCCTGTTTCGGTTTCATCGTCTGCGTGAACTGGTTCCTTTATCTGTCTACTTCATGATTGCCAACATTGCGATGCTGGTAATCCTGCGTAGCGATGCCCTGATCATCAAGGGATTCATGTCCCTGTCGGCAGTGGCGGCTTTCGCCATTGCGGCACGTATAGCCGAATACACTTACCTGTTAAACAAGCAGTTCTCTAACGCGCTGATGCCACTGGTTTCGCACTCGGTCGGCAGCGGCAATAGAGACACAATCAATGCGATCCTGGTCGATGGCACACGTTTGCTCAGTGGCATTGCAACCCTGCTGATAGGCTTACTGTACTTTCATGCCGATTCGATTATTTCGCTTTGGGTCGGCGACGAGCTCCAGGCAGCTGTCCTACCGCTGAAGATTCTGCTTGCCGCTGTAATGTTCTCTAGCCTGCAACTGAATGCAGCAAATGTGCTGGGTATGTCGGGAGGACATCGGGGAGTCGCATGGACCATGCTTGGTTCCGCGATTCTGAATATATTGCTGTCATTGATGTTGATACCTCTGTGGGGACTGATAGGAGCGGCGACAGCAACACTTGCCGCAGCCATGGTAATGGAATTTTTCCTGATCCTGCCACGCGCCTGTCGCCATCAGCAGATTAGCCTGCTGCGTGTACTACGCGGAATATCGCCTGCCCTGATAGCTTCAGTACCAATGTTTGCTACCGCGCATATTCTACAGAGTTACTGGCCTGTCGAAAGTCTGCTGCAACTATGTTTGCAGGGTAGCGGCGCTGCAATTGTATTCCTGGTCGTATATTTATTCATTGGTCTACGCGGACACGAACGTAAACAGCTTGTGACATGGTTCAGATGGCTGAAACCACCTGTCCAGCGCCATCAAGCTCTTAGTGAAGGCAGTAGTCATGTCTAAACTGATCAAAAACCTGCGTAAAGTGAAAAAAAATCTTCGGCATTCATATTGGAGCCATCGGCTGGGATTGCTTGGATCCGAGGCTGAAATACAGTCCGGCGCCCATTTCGAATACCCGGAACGAATCAAGATAGGAGACCAATGCAGGATTTCGCGTCATGCACTATTACGCGCAAACACAGAAGCTGATACAGCAATCCACCTCGGTAGCGGTGTGAGCGTGAAGGAAAATGCACTGATCAACACTAACCAGGGTGAAGTCCTCATCGGTGATGACACCTGGCTCGGTCCATTTTCACTGATTTACGGCAACGGAGGCGTCGTCATCGGTAGCCACGTCATGATAGCCAGCCATTGTGCGATCAACACGGTCTCTCACCATGCTGATCGTCTTGATATTCCGATGAGCAAACAGGGAATTTATACCGCCCCGGTGACAATTGAAGACGACGTCTGGATTGGCATAGGCGCTGTCATTCTTCAGGGTGTACGTATTGGTACAGGCAGCATTGTCGGTGCCGGTGCAGTTGTCACTCGCGACGTCGAACCGGGAACTGTCGTAGCAGGCATTCCGGCTCGCGTAATCAGGCAGCGTGGAGAAGATGTTCTGGCTGTAACCGGGCAATCAAAAACAGTAACCCAGGCAAGGAGAAAAGATACCCATGTCATTAAATATGGCTTATAACTTGAACATCCCTGACACAGATTGCCTTTCACTTGGCGATATTCCCCTGCATGTCATCCAGGTCCCGCGACGGTTTGTTGCCAGCGAGTGGGGAGGAACAGAAACAACGATTCTGCAGACCAGCCGTTCCCTCGAGAAACGCGGATACAAAAGTGAAATATATACAACCACTGCATTATGTGATCAGCGCAGCGAATCGATACAAGGAATTGATGTCCACCGCCATCCCTATACTTATCCTTTCCTGGGGCTTAGCAGTGAAGCTCGAAATGAAATGGATCGCAAAGGCGGCAACTTGCTGTCATTCTCCCTGCTGCAGTCCCTGCTGACCGTTCCGCAGGTAGACATTCTGCATGCACACAGTGGCAAGAGACTGGGTGGGATCGTCCGCACGGCTGCGCGCAGACGCGGCATTCCCTATGTAATAAGCCTGCATGGTGGCGTGTTTGATGTTCCGGGTGAGGAAATGAAACAGATGCTGCAACCGCTGCGCGGAACATTCGAATGGGGTCGTGCATTCGGTGCATTGCTAGGTGCGCGACGTGTACTTGAGGATGCCGACGCAATTATCTGTGTCGGACAGAACGAACAACACGAAGTCCAGTCGCGCCTGCCAAATAAGCGCGTAGAGTGGCTGCCGAACGGTGTTGATGTGAAAGCATTCGCCAGTGGTAACCGCAGCAGGTTCAGGAATAGCTATGGCATAGCGGATGACAGCAAACTGATCCTTTGTGTCAGCCGTATCGACTACCAGAAAAACCAGCTGGCATTAATTGAAATGCTGCCGGAACTATTACGCCGACACGAGGACGCTCACCTGATGTTGATTGGTCCGGTCACGATCGAATCATACCGCAAGAAAATAGATGAACGCATTGCCGCCTGCGGACTGCGAGATCGAGTCACCATCCTGCCCGGTTTTTTACCTGGCAGTGAGGAACTGGTCGATGCCTATCATGCGGCAGACGTGTTCTGCCTGCCCTCGCTGCACGAGCCGTTCGGCATTGTCGTACTTGAGGCCTGGGCATCCGGGCTTCCGATCGCCGCCTCGCGTGTCGGTGGTATCCCGACATTCACAAAAGACAGAGAAAACATCCTTCATATCAACCCCGATGATCCGGCGAACATAGCGCATACTCTCGATGCAATTCTATCCGACCAACAACTTGCCGGGAAACTGGCCGATAATGGTATGAAAAAAGCCGTTGCACACTATGACTGGTCCCAGATAAGCCAGCGCCTTTCATCGATTTATCATGATGTCAGGATTAACTGAAATGCGCATACTTCACGTTCATGACATTCCGAGGTTCGAAGGCGGCGTTGAGCAAATTCTTTTCGATACCGCTCGTGGACTCGCAAAACAGGGCTGGTCACAGGCCTTGCTACACAGCGATGACCAGAAAACAGAGGCAAAGTTTTTATCCGCTTTCGGTTTCACTGGTTCACACCGTGAAATCATCATGCAGTATCGCCCCGACGCAATCCTGATGCACAAAGTAGCCGACCATGAGAAGGTCAACATGTGTAGCAGGCTTGCACCAACTGTACACATGGTGCATGACCATGACCTCGTTTGCCCTCGCCGGCACAAGTATTTTCCAATTAGCAAAAAGGTCTGCACAAAGCCTGCCGGCTCCGCCTGCTACCAGCATCTTTGCTGTTTCCAGCGTTCAGCGAACAATAAATACCTGCCTGTAAGCTTGTCAGGAACAGCTGGTGTCAAAATAATGCTGGGCGCGAGTAAATCAGTCAGGAGTTACATTGTAGGAAGCCGCTTCATGCAGAGTCAACTGGTGATGAACGGCATCGAGGAAGACAAAATAAACATTGTCAATCCGGTGCCGGCCGCACTGACTTCTCCTCGCTATATACCGATGCAGAAATCGCTGGAAATACTTTTTGTGGGCCAGGTAATACGTGGTAAAGGCGTTGATTTAATGCTGAAGGCACTGGCAAAAGTTGCAGGCCCGTGGAATGCAACAATTGTTGGCACAGGAAACCACCTTGCCGAGTGCAGGCAACTCGCCAGCAAATTGAAAATTTCAGACAGCGTTGTTTTCACTGGCAGGGTTGATCATGAAAAGCTCGAGTCCTACTACGCTGCTGCCACGTTAGTCGTAGTACCGTCACGCTGGCCTGAACCATTTGGAATGGTCGGCATCGAGGCAATGGCCAGGGGGCGCCCCGTGGTAGCGTTTGACAACGGCGGCATAGGAGACTGGCTTGCAAATGGAGAAACGGGTTACCTGGTGAAACCCGATGATAAAACGGGTCTTGCGGCTGCGATACAACGACTGTTAGATGATCCTGAACTGGCTAGAGAATTAGGACTGGCTGCCGTTGATCACGTAAAAAATAAATTTTCTCATCAAACCTACCTCGAACAAATTAAATATCAGATGGAGTTAATGCAATGAAAACAGGTATCTCGGCATTTGCCGGAGATGGAGGCAAATCAGGGATTAGCCAGTATATGAAACATGTCTTTCTGCGGATGCCCAGGCTCTCTCCTGAAGACAATTATGTGCTATTCATGACCCGTTCCGATCGTAATTTCTTTAATATCAATCACCCACGAGTTGAAATCGTCACGGTCTCTGACTGGTTTGGAACACCTGTCGTTAACATCCTCTGGCACTTGCTGGTATTGCCTGTACTGCTTGCGCGGCACCAATGTGACTGTGTTTATCTTCCCGCAGGCAACCGGCGCCTTGCCTGGTGGTATGGCCTGCCAAGCATAGGCACTGTACATGATCTTTCACAGCTTCATGTAGAACAAAAATATGACCCTATGCGTATGTTCTATGCGACACGCATCCTGCCTCGCATGATGCGGCGCCTGACACATGTAATCTCCGTAAGCCAGTCAACGAAAAAAGACCTGGTAGAGCATGCAGGAATAAATCCTGAGCGCATTGATGTGGTCTATAACGGGGCTGACCTTGAACGGTACAAACCCACTTTAAAAATGGAAGGTCGACGACTGGCAAATGATAAATTTCATGTATCAGCACCTTACATCCTCTATACGGCGAGACTGGAACACCCAGGCAAAAATCACATACGCCTGCTTGAGGCATTCGCTCGATTAAAGCGTGAGACTGGCCTGCCTCATCACCTGGTACTTGCTGGCAGCCCATGGTACGGCGCTGATGCCATCTATGCGGCATCTCGTGATCTTGGTGTTGAAAATTCGGTATGTTTTACCGGTTTTGTAGATGACACTGACCTGCCTGCTCTTTATGCTGGTGCGGACTTGTTTGTGTTTCCATCGTTATTCGAAGGCTTTGGTATACCCTTACTGGAAGCCATGGCATCCGGTACACCCGTCTGTGCTTCCCGCGTTGCCAGTATTCCGGAAGTTATACGTGATGCCGGCCTGCTGTTTGATCCACTTGACGAAGCAGACATTTTCGAAGCGATGCGGCGGCTTATCGTCGATGAAGCATTGCGAATAGATCTCGTCAGTCGTGGGCTACGCCAGTCAAGCCTGTTTAGCTGGGACGATTCTGCCCGCCAGGTAGTGAATCTTTGTCGTCTCGTTGGCACATCCTCATTGCAGGCCGCCTGATTACTCCAATGAACGTCAAACCTCTCCATGCCGTCAGTACTAAATCAAGCGGCACTATGTCCGCTCAAGCTGATGAGCACCTGCACACTGCACCCTTTGAAAACACCCGGGACAGGCGCTTCTTTTTTTCGTCAGCAGCCCATGAGGAAGCATTATCAAGATTAACCTACCTTGCAGAAGATGGAAATTTTTCTATCGGCATGCTGTGTGGCACAGTCGGTAGCGGGAAATCGCTGTTGCGAACAATGCTGCATGCACGGTTGAATCCGGACCATTTCGTTCGCGTTAACATTGAGAATTCACTGCTGGATTTTGACGGCATGCTGTTAGAGATAATTAGCCAAATAGATGGAAAACGTCAATCTTCTATAGAATTACCTGACCGTTATAGCCGCCTCGCGGAACTCAAGCACCTGCTGAGTAATGATATAGCTGGAAGCAACCGTCACCTTGTCATCACAATTGATGAAGCACAAATGCTGGAGCGTGCAACGCTTGATCATATACGCGCTCTTACAAATATTTCTGCTGAACGCAATAATCTGATGACCATTATTTTGATTGGCCAACCTGAACTTGAAACCATAATATCGAGTCTGCCGCAACTGGATCAGCGTATCGGTTTGCGCTGCCGCATTAACAATCTAGGCGTTGAGGAAATGTCTCAATACATCGAACATCGCTTGAAGGTCGCGGGCTGGCTCGGCAATATGCCGTTTACACGCAATCTACTTGACGAGTTATACCGTGTTTGCCAAGGTAACCCGCGAATACTCAACAGATTGCTGAAACTGGCGATTGAGCACGCCCGCCTGAATGAAAAAATGCTTGGTGATAATGCCGTAATCGCAGTAATAGCGGATCAAATAACGCCTGTCCACGAAGCTGACCCAATTACAGGTTTGTAGAGATGAGTGATAAATTCAACTTTCGAGATCGGCTCGGTAAAGACACCTCGCCTAGCCGTCGGCAAACTGCCGATGAGATGGAATGGGATGTTGATTCATCTTCCCGAAACAGTGGACATACAGACGCCCAGTCCGATGATTATTCTTCCAACATACCGGCAATGCCGCTGTTTAATGAAGAACCTGAAAATGCTAACAGCGATAATCAACCTGATTTCAGGCGTTATCTTGCCGGTATCTGGCAACGGCGCTGGTTAGTGCTGCTGACATCGATGCTGATCACCAGCGTTATCCTGATACTTATTATTTTTGCTGTTGATCGTCACTGGCAGGCATCGACAACATTGATAAAACGCTCTCACCAGGACAGATTAAGTCTTGCTGAACGTGACCCATTCAAGTCCCAGGACTACAACCTGGCGACCCTGCTGGATACGCTCAAACTACCCAGTTCACTGGAACAGGTACGTAAACAGGCAGGCTTGAACGTCAGCGTAACGTCACTGGCAACGGCAATTGACGTTTCACTAGGCCGCGATTCGAAGATTATCAATCTGAAAGCAACATGGGGAGACCCGGTCATGGCGGCAAAGATTGCCAACCTGGTAGCTGACACCTTCATCGAACGTACACGTGGAATGCTGCGTGAAGATGCCAAAACCGCCTATGAGTATTATCGTGCTCAACTCGACGAGGCCCGTGTGCAGGCGCGTAAACTTTCTGCTGAAGTTCACACTTTCAAACAAGCGAATGGTATCTCGGACCTCAGTGCAGAAACCAAGGTTTTGTTAGAAGAAATGTCCCGCATGCAGGGTGAATATAATTCAAAACTGGCTGAAGCTGATGCTATGCGAGAAGCGAGCTTGCGAATTGAGGAAGCTGTAAAGGAAGAACCCGAACAAGTCATTACCTATACGATATTCCGCAGTCCTCTGAAGAGCCGCCTGGCAGATTATGAATGGGAACTTCGTGATGCCTTGAGTAAATATACTGTTGAGAATCCCAAAGTCATTAAGCTGAAGCAACGCATTGGCGCACTTAAGCAGATGATCAAACAGAACAAAGATCAGGCTGTACCTGAAAACACCTATACACCTAACACCAAGCTGGAAGAAATGAATCTGCGCCTGCAGCAACTGGCCGATGATATCAAGATGCGTGAGGCGCAGGCCGGCGCCCTGCGCAGCACCCTTAATGACATGAATGAGAAACTCGCTGCACTAAGCGCACAGGATAAGGAATTCATGCTGCTGCAATCGCATCTGGATGGTATGCTGAACCTTGAGAACCAGCTTTCCCAGCGTGTCGAAGAGACCCGCCTGGCAATGCAGCGCAATGATGCCAGTTTCGATATTGTTGAACGTGCTGCACCACCACCTGAGCCACAACCATCTGGTCGCAAGCTGCTGGCAGTTGCCGGACTATTTCTAGGCGTTGCAGGCGGTCTGATTTTAGCTCTTCTGCTGGAATTAAGAGACCCATACCTGCGCTCGCGGCGTGAGCTTATGGGGATTACAGAATCCACCACGTGCCTGGAAATTCCACGGTCGGATAATGGTGATTGCGGGCTGATAGATTTCGACAACCCAATCAGTGAGCTGGCAAACCTGTACCGCAGACTGATAAACGACATAGATGCTGCCGCAGGATCTTCCGCCCACACTCCTCTGGGTGTGGTGAGTGTTGATCCAGGTACGGGACGTTCTCTTGTTGCCGCTAATCTTGCACTCACTCGTGCAATCAAAGGCCAGTCTTCACTACTCGTTGATGCCGATTTACGTTCCAATGCAGGTAAACGTGCTACATCCAGGCTTGGCGTTTCGGCTGACCATAGAGGTCTCTACGAAAACCTGGTACTTAATCAACCACTTGAAATTATATACGGTGAAGAAGGCAAACCCGACGTTATCACAGCCGGCAGTACGATACCCGACAACCGCGGTTTGCTGTCTCTGGCTCAGCATCAATTACCGGCACTTGCTCGTGCCTCAGCACGCGATAGATTTACGATTATTGATCTGCCGCCGCTAGCAGGATTTGAGCTGGCTTACGAATCAGCTCAGCAAATCGGTCGAACTATCATCGTAGCTCGTTGTGGCTATACACGACGCGATGAGCTGAAACACTGCAAGGCACAACTTGAGAAACGTGGCATCGAATGCGTAGCAAGTATACTGCTGGACGTTCCCGTCGGCAGACTTGAATCTGCCGCACAGCTGAGCCAGTCAGAATATCATCAGAACAATACATTCCAGGGAGTCACCACACATGCCTAAGTTATTCCATACAGCTTTTAGTCTAAGCCTGACAGTAATGCTCGCTGCCTGTGCGACAACATCAGATATACAGAAAGTTCCACCGCAGGATAGTGTGACGCAAGCAGCCGAAGTAATTTCATTGGCAGCCAGCACCGAGGAGCAGCTGGAAAAATTGAAGAAGATAACATCAGATAAAGCCGTTACCCCAAAACTGGGCCGGGGTGATGTCCTCAATGTGTCTGTTTACGATGAGCCTGAACTGAATATTAATGGAATTCCGATACGACCGGATGGACGTATCTCTTTCCCGCTCGTTGGCGATGTCATAGCAGAAGGACTGACCGTCAGCGAGCTAAACGATTCACTCACAACTAAACTGTCACGGTTTATTCTTTCACCGAAGGTTTCAGTCATCGTTCAGAACTTCAACAGCCAGCAATTCACCATATTCGGTGAAGTTGTCAAACCCGGTGTGTATCCTCTAATAACTGATATATCCATTACAGAGGCACTTGCCGGAGCTGGCGGTTTAAATAAAGGCCAGTTTCGTGCCACCTCGGTTGAGCTGGCTGACCTCACACATGCATTCATTGCACGACAGGGAGAAGTTTTACCCGTTGATTTCGTGCGTCTGATCCGACAGGGCGACCTGCGCTATGATATTTCGTTACAGTCCGGCGATTACATATACATTCCTTCAGGCCTGTCGAAGGAAGTCTATATACTTGGTGAAGTCAACAACCCGATGTTGTTTGCATTCCGAGAAAACATGCCGATGTCGCGGACTCTTGCACAGGCTGAAGGATTCACTCCGGATGCCGACCTGAAGCGCATACATATTCTGCGCGGATCTCTGACGAATCCATCCGTATTAATGATCAATTTCAAGGAAGTGCTGGCAGGCCGGGCGAAAGAAGTTCCGCTGGAACCCGGTGATGTAATCTACGTGCCGCCTACTGGCTTGACAAGTTTTGCACGTGTCGTCGATAAAATCGTACCTACTATTCAGGCACTGCAGGTCGGTATAATCCTCGGCGAGACTGTGAGCAAATAAAGATTCCTGGCAACGCTGAAGTGTTGAATAAGCGCATCCTGGCAGCATCGTTTGCGGGACTTCTGCTGACAACAGGAGCTATTTACCCTGAACTAGAATCATTATCGGCATCGCCATCATCATCACGCTGGCAGCCTGAAATGGTAGGCATCACCTCGCCATTTACTGGCTGCCAGAATAATTCTGGCTGCCAGTTGTTCCCGGCAAGGCACCCTGCCCTGTATCTCGAGCCGCTGTCCTCGAATGCACTGACACTTGGTCTTGACGACGCGTTTGATATCACTCTGGCAGCTAAGGATATTCACCTCCATGCTATCAGTGAAGAAAAGCAGTCGGTCACAATTCAAGCTGAAAAACTCGGCCATTCGCGCACCGTGGTAGGATTCGATGCCTTAGAGAAGCCGCTGACTGAACTTCGTGTTCATATTGAACTTTCCACTGCACTGGAAGACGGTCAGCCCTACCTGCTTAAATTCTCAGGAACGCCGCTGCAAGACATCGCTTTTACCTATAAGGCTGATGCAATCACCCGCACAATTCAGGTCAACCAGGTGGGTTATTTACCGATAAGTCGTAAAATCGCTTTTGTCGGCAACTGGCTGGGTAGTGCAGGACCTTTAGCTGTCACTGCAGAGCATTTTGACGTGATCGACGAAAACACCGGCAAGGTGCTCTTTAGCAAGGAGCTGAAATTGATTAGCCATTCAGACCCCTGGAGCGGAAATGCCGTATACCATGCAGATTTCAGTCCTTTGCAAACGGCAGGCCAATATCACCTGTTTATCAAGGGCATTGGCCGATCAGACTCTTTTAAAATATCCCCAGATGTCTATCGCGACGTCTATCGCAAAACTTTCCGGCTTTTTTTCCACTCGCGGAACTCGATCGCGGTGACTGAGCCTTATGCCGACCCTGGATTCGAAAGATCGGCCGGAATTCCTCAGTCACTAAGCGGTCTGATCCACCCGTCGATCCTTAACTCACCATTCGCCGGGGATGAAACTGCGGAAAGCTTTCGATCAATCAGCGGTGGATGGTTCGATGCCGGAGATTACGGTCAGTATATCGTTAATGCTGCACCAGTATGGCATGCCTTTGCAGCAGGTATTGATCTTCGATCGGATAACTTCGTCTCTGATGACATGGGCATTATCGAGAGTGGTAATGGCGTACCAGATGTCATTGACGAACTGGAATGGGGCATGAACTGGCTACTGGCAATGCAAGATAAAAAAGATGGTGGGGTTTACTCTCGTCTAGTGCCGTTAAAATGGGATAGCCAGTTGCCACACGAAGTAAGCAATCCACGTTACCTGTTCGAAAAGACTACCCACGCAACGGCATCTTTTGCCGCAGCAGCTGCAATCCATGCCCGCTTACTAATGCAAGAGCATCCGCATCGTGCAAAGCAGGTTCTCGCTGCAGCCGAGTCGGCCTGGAGTTTCCTGGTAGAGAGACAGCCGTGGCCGGCAGAAGGTGATCGATACCGCAATCCGCCAGGAGTACATGCTGGCGAGTACCCGGATAAATCATCGCTGGACAACCGTATGTGGGCCGCAGCAGAACTCTATCGTACTACTGGAAAAGACAACTATTTAGCTGCCTTTACTGCGTTTCAGAAACAGATTGAAGTCGACCCGACGGCTTTGGTTAGCTTCAAGGAGCAGGCACTCGCTGCCTATTGGGCGATGTCGATGGCCGCAAACAGCGGTTTGCACGTTAACGCCGAATTACTCAATCAATTGCGGGAAAAACTCATTTCCTCTGCAGACTGGCTGTTGCGCAAGTCGCAGGAACACCCTTATCTAGCACCTGTTCATCAACACATCGGTTTTACCGGATGGGGCTCTTTTGCACACTCTACACGGGCTGTGATTCCATTGCTGCAGGCGCATGCACTAAGCGGGAATATTGACTACAAAGATCGAGCAGCAGACATGACAAATCCACAGCTCGGCGCTAATCCGCAATCAATCAGCTATATCACAGGCATAGGCCAACGCTACCCTAAGCACCCATTATCAAAACTGTCGAAATATGACAAGCAGAAAGAACCGTTAGCGGGAATACCGGTAAACGGGCCGCATTATCATTTGCCTGCACTGTGGCCTTCGACGCAACAGGTTAATGCAGCTTATCTGCCGGCTGAGCAGGCAGTGTCGGGTAAACCGGGCGAGATCGACTTCGCTGCGGCATATCCTGTCCTCAGACGGTATGTCGACGCCTTCCCGTTACCCCCCATGTCCGAACCTACTATCGCGGAGTATGCCCGCACTGCCGTCGCTTTTGGTCTGCTGTTGCCAACAGATGATTGATTAAATGCGCAGCAGAGCAAAAAAACATCCCAGGATTCAGGCGTATCGCGCCCAGGCTTCCAGGTAATGTTCCACGCATACAGACCATTTTTCACCCGCTTCTACTGCAAGCGGATTCGTCATGCTGACTGGCATACTTGCGCCAGATGATGATCGAGTCAACAGCCCGGGCAAGACAGCAATAACTCTTTCTCGTGGATATCTCAACGACCAGCCTGGGTGCCTCAAGGTGTGATTAATACCAAAGTCGCGCAAAGTAATAATCATGTTACGAACAGGATTCGAAGACTCGAGTTGTCCCTTGGGGATTTCCGCCAGAAGATAATTATCCCAGTCCGAAATATCTTTACCCAAACGCTGATCTTCAAATAACTTTAGCGTGTTTAGCCAGCATTGTGTGATCCTGTCCTGCCAGTCTTCCAGGTTCTCATCGTTGTACTGTTCTGGTGCGGGATGAAACTTCTGCTCCAGTGCACCCCTGTACAGGTGAATAAAATCATCAACCGGTAATTCAGCTATGGTTTCAATGCGCTGCATTTTTTCAATATAGGAAGGATGATATATTCCCTGTGCTGACAGTAATGCATCACCGCATGCGAGTACTGCCTTGTTAAGATACTTGAAGAATGTTGCCCGGCTCTCGATGCTGAGACATGAATCACTGAGTGCAAGACTCTGGGCATTTAATAATAGAAGCGCGCCACGATTATTCATCAATCTACTGAATTCTCCCAGCCCCAGTGATTTAAATGGCATAATTGGCATATCATTCAGCACGTCCTTATCACCGGCGATAACGCGATGTCCCCACTGCATTTCCGCATGCATAAGTGTAAATGGCAATCGATGCAGGCTTTCACTGCGCAATACCGCCAGGTCGACTTCAACGCCAACCTTCTCACTTAGCTGATGCGCCAGCGTTTGCAGTTGTGCCTGTAAGAGACGAGCCTTACGTCGAGACATGTCTTTAAGGACAAGAAAATAATCATAATCATTATAAGGTGCCGGTTCATCTGCATGCCAGATATAACCTCCCTCACCACGTCCATATCCACCGATCAGCACCAGGGCATGGAAATGTTTAGGCACTACTGCTGCCATCACCTCCTGTGCAATCAGTTGCTGGTCATGTTCAATTCTTGCCTCTACCTCAGCACTGCCATCATAGGTATATCTTCTAGTATTGGTCATGGCTCAGACCACCATCGCCGTGTCGACGGCTTTCTGCAAGGTATGCTGCCCTTTTTTCTGTCCACGCCAGCGTGCCCATTTCTGGACAAATCGCAGTGGAATACTATGCAACGCAGCATCGAATGAAGCCTTATTCAATGCCCATTTCATATCACGAATGACCTCCATCGCAAATGGCATCATAAAGGTCCTTGCCAGGTCTTGCTGGAGTTCACCGCGCCGAAAAATAACTGTATCGGCAACACCTTCACCATAATGACGCCGATAAGACTGCTTCAGCGTGTAATTATGTGAATGCATTGCAATCGCATCACTTGCATAGTGAATACGATGACCGTCGAGACGCAATCGGTAAGACCAGTCGATGTCTTCAGAGTATTGCATGCATGAATCGAATGGGTATTTCACTAATGTGCGACG
>Ga0316191_10002239_pt1 | contig 13973 bp, 10 predicted proteins | sample Eddworburr2cm_MG_FD_204928 | JGI IMG/M metagenome (GOLD analysis project Ga0316191, IMG submission 204928) | Coastal sediment microbial communities from Maine, United States - Eddy worm burrow 2 cm | ecosystem: Environmental > Aquatic > Marine > Coastal > Sediment | place: USA: Maine...
AGGAACTACTCCTACTCCGCCAGTAAGGCGGCGGTACATCATCTGACGCGTCACCTGGGTGGTGACCTGGCCTCGGAGCACATCAACGTCAATGCCATCGCCCCGGGGTTTTTCCCCAGCAAGATGACCGCGCATATGCTGGAGGACGAACAGGAGATGTTGCACGCCATACCCCGGGGACGTATCGGCAGCCCGGAGGATGCCGCAGGTACCGCTATTTACCTGAGCTCCCGCGCCTCTGCCTGGGTCACCGGCCACACGCTGGCGCTCGATGGGGGTTACCTGGCGCTGGTATAAGCCTGGCGCACTGTCGTCAGCCAGCTGGCGTCAATTCACAACTTAATGTCGCCAAATCTCAAATGCTCTTGGCGGCTAGTCGCTATTATGGTGTCCTCATAAGAAAAATCAGGATGCGAGCCGATGAAGCAAACTCCTACCTTTGTACTGCTTTCCCTGCTGGGGTGCCTGGCGGGGTGTGAGCAGCAGTCCCCGGTAGCGCAAGACGCCGCGAAACCAGCGACTACCCCGCCCGCAGTGGCAACGACCATTACCGCCAAGGCTGCCGCTAGAAAGGCCCTGTTTGGCGATTTGCATGTGCATAGCTCCTGGTCATTGGATGGCTATATATTCGGCAACAGCAATGACCCTCGCGCCGCCTACCGTTTTGCGCAGGGTGAGGCGGTGCCGCTTGCGGATGGCGCAAGCAACCGGCAGCTGAAAGTGCCGCTGGATTTCGCCGCGGTGACCGACCACGCTGAAACCCTGGGCTACTACCAGCGCTGTATGGTGGATCAGGGCGGCGATGCCTACGCTGATGAAAACTGTATGATGCTGCGCGCCAGGGATTTGCGACTGTATTTCCAGGGCTTCAGGAACCTGGCAATGAATCCGCCCCAGCACCTGGGCGAAATTTGTGAGAGCAATGCCGCCTGTCGCGAAGCGGCAAAGAGCCCCTGGTCGCAATTACAGGCGATTGCAGATGAGTTTTACCGGCCCGGTGAATTCACTACTTTCAAGGCCTATGAATATACGGGCAACTTACCGAAAGGCGGAATGCTGCACCGCAACGTGATCTTCGCCACCGATGAAGCTCCCGATGAGGCCATGAGTGCCTTTGACCTGGCTTCCGCCAGGGAACTCTGGCAGTGGCTGGATCGGGAGTGCACTGCTGACTGTGATGTCATCACCATCCCTCACAACAGCAACCTGGCCTGGGGCTACAGCTTTGGCAACAAAAATGTTGATGGCAGTGACTGGACCATCGCAGATCAAAAGCTACGGCAGCGCTACGACCGTCTGGCCGAAATTTACCAGGCTAAAGGCAACTCGGAGTGCCAGACCGGTATTGGCACTAATGATGAGTTTTGCGATTTTGAGTTGTTGTTGCACCCCTGTGAAGGTGCGGACGACGTGGCTTGTATGCGCGAGACGTCGTTCGTACGCAACGCTCTGAAGATCGGTTTGCAACTGAATAAACAATTGGGGTTTAACCCCTACCAGTACGGCATTATCGCCAGCACAGATACCCACAACGGCACACCGGGTGACACCGCAGAGGTTGGATACCAGGGTCACCAGGCTGGAGAGATCACTGTGGAAAAGCGACTGACTGGCGGACATCGGGTAAAAGAGGGCAGGGGCGCGGTGAATTACAACCCGGGTGGCCTGGTGGGCGCCTGGGCACAGGAGAATACACGTGAGGCGCTGTTTGCGGCCTTCAAACGCCGCGAAACCTTTGGCACCTCGGGAAACCGGATCAGTATTCGCCTGTTTGCCGGCTGGGATTACCCGGCGGATCTGGCAGCTGCGGTAGATGCTATCGACACCGCCTATAACGAGGGCGTTCCAATGGGCGCTACGCTTGCGGTAACCGGACAGCGCTCTGCACCCGGGCTACTGGTGTGGGCCGCACAGGACCCCGCTGCCCAGCCGCTGCAGCGACTGCAGATCATAAAAGGCTGGATGGATACCAGCGGCGAGCTCAGGGAGTACACCTACGACGTTGCCTGTGCCGATGGTATGGCGGTGGACGAAGAGACCCACCGCTGCCCGGATAACGGTGCCGGCGTGGACCTGAGCAATTGCTCAACTACCGGGGAAAGTGGTGCCTCGCAGCTGGCCACCGTATGGCGGGACCCGGAGTTTGATCCAAAACAGTCCGCCTTTTATTACGCCCGGGTGTTGGAAAATCCTAGTTGCCGCTGGAGCACTTATGACGTCCTCGCCAGTAAGGGTGCTGTAGTGCCTGCCTATGCCGTGCCCGAAGTCATCCAGGAGCGCGCCTGGAGTTCACCGGTCTGGTTGCAAGCTGCCGGCGTAGCCGCACCATGAATAGGACTGTCCTTGCCCTTTTTTTGGGCCTGAGCTGTGGCGGTGTCATGGGCGCAGCACCGGCTCAGTACTCGCCCTATGTGGGAGAAGATTTCCCGCGCAATGTGTATTGGGGCGACACCCATTTACACTCATCTTTGTCCAGCGATGCCTTTGGCCTGGGAGTAAGCCTGGGGCCTGAGGCGGCTTTCAGTTTTGCCTCCGGTAATACTGTGACCACCACCGCGGGTATACAGGCCCGGTTGTCGCGGCCCCTCGACTTCATGGTGTTAGCCGATCACGCCGAATCCCTGGGTATGATGAACCTGGTCAAGGCGGGTGATTCCCGGGTGCTGGCCGATCCTGAGATACAGCGTTGGCACGAATTACTCAATGGCAGTGCCGAGCAGCGCAAGAAATTCAGCCAGGAATTTTTCCAACGCAAGACACGGCAGGTCGCTTTTCGCAAACTCGACATTGCAGCTACGCCGCAGCTGCAGGCGTCGATTTGGCACGACTCGCTGGCGGTAGCGGAGAAATACAATGTACCGCATACATTCACCACCCTGCTGGGTTTTGAATGGACCTCGGCTCCCGGTGGCAGCAATCTCCACCGGGTAGTCATGTTTCGTGATGGCCAGGAACGTGTGGGAGAAGTGCTGCCCCTGTCCAGTCGCGGCGATGCCGCGGTGGACGAGCTGTGGGATTATTTATCCGAATATGAAACTGCAACCAGCGGAAGAGTGCTGGCCATTCCCCACAACGGTAATCTGAGTAATGGCCTGATGTTCCCGGTAGTGGAACGACATGGTGAAGGCTCCGTCGACGTTGATTACGCTGCGCGACGGGCGCGCTGGGAACCGGTGGTTGAGGTGACCCAGATCAAGGGTGATGGCGAGGCCCACCCGCTGCTGTCACCGGATGACGACTTTGCCGACTACGAAACCTGGGACGCCGGTAACTTTGAGGGCGCCCCCAAGAGCGATGCCATGCTGCCCTTCGAGTACGCCCGATCGGCACTGAAAAATGGTCTGCTGCTTGACGCGAGCCTGGGTATCAACCCCTACGCCTTTGGCATGATCGGCTCCACTGATGCCCACACATCGCTGGCGGCGGTAGCAGAAAACAATTTCTTTGGTAAGCACAGTGGCGTTGAGCCGGGCGCGGAGCGCTGGAACCATCTTGTCGGCCAGGCGGGTGCAAGGGCGGTCAAGGGCTGGGAACAGGCTTCCTCGGGCTATGCTGCCGTATGGGCGCAGGAGAATACGCGGGAGGCACTATGGGACGCGATCAAGCGTCGCGAGGTCTATGCCACCACCGGACCGCGCATCAGTGTACGTTTCTTTGGCGGCTGGGATTTCGCGGCGGCAGATGCCGCGGTACCGGATATAGCCGCAATCGGTTACGCCAGGGGTGTGCCCATGGGCGGTGTTCTTGCGGCCGGCAAGGGCGCTCCCAGCTTCCTTGTTATGGCCGCCCGGGATCCCATGGGGGCCAATCTCGACAGGCTGCAAATGGTGAAGGGGTGGCTGGACAGCAAGGGTGAACAGCATGAAAAGATTTATAACATCAGCTGGGGTGGCGACCGGCAGTTAGATGCGGCGGGCGAGCTTCCAGATGTGGGCAGCAGCGTCGATATCGCCCAGGCGAACTGGCAGAACACACTGGGAGCGCCGCAACTGGCGAGTGTTTGGCGTGACCCGGATTTCGATCCAGCAGAACGCGCGTTTTACTACGTGCGGGTGATAGAGATACCCACACCTCGATGGACTGCCTATGACGCCAAACGCTACCAGACCAACATGGCTGATGAAGTGCCGATGATAACCCGTGAGCGCGCCTATACCTCGCCCATCTGGTACGCGCCCGAGTCAGCCGATGAGTGAGTCTGTAGCAGTTGTCCCGGCCCGTGTGTTTATCACCGGCGCGCGGCAGCTCGGGTACCACCAGACTGCTAGCTTGGAAGAGGGCACGCGCCGGACCCGGGAATGGGCTCTGCAGGAAGGGCTTGTCGTCAATTAATAAGTATCTGTCGCTGATTATTAACTTTTGCTGCAAGAAAGCGGTTAAATTATCAACACTAAGATACTACAAAATAACGAGAAAATTCCTGGCACATAAAAACGAGAGGAAAGGCACCATGAATCATTTCAAGCATAAGACATTTCGGCTCAGCACATTGGCCCTGGCCCTGGCCCCCGTTTCTGCGCTAGCGCAACCAATGCTGGAAGAGGTGGTAGTCACCGCCCAGAAGCGCACGGAAAGCCTGCAGGATGTGCCTATTTCCGTTGCCGCCATGAGTGGCGAAAAGATCAATGACCAGGGTATTACCAATCTCGAGGAACTTACCCTGTATATCCCTAACGTGAATATCAACCAGGGACAGGCACAGCCAAACCTGTATATACGCGGTATCGGTTCCGGCACCAACGTCGGCTTCGAACAATCGGTAGGCATGTATATCGATGGAGTCTACTCCGGGCGGGGTGCCCTTGCTGCAGTACCGCTAACCATGGACCTGGAGCGGGTAGAAGTATTGAAAGGCCCTCAGGGTATCCTCTTTGGTAAAAACACTATTGGTGGCGCCATCAATATCACCACGGCCAAGCCCACATTTGAGAACGAAGGCATGGTCGATGCCCTGTACTCCGATGATCATGGTGAGCAAATTTACAATGTGATGCTTAACGGGGAAATTACCGAAAAAATTGCCGGGCGCGTGGCTGTACGTTACGACGCCATGGACGGCTGGTGGGATAACGAGCTGCTGAAAGAGCAGGGCCCAAACACCGATAATTGGTACGGCAGGGCAAGCCTGTTATTTGACGCCAGCGATAATGTGGAAGTGATCGCAAAATATGAATACGGAGACTTCCAGGCGGATGATAAACCGGCAGTGATTTATCAATCTGACCAGCCCCAGAATTTCCGTGGTGAAGATGTTATTCCCATCGTGGACGATCAGGACAAGGCGGCCTTTGATCTGGGCGATAACTCAGAGGTGCGCACAGATGTGGGGGCCCTTACTGTCAACTGGGATATAGATTTCGCCACCTTTACTTCGATCTCTGCTTATTCAAAGTATGATCAAAAGCGGCAAACGAACTCTGACTTTGCCGCTACGGAGAGTCTCCATCGCACTCAGGATGAAAAATTTGAACAGTGGAGTCAGGAGTTGCGGCTCGTGTCTCCCGGCGGTGAAACCCTTGATTGGATAGTGGGTGCCTATGCTGAACATGCCGAGCTTGAAGTAGCAAGAGTGAATACGGCGTTGGATGCTGCACTATTGGGCCCCATTGCGGTTAACCCACTGGTCGCTCTGCCGGGCACGACACCAGTCCCCACCAAATTTGACCAGGATACGGATGCCTACGCTGCTTTTGCCCAGTTGACCTACAACCTCACCGATACCGTGCGCGTTACCGGTGGTCTGCGCTTTAACCATGAAAAAAAGGAGTTGGACAAGCGCACCATCAATGAAGTCGGATCTCGAGCCACCAGCCTGGGTCTTCCCGAGGTGGTCGTCCTTGCCAGGCCCGGTGATCTTGCAATTATCAGCGATCTGCGCAGTCATGACTGGTCGGGGCTGGACCGGGACAAGGACAAGTGGACCTGGTCGTTTAACACCCAGTGGGATGCTACGGATAATGCCATGCTATACGCCAGTGTAAGCACGGGCTTTAAAAGTGGCGGTTTCGACGAAGCCTATTCTGGCGCTGGCGATGTGATCCGCCTTTCCGACGGTATTTTTAGCGGAGTACCCAATGGCCAAACCATTCCGGGCGCGGATTCATCTATTCTGGAGGTTAATGATGAAACTGTACTGGCCTATGAGGTTGGAGCGAAGATGGGGCTGCTGGACGGTGCGGCCGAATTGAACATCGCACTGTTTCGCTCAGAGTATGACGACCTGCAAACCAGTTCTCTGGTAGGCGACGTGTTCAGTGTGGGCAACGCTGGCGAAGCGGTGACCCAGGGTGTGGAAATAGACGGTCGCTGGGCGGTCACCGAACGCCTGACCCTGGGCGGTTCTCTTGCTTATCTCGATGCTACCTATGATGACTTTGATGGAGCGACCTGTACCATACCCCAGTCAATTGACCCTGATGCCAATCCGGGCTGTCTCAGGGATGACGGCACTAATATTGAGGCGGGTGAACAAGGTGGCCAGGATCTGGAGGGTGAAGACTTGTTGTTCTCCCCGGAGTGGAGCAGTAATCTGAACCTGACCTATATTTATCCGTTCAATAATGGGTTGGAACTGTTGACCAGTATCGATATGAACTATAGCGATGAATATTATTCCGCACTGGACCTGGATCCCAACACCAAACACGATGACGTCACCTTGTGGAACGCGCGTATCGCCTTGAGTGGGGAAAATGAAAAGTGGTCTGTCGCGTTGATTGGCAAGAACCTGTCGGATGAGACCACCTACGCCTGGAAGAATGACGTACCCCTGTCCGCCAGCAATAGTTACTTCGGTATACCTCAGCGTCCGCGGTCGGTGGCTATCCAGGCTCGCTACCGCTTTTAGTGAGCGGAGTGTGGTTTCATGCAGGACCCTGTTGATTTTTTAGCAAGGGCCTGTTTTTTTAGCGGCGACGGTGCGCAGCCAGTATTAGCAGTCGCAGGAGTGGTTGATCCAGAAATGGTCAAGGAGTATCCGTCATGAACATTTTAATGCGCTTTTGCGCTTCTGTTTCCCTTTCATTTGCGTGCTGCATGGCGGCTCCAGTTTTCGCTGCCGATAAACCCAATATCCTGGTGATCTGGGGTGATGACATCGGCATCTGGAATATCAGTAAATACAGTCATGGCCTGATGGGTTATCCCACTCCGAGTATTGATCGCATTGCCAACGAGGGCATGCTGTTTACTGATTACTACGGTGAGCAGAGCTGCACCGCTGGCCGCTCCGCTTTTATTACCGGGCAACACCCCATTCGTACTGGACTGACTAAGGTCGGTATTCCCGGGGCTCCACTGGGCTTGCAGCCCGAAGACCCTACGCTTGCCGAATTGCTCAAGTCTCACGGTTACGCTACCGGGCAATTCGGCAAAAATCACCTGGGCGACAGGGACGAATTCCTGCCAACAAACCATGGCTTTGACGAATTCTTCGGCAATTTATATCACCTCAATGCTGAGGAGCAGCCGGAGGATCCCGATTATCCCAAGAGCCCGGAGTTTCATAAGGTATTTGGCCCCCGCGGTGTTATTCAAAGTTATGCGGACGGCAAGATAGAGGATAGCGGCCCGCTTACGCGCAAACGTATGGAAACCGTTGATGAAGAGTTTCTGGCGGCTTCACTGAAGTTTATCGATAAGGCACATAAGCAGGATAAGCCTTTTTTTGTCTGGTTCAATTCGACCCGCATGCACTATTACACGCATGTTAAGGCGTCCCAATTGGGCCGTTCGGGCCAGGGTTTTTATAACGACGCCATGATGGAGCATGACGATCACGTAGGCGCACTGCTGGGTAAGTTGGACCAGTTGGGTATTGCCGATAACACTATCGTTATCTATTCCACCGACAATGGCCCGCACTTCAATATGTGGCCTGATGCGGCTATTACGCCGTTTCGTGGTGAGAAAAATACCAACTGGGAAGGCGGCTACCGGGTCCCGGCGGTGGTGCGCTGGCCCGGTAAGATTGCCGCGGGCAGCGTGAGTAACCAGGTGATGTCCCACCTCGATTGGGTGCCCACCTTGATGGCCGTAGTCGGCGACGACGATATCAAGCAGCAGTTGAAGAAAGGTCATCGTGCGGGGGACAAGACCTTCAAAGTCCACCTGGACGGCTACAACTTCTTGCCCTTCCTCACGGGCAAGACAGCACAGGGGCCACGCCGGGAGTTCTTCTATTTCAGTGATGATGGCCTGTTGACCGGTGCGCGCATTGGCGATTGGAAACTGGTATTTGCCGAGCAACGGGCCAGACGTTTCGACGTGTGGCGTGATCCCTTCGTGACCCTGCGCATTCCCAAGGTATTTCACCTGCGTCGCGATCCACTGGAGCGGGCCGATACCGATTCCAATGGCTACAACAACTGGTGGGATCACAAAATTGCCCCGGTAGCCATGCAGGGGCAGGTGGCTGTTATGCAGTTTGTGCAGAGTCTGCAGCAGTTCCCGCCGCGCCAGCGTCCCGCCTCGTTTACTGTTGACCAGATTATGGAAGTAATCCAGCAGCAGTAGCTTCATTCCCGGTCCGGGTGCATACCCCAGGGAATTTGCGACAGCCTGCTGGCTGTCGCATTTTTACAACTACTTGTCGCCCATTCGCAAATTTCAGTTTTTGAGCAGCGCTATGATATCCCCCACTTTCGAACAAGCTGCGTAACACAAAGAGGAGTTTATGTATGATTAACGAATCCATGAGCATTATCCGCGACGGCGAGCAGGACTACCTGCCTATCCCCTTGCCCGGCGCAGAGGGCGTATACGTCAAGGTGTTAAAAGCCGATGAGGAAATGGACCGCGTAGTGGTCAAGATCAAGTTTGAGCCGGGTACCCGCATGCCGCGCCACATTCATCATTGCCGCGCGGTTGCCTATACCATCAGCGGTCACTGGGCTTATGACGAGGGTAGTTTCTCACCCGGTGAAACCGCCTGGGAAGACGAGAGCAACGACCACACGCCCTGGAGTGATGAGGGGGCGGAATTATTTATCGTGTTTGACGGCAAAGATGGCCGCTACCTGGACAATATTTTGCCGGATGGCACTATCGTCAAGCTGGATATGCCGTTCCTGAAGGCCTTTGAAGGCCTTAGCCTGGCTGAAGCGGCACAGGTTGATGCCCAAAGCCTGGTCGAGATCATCGCACCAGCCGCCTGATTGTAACTGCTCCACGGCGCGACCTCCGTGGTCGCGGTGGATGCTTCGAACCGGGACCCATTCGGTGCTGGACGTTTTTATCCAAACATGCAACGAGGTTTTGTTATGGCCGGCATAAAGCAGCCAAAAACATGTTTTGTAACCGGTGGCATGAGCGGGTTGGGCAAGGCGCTGGCAGCGCAATACCTGCAGCTTGGCGCGAATGTTGCCATCTTCGATCTGGAGGTCAAACAGGACGTGCTGCGGGAATTGGAGGACCACCGGCAAAATGTCGGTCAGACTATCGTCGCCTATGAAGCCAGCGTAACCGACATGGAAGCGCTGATTTCCGCGGTAGAGCAGGCACTGGCTGTTATTGGCACTCCCCAACTCGCCATCAACTGTGCTGGCATCCAGCGGGCGCAGCCCTTTGGTGAGCTGCCCCGGGACGATTTTGAGATGGCCGTTCAGGTCAACCTGTTCGGCTCACGCAACTTTGCTGCTGCTGTGTTGCCCCACATGGGCGAGGGCTCCAGGCTGGCCCTGGTTTCATCCATGGCAGGCTTTGCGGCAAATTACTCCTACGCCGCCTACTGTGCCTCGAAATTCGGCGTCGTCGGCCTGGGCAGGGTACTGCGACTTGAATGCAAGCCGCGGGGCATCGATGTGAGCCTCATATGTCCCCCCGAGGTCGATACCCCTATGGTGGTAGACGAGATGAAGAACATGCACCCGGCGTCCCGTGCGCTCAAGGACCTGGGTGGTTCCCTGTCCCTGGAACAGGCTATCAAAGGCATCGTTGCAGGGCTGGATGCGGGCAGGGGCGTTATTATTCCCGGAGGCAAGGCCAAGGTGACTTATTTCTGTAACCGCTATTTGCCCGATTTTATTATGAATTTTGTGGTGGACCGAGTGGTGCGATCTGCATTGCGAAAAATGGATGCCGGTCAGGGCTCCGCGAGCAATATTGCGTGACTGCAAAGAAACGTATCTACATCACCGGGGGATCCAGTGGTATCGGACTGGGCCTGGCCAGGCACTACGCAAGCGCGGGTAACGATCTCGTGTTATTGGCGCGGGATCAGTCGAAACTTGATGCCGCGGTAAGTGCTTGCCGTGACCTGGCCGTTAATGCCGGGCAAGTGATAGCCGCTGTGTCGCTGGATATCACCGCCTACGACAAGCTGGCCATGCGCATGGACAGCGTGGTGTTTGATTACGGCTCACCGGACCTGCTTATTCTCAGCGCGGGCATCGCCGGTAATAAAATATTCCTGGATACCAGCGCAGCCGAATTTGATCGCATGGTTGATATCAATCTGGCGGGCAGCAGGGAAGTAGCCAGGACGCTGCTACCTGCCATGTTGCAACGGGGCAGCGGCCAGATCGCATTTGTCTCGTCTATTGCTGGCTTGATGGGCATCTATGGCTACAGCGCTTACTCGGCTTCGAAGTTCGCTGTGACCGGGTTGAGCCAGGCGCTGCGGCAGGAGCTGGCCGGCACGGGTGTCAGCGTGCACCTGGTGTGCCCACCGGAGGTTAACACCCCAATGATCCAGGCGGAGTCACTGGCTGCCGTGCCGCAGACACGTTTCCTCAAAGACCTGGTGGGTACCCTGGAACCGGACGTGGTTGCTAGGAAGATAGCCAGGGGCATAGACAGGCGTAAGGCTCTGATAGTGCCTGGCGTTAGAGCTGGACTGATGGTCTGGACCAGCCGTCATTTTCCAGGGCTGTTTGCCTGGAGTTCCGAGCGATTGCTGCGCTGGAAGTTCGGATGACAGAACTGCCTCGGGGCTGCTCAGCACCTGCCGATTACATTTTTCTCGTACCTCGGGGATTAATCTATGCAAGCTGCAACTGACAGGCATATATGCCAGGTGGCATTTACCGCACTGAATGCTCCGGCATTGCGCGAGTGGTATGCCAATGTGTTTGGTTTCGTCAAATCCGGCAAGGTCATTTTCTTTCCACCTGCGACGACCAGGGTGCAGGGTATTCCAGGAGCGTGGGAGAAATGCAGCTGGTTGATTGACCAGCAGGATTACTTCCAGCTGGAATTTTTCCAGTTCTGGAGCCCCCGCATCCGGCTCAAGCCGGACAGCTGGCGGCCCAGCGATATCGGGTACAACATGGTGGGTATCGCGGTCACCGACTTTGACCAGGTGTTGCGCAATTTTAGTGCCTTTTCTGCCAAAAGTGCGCCCAATACATTCGGCGAGCCCGGTAGCCGACGTACCTGCGTTGCTGATCCCGAGGGCAACCTGGTAGAGATTTATGAACGCGACCCGCTCACCGCAATAGACGCCTGCAATGCAAACGTGGCGCGCCCTGAAATACCCGCCGTGGTGCGCACGATGCGCGTATCGGTTCCCAGCCTTGAGGCCGCGCGCCAGGCTTATGTTGACGCCATGGGTTTGCAGGTGGTGGAAGACTTTGTGCTGCATACTGATGAGGATGAGGCACTATGGGGCCTCGCAGATACGCGCGCTAGCAGGTTGTTGCTGCGCGCGGATAATTTTTTGCTGGAACTGGTGCAGTACAGTTCTCCCGTCGCCCGATCCTGGCCAGAAGGCTATTCGCTGGCCGACCAGGGGTTTATGAATATCGCCCTGGGCTTTCGCGATGGTGAAGATTATGACCGGTCGATTGCCCACGCCACCGGCAATGGCATGACTGCTAATGGCGAGGTGCTGGATATAGGGATTTTCCAGGTGATGTATGTGAACGAGCAACACGGCTTCAGCGTTGAGATGCTTCATGCGCGCAAGGCATTCTGGTCAATCTCCGGGTTCAATGCGCAGCAACCGTATGTGGAGAACGAAATCGAGATAAATGCCACGGTGGATGATGTATGGCAGCAACTTACCGATCATGCCGGCATCGGGTCCTGGTCCCTGTTTAGCGGCAAGGTGCTGCGCAAGGGCAGCATAGATGCCAATGGTGTCGGTTGTATTCGCGAATTGTCTGGGGCTGGCATGCGCATTACCGAGGAGGTTACAGCGTGGGAGGAGGGGAGGCACTACGCTTACCAGTTGCGCACCGGAGCGCCATTCAGAAAACACCAGGGGGATGTCTATGTGTTCGATGACAACGGGAGAACCCGGGTCCGCTGGGCCATTCGTTTTGAGTCCTGGATACCTTTTACCGGGAAAGTAACCGCCTGGTTACTGCAGTGGGCTTTTGGCAGGGATCTTAAAAAGCTGAAAAGCCTGCTCGAATACTAGTTTGCGGCCTGTTGATTTTTCCACTCTCGCGGAGAAACACCAAAGTGCTGGCGGAAGGCATTGGAGAATACGCTTAACTCTGAATAACACAGCATATCGGCCAGCGTTGTAAGTGAACCGCTGGATTCGCGCAAATAATGCCTGGCGATATCGAAACGCACTTCCTCCAGAAGCTCCTTGTAGCTGGTGTCATGTGCTTGCAGCTTGCGCTGCAAACTGCGTTTGTTGATAGCCAGGAAGGCAGCCACGCGATCGATAGAGCAGTCGCCGGTCGTTAGCGCCTGCCGGATGAGGTGTCGTATCTGGCCGCAGTAGTCATCGTCGAAGTCCTTGCTCATAGTGAGCAGGTGCTGCTCCAGTACGCTGTGCAAATGCGGGTTGGCCTCGCTTATGGGCGCGTCGAGAATGGCCGCGTCGAAGGACATGGTCATGGAGTCCCAGTTGAAAAACAGGGGGCAGTCAAACCGCGCCTTATAGGGTCCCGGGTCCACCGGTGGTGCGTGGGGAAAGTACACCGCTTTGGGCGACCACCCGGGACATAGCAGGCGTATCAGGTCCACACCGATGCCTGCGACCAGGCCTGCCTGCTGCCGCATCGGTGCAAAGCCTTCCAGCTTACAGGTAAAGCACCATTGGGCGATATCATTCTCCACTTTCAGGGACACTATGGCCCCCTGGTTATGGTGGGCAAAGTGAATGATCAATTCGCGTAATGCGGTGCGCAGGTCGGGAGCCTGCTGGATCACGAAACCTACAGCCCCCAGGATACCAATATCCTGCTGTCGGGACAGCAGCAAGCCGAAGTGGGGGCAGTTGGTTTCCCGGGCTGCCTCTTCCATCAGCAGCAGAAAGCTGCGGTAAGAAATCCAGGAGTCGGGATCCTGTTCCGCCGCCACCAGGCCGGTGCGGCGCAACAGCGTATCGATGTCGCCGTTCAGCTGTGTCACTGTCTGGCGCATACCCTGCAGGGCGGAAGCGCGAACCAGGTAATCAGTCATGGTTATTTATGATTTATAAGTACCTGTCGTTAAATATCAATTATTGGAATTTGACTGTCAAGCTCAGTTGCGGCAATTGCGTCCCACTGGCATCTAGTACTGCGATCGGGCCGGCGGCGTTACAGGCATGTCATAAAACAATAAAATGCCTTGAGCATGTGCCGGTCACGACAAAGACATGTGAGTTAGCGGTATCTCGTTTTACTCCGCTCGCGTAGAAGGTGCCGCTCTCAGCGTTTCTGCTGATTGCGCCCTCGAAAACCCTATGGGGCGATTCTTCACCAGGATTACGTACCTCGCAGAGCATGCCCGATGAGTCGCAGTAGTCAAACGACCAGGCGCCGTCACCGATGCCCCTGGCATGCCAGTCCCCGTCGCTGTTGCTGAACAGGTATTTACTGTCAGCACCGTCGAAGTTGTGCCCTGTGACCTTGTCGCCATTATCCGACGTCGTGGTCCAGATAACGGTCTTGGCAACGCAGAGGTACTGTTCGGCATTTTGCTTGCCGGTTTCATTTGCAGCGCATCCAGTAATGAATACGCCGCAAGCCAGTAGCATCAAAAAACGCATTTTGCCCCGCCCCGAAGTTGAATAGGTGACGTTACAGAAACAA
>Ga0316191_10002240_pt1 | contig 13972 bp, 8 predicted proteins | sample Eddworburr2cm_MG_FD_204928 | JGI IMG/M metagenome (GOLD analysis project Ga0316191, IMG submission 204928) | Coastal sediment microbial communities from Maine, United States - Eddy worm burrow 2 cm | ecosystem: Environmental > Aquatic > Marine > Coastal > Sediment | place: USA: Maine | collected...
CGGCATCTGCAGTTCCACACCCTGCATGCGTGCATAGTCGGCCAGCCAGGTTTGCCATACGCCCTGTATATAGCCCTCGGTGATGCGCGCCTGATTGGCATCGACACCGTTGATGATGACGCCGATCCGGGCACCTTCCCGATTGTGCAATCGGTCGCTGAAGTTGTTGCGCAGCCAGATGATGCCAAATACCTCGCGCAGGTCAAAGGCCTGCTGCGCCTCCTGCAGGTTGTTGAATGGACGGGGATCAAAATACTCTGACTGCCGGAAGGCCCCCGCGAGGCTGGCAGTATTGGCATCCGCTTGTTCGATTACCACGGCCAGTGGCACCTCGCGTGCATCCAGTGATACACCGTAGCCAAACAGCAGTAACAACACCACCGGCATGATGAAGGCAATGGCGATGCTGGAGGGGTCACGCAGGATTTGCAGGCTTTCCTTGCGGATCATGCCGATCAGGCGCATGCGTCTGGCACTGGTTGCTTTCATGCCGTGGCGACCCTGGCCTCGCTTTCATGTGCCTCGATCAGGCCAATGAAGGCATCTTCCATGGTGGGGTCGGGGAGTGCGCTGCTGCGGAAGCGTGCCTTCATGTCGGCAGGTGTCCCTGCCGCCAGTACCTCGCCTTCGGCCATGATCACCAGCCGGTCACAATAGTTGGCCTCATCCATGAAATGTGTCGTTACCAGTACCGTGACGCCGGCCTCCGCCAGTGCGTTGATGCGCTGCCAGAAATCACGCCGCGCCAGTGGATCGACGCCCGAGGTCGGTTCATCGAGAAACAGAATGTCGGGTTCGTGCAGCAGGGCGGCCGCCATAGCCAGGCGTTGCTTGAAGCCCTGAGGCAGAATACCGCTGCTGGTATCGGTGTAGTCCTCCAGATCAAAGGCTTCCAGTGCCCAGCTGAGGCGTTGCCTGCTGCGGTCGCGATCCAGGCCATAAGCGCTGGCAAAAAAGCGTAGATTTTGCAGTACCGTGAGGTCGGCATACAGGGAAAATCGTTGTGCCATGTAGCCCAGCCGACCACGGGCACGTGCCGTGGCGCGGCGCAGATCCAGGCCGGCGACACGCACGTCCCCCGACGTGACCGGTAGCAGACCACACAGCATGCGGAAGGTGGTGGTCTTGCCTGCGCCATTGGCGCCCAGAAGACCGAATATTTCACCGCGCTGTACCTTGAAGCTGACACCTTTGACCGCAACGAACTTGCCAAAGCGGCGCTGCAGGTCGCGCACTTCAATAACCGCGTGCGCTTTTGCCGGTGCCGTGGCTTTCCAGGAATCGATGGCGGTTACTGGTAGTGCAGTGGCGGGTTGTTCTTGTTTGAGCGTGGCAATAAAGGCATCTTCAAAAATCGGTTCTGCACTGGCGACTGTCAGGTCAGGGATATCCGGCAGTATTTCTGATAATGCGGGCAGGCCCGCCTTGCTGGTGACCACGCGCACCTGTTCGCCCTCGATAATGGCATCAATAATACCGGGGACCTTGCTGAGTCGGGTCTGCAAGCGGCGCTTGCCAGTCGATGGCGAACTGACACGAAAACTGCGACCGCGCATGGGTTTACTGAAACTCTCGGGTGTGCCCTGTCCCAGGCGTTTGCCTGCATGCATCAGGATCACCTCATCACAGCGCTCTGCTTCGTCAAGGTAGGCTGTGCTCAGCAGCACGCTCATGCCCTCATCGTGTACCTGGCGATAGACAATCGCCCACAGCTCACGCCGGGAAACGGGGTCGACACCGACAGTCGGCTCATCGAGCAGTAACAGGCGAGGCGGGCGTACCAGCGTACAGGCCAGTCCCAGTTTCTGCTTCATGCCGCCGGACAGACGCCCGGCCAGGCGGCGCGTAAACGGTGCCAGCCCGGTCATGTGCATGAGTTCCTGGTATCGTGTGGCCCGTTTGGACTTGATGACACCCTGCAGGTCGGCATACAGGTCCAGGTTTTCCTGTACCGTCAGGTCTTCATACAGACCGAATCGCTGTGGCATATAGCCGATGGAGGACTGAACCCGCAGCGGCTCCTGCACCACGTTGATTCCCAGCACCTGGATGCTGCCATCGTCGGGGTGCAGCAGGCCGGCGGCAAGACGCATCAAGGTTGTCTTGCCGGCAGCGTCGGGTCCAATGAGTCCAGTCACCTGGCCAGACCGGGCGCGAATATCAACCTGGTCCAGGGCCGGGACAGCACGTCCGCTGGTTGCAAAGGTCTTGTTGACACCCTTGAAAACGAGTGCCGCAGTATCACCCACTTTAACTGTTCCCTTCGTTTTCCTGCCCGCTGCAGTCCGGCGTCGTATGTCTCGTCGCCGGCCTGGACTGCTGCGTGGCTTGATCGAGGGGGATGGTCACCGTGGCGGGCATGCCGAGACGCAGTTGATCTTCGGGATTGCAGACGTAAACGCGCACCTGGTAGACAAGCCGCGTGCGCAGTTCCGGTGTTTCCACATTTTTAGGGGTGAACTCGGCGGTGGGTGAGATAAAACCGACCCAACCGTTGTAGGTCTTCTCCGGGTAACTGTCTGTGGTTACTTCAGCCTGCATGCCCGGTGCCAGTTTGCCCAGCGCAGTTTCCGGTGCGTAGCTGCGTACCCACACGGGGTTGGTCATGGCCAGTGAAAACACCGGTGTTTGCGGCGTCGCCATGTCGCCGGGTTCCAGAATCCGGTTGCGGATAATGCCATCGCTGGGGGCATACAGATCGGTGTCTTTCAATACTTCGGCGGCGAGCGCCAGTTGTGCCTCGTCTACCCTGAGCATGGCGCGGGCTTCATCGATATCTTCACTACGGGGGCCTTCGATGGCCAATGCCAGGGCTTCTTCCACCACATACAGATCGGCACGCGCGGTGTCCATCCCTGCCTGGGAGTCGTCCATTGCCTGCCTGGATGCGGCATTTTCCTTAAAGAGGCCCCGGTTACGTTTATGGGTGACTTCGGCGTCCTGCAGCCGGGCTTTCGCGGCAGCGACATCTGCCCGCGCTTGGCGGATCTCTTCCGGCCGGCTGCCGATTTCGAGCCGTGCTACGACGGCTTTCTGGGCGGCCACCTTCGCTTCAGCGGCTGCATACTCAGCCCGCATGCGAGCCTTGTGCAGCGTCGCCAGCAGCTGACCCTTCTTTACGTGATCGCCTTCCTGTACCAGGATTTCATTAATGTGTTCGCTGTCGTTGAAGGCAAGGTAGGCTTCACGGATATCGATATTGCCATACATGAGCAACCGGTCAGTGTCGCTCTCTTGCTGGTGCCGGGTGTACCACCAGCTGCCACCGGCAACGGCTAGTATCAGCAAAATGACCAGTGGGCGAATGATTTTTTTCTTGCTCATATATTACGGTTCTCTAGGTTGCCTCATTCGTGCTGATGCAGGAGCGGATCGCAGCCGCGATTTTTGTCAAACACCCTATTCGCGCCTGCAAGGCACTCCTAAACGATATACACACCGGCAGGTGCGGATTGGCATTACTCATTTTCCAATGCATCATTATATTCACCCAGCATGGCGAGGTGATTGAGACGCGCGCGTTTCAGCAAGGCCTGCTGTGCAGTCGGAACATTGGCTGCCTTGCCAAGCCATGCCTGCAGGGCGGTCTTTTGCAGGGCGCGGCCGTAGGAAATGCTCAGGTGCCAGGGAGCATCAGGTGCCTGCTGGTTCAACGCATTCAGATTGGCCGTGGCTTCTTCCGGGCTCTGGCCACCGGAGAGGAAATTGATACTCGGTACTGCGGCCGGTACGCTGCGGTTCAATACTTTCAGGGTGGCGGTGGCGACTTCATTCGGCTCAGCACGGCGGCAGTCTTTCCCCGGCAGCACCATGTTGGGTTTGAGTATCATCAGTTCCGGTATCACGTGGTGACGCAGTAAGGCGTCGAACACTGCATGTTGCACAGCCTCGGTAATTTTCGCGTGGCGCTCGATATCATGATCGCCACCCATCAACACTTCCGGTTCCACAATCGGGACCAGACCTTCTTCCTGGCATACGGCGGCATAACGAGCCAGCATTTCGGCGTTGGCCTCGATGCCGTGCCTGGTTGGCACCTGTTTGTCGATGGCATAAACCTCGCGCCACTTGGCAAATCGTGCACCCTGTTGCTTGTAGCCACGCAGGCGCTCGGCCAGCCCATCCAGTCCCTGGGTGATCAGGTCGCCTGGCGACAGCGCTAGCGGAATCTTGCCCTTGTCGACCTTGATGCCGGGTACGATTTTCTGGGCCCAGGCGGCTGCGGGGATGGTATTGCCGTCATCGGCATGCTGTCCCAGCGTCTCCTCGAACAGAATGATACCGCTGATGTAGTTACCCAGGCCGGCGGTGGTTACCAGCAGACTGCGCCAGGCGCGCCGGTTTTCCTCGGTCGATTCCACGTCAATCGCGTTGAAGCGGCTGGCGATGGTGGGCGAGCTTTCATCGGCGGCGAGGACGCCGCGGCCTTTCTGTACCATATCGTTGATGGTGGTTTCTAGTTCCGTCAGGTATTTCATGTTGGGTCTCCTTGCGGATCAATTCAGGCGTGATTCCTCGCCTGGGCCATAGCGCCGCGAACGGTCAGGGCGAGATTCGGAGGGCTCACCTGTAACCTTGGAGTATAACGCCAAAACAGCTTGTTTCAGACGGCTGTCCGGACGGCTGTCCGGACGAAGAATGCCGGTATACTGTCAGCGACTATACCCTGTCGGTGGCCTTGTCCCGGGCAAGCCGATGACGGGTGTGCTACATCCTGAAGGTGTACTCTATGCATAACTACGGGGGAATCCTTGTATGAGCAAGACCGGACTGCAACAGGCGCTGAATGAAGCACTGGATGATGAATACAAAGCGCGTGCCACCTATCGCAAGGTGATCGATGCCTGGGGTGAAATCCGGCCGTTTGTAAACATTATCCAAGCCGAGCAACGACACATCGAGGCCTTGTTACCCTTGTTTGTACACTATGACTTCCCGGTGCCGGAGGATCACTGGCCGGGCAGGGTGACACTGCCTTACTCAGTGAAGGAGGCATGCCAAACGGGAGTCGAGGCGGAAATTGAAAATGCTGAACTCTACAACCGTTTGCTGGAGATGACGCAGGATTACCCGGATGTGCAGGCTGTGTTCCGGCAACTGCAACGGGCCTCGCAGGAAAACCATCTACCCGCCTTTCAGCGTTGTGTGGAACGGGGTGGTAGCGGAGGATTTGGTGGGGGTGGAGGACGGCGCCGACAGGGTCGCGGTGCTGGTCACAATTAGCGTGGGAACCGCAGGTTAAACTCTCATCGCCAGGGCACTGCGCACGGCCAGTGCAAAAGACTCCGTCAGGGTGGGGTGGGGATGAATGGCCGCAGCGATGGCTTCCAGTGGCAGTCCGGCCTGTATCAGCAATGCCGCCTCACCCATCAGGTTGCCGGCGCCTTCCACCAGGGCATGCACACCGATAATCTGGTGACTGTCCTTCTCATAAACAATCTTCAGCAAGCCGTTATCGCGGCCGTCGATCTGGGCGCGGGCGTCGTGCCGGTAATCGTAGCGTGCCACGGCAACGTCCAGCCCGGCCTGGCGGGCCTGTTCTTCGCTGAGACCGGCCATGCCAATCTCGGGTTCGCTGAAGATCACTGCGGTGTTGGTCTCCGCGCGGGGAAATGCAACGGCCTGCCCCAGCAGATGGCGGGCGAGGGCCAGGCCCTGGGCGGTGGCCCAGTGCGCGAACATCGGCTGTCCGGTGACATCACCGACGGCAAAGATGCCCGCCTCGGTAGTTTCCAGTGTGGCGTCAACCTCAATGCCATGGATGTCATGGCGCACGGCGGTGAGTTCCAGCCCAAGTCCCTCGACATTGGGTTGTCGACCGGTGACCGCTAGCACGGTATCGGCAAACTGGTGCTGTTTGTCGGTGCCAGCAACGGCATAATCCACATAGACACTCTGGCCGGAATGGATGATGCCGCGTACCTGGCAATGGGTGTGAATGGTAATGCCGTCTGCCTGCATGCGTTGCTGCAGATGCGTGGCCAGTTCCTCGTCCACCGGTGCCAGAATGCGCGGTGCTGCTTCCAGTATCATCACCTCACTGCCAAAGGTTCGGAATACCTGGCCGAGTTCCACGCCAATAGGTCCGCCGCCGATAATGACCAGGTTCTCCGGGATATGGTCGATATTCAGGATGGACTCACTGTCATACACACGGGGATGCTCGATGCCCCTTATGGGCGGTAGAAAGGATGTTGAACCGGTGGACATTATGGCCTTGTCGAAGTGTACTGCCTGCGCCGTGCCGTCTTCGGTTTCAATCATGGCGCTGCGCGGTCCCAGCAGGCTGCAGTGTCCAAAGGTCGTCTTCAGTGTTGCGAGCTGTGTCGTATTTTGCAGTGCGGCCTCGCTGCGGCGTTTCAGGATGGCACGTTTGCGCTGCAGTACCGCTGACCAGTTGGTGCGCACGTCCATGCCTGGCAGGCACAGACCAAAATCGGCCGCCTTACCAATTTCGCGCAGGCGGCGCGCGGATTCGCGGAATATCTTGGACGGGATGCAGCCTTCAAACAGGCAGGTGCCACCCAGTCCTGGTCCTTTCTCGACCAGCAGGACCGATTTGCCTGCGCTGGCCAGGGCCATGGCGACAGGGGTGCCGCCCGGTCCACCGCCGATGACAAGATATTCAACCTGTTGAGACGTCATTATTACTTCCTCAGTTCCCGGTATGGAGCTGCTGTTTCTCCACTTGCAGTACATGGCGTGTGGTGGTGAGTACCGTGTCCGGATTCAGGCTCATGGAATCGATACCGATCTCTACCAGGTATTCGACCATCTCCGGATAGTCAGAGGGCGCCTGACCACAGAGACCCGAGTGGCGCTGGTTGCGGCGGGCACCTTCCACGGCCAGACGGATCATCTTCTTGACGCCTTCATCGCGTTCATCAAAATCGAAGGCGACGATCTCAGAGTCGCGGTCAACGCCCAGAGTGAGCTGGGTGAGGTCATTGGAGCCGATGGAGAAGCCATCGAACAGGCGGGCAAACTGGTCAATAAGAATCACGTTGTTGGGGATCTCGCACATGACGTAGATTTCCAGCCCGTTCTCGCCCCGTTTCAAGCCATGATCTGCCATGGCTGCCAGTACCCGTTCACCTTCCTCCACCCGTCGACAGAAGGGGATCATGAGTTTCACGTTGATCAGTCCCATGTCCTCGCGTACCCGCTTCATGGCGGCACACTCCAGCGCAAATCCCTCCTCGTAGGCGGGATGGGTATAGCGGGCGGCACCACGGAAGCCGATCATGGGGTTGTCCTCTTCCGGTTCGAACCAGCGACCGCCCAGCAGGGTGGCGTATTCGTTGCTCTTGAAGTCGGACATGCGAACCACTACCGGCTTGGGCCAGAAGGCAGCCGCAATGGTGCCGACGCCTTCCGAGAGTTTCTGAATGAAGAACTCGGCGCCATTCCGGTAGCCGTGGGACAGTGTTTCAATCGCCTTGCATTCCTTTTCATCCTCGACCCGTTCAGGGTGCAGCAAGGCCATGGGGTGGGCCTTGATGTATTCGTTGATAATGAATTCCAGCCGCGCCAGGCCGACACCGTCGTTGGGCAGAAAGCGGGTGGAGAAGGCAAGATCGGGGTTGCCCAGGTTGATCATGATTTTAGTACGCGGCCGGGGCAGGTCCGAGAGATCGGTGCGCAGCACCCTGAAGGGGATTTCACCGCGGAAGACACGTCCCTCGTCACCGCCGGCGCAGGAGGCGGTGACCATTTCGCCTTCAGGAATCCGGTCCGTGGCATCGCCGCAACCAACCACGGCCGGGATATTCAGTTCGCGGGAGATAATGGCGGCATGGCAGGTCCGGCCGCCGTGGTTGGTGACAATGGCAGCAGCCTGTTTCATCACCGGCTCCCAGTCCGGTGTCGTGGTGTCGGCAACCAGTACCTCGCCCGTCCGGAATTCGTGCAGGTGTGTCACGTCGGGGATGTAGCGGGCCTTGCCGCTGGCAATGCGCGTGCCGACCGAGTAGCCCCGGGTCAGAATTTCACCACTACCCTGCAGCTGGAATTGTTCGAGGATTGTGCCTTGCTGTTGCGAGGCGACAGTCTCCGGCCGTGCCTGCACAATATAGAGCTTGCCGTCCAGCCCGTCCCTGGCCCATTCCATGTCCATGGGTTTGTCATAGCCAGCCCTGGCGCAGTAGTGCTGCTCGATCTTGATGGCGTAGTCAGCCAGTTGTAGCACGTCTTCATCGTCAATGCAGAGGCGCAGCTGATCCGGTTCGGGGGTCGGGATGTTGCGGGTGGCTTCGCGGGTGTGTCCCGTGGCATAGATCATCTTGATCAACTTGCTGCCCCGGTGGCGACGCAGCACGGCACGGTGTCCCTGTTCGAAGGTGGGTTTGTGGACGTAGAATTCATCGGGTTCTAGCGCGCCCTGAACCACGTTCTCTCCCAGACCGTAGGCGCCGGTGATGAACACCACATCACGGAAACCGGTTTCGGTATCCAGGGAGAACATCACACCACTGGCGGCCAGGTCCGAGCGCACCATCTTCATGACGCCGATGGAAAGCGCCACCTGGAAGTGATCAAAGCCCTGGTCAATGCGGTAGTGGATGGCGCGGTCGGTGAACAGGCTGGCAAAGCAGCGCCGGCAGGCATCCAGCAGCACGGCATCGCCGTTAATATTGAGGAAGGTATCTTGCTGGCCGGCAAAGCTGGCAGTGGGCAGATCTTCGGCGGTGGCGGATGAGCGCACGGCCAGGCTCAGTTCATCGCCATACTCTTCCTGCAGTTGATGATAGGCAAACAGGATCTCCTGCTGCAGGTCATCCGGCAGACCGGCAGCGTAGATTATCTCGCGGGCACGGCTGCCACGCCGGGCCAGGTCCTCGACATCATCCGGGTCGAGCCCTTCCATGGTCGCGTGCAGGGCATCCCGGGCATCGGCCTGATCCAGCATGTAGCGATAAGCCTCGGCAGTAATGGCAAAGCCATTGGGTATGCGCACACCCTTTGGGGTCAGCTCCTGGTACATCTCGCCCAGCGAGGCGTTCTTGCCGCCCACGAGAGGGATATCATCGATGGTCAGTTCGCTGAACCAGCGGATATAAGCGGGTTTGTCGGTCATGGGTTTTTTTCCAAGGCTGAAAGGCCGGGCACTGATGACATGGTTGACGTACTATTGATCGCATCCACAAGGGTGATTCTACATGGTGAGCCGGTAGAGACCGAATACTATACTGCACCATGGGTTTGGTCTGTTAATCTGTCACAAGAGAGGCAATATGAAAATTTCCTTCCACGGCGCCGATCAGGATGTCACCGGTTCCTGTCATCTGCTTGAATGCGCGGGCAAGCGCATTCTGATTGATTGCGGGATGTACCAGGGAGGCCGCGAGCTGGCCGAGGAAAATGCCGAGCCTTTCGGTTTTGATCCGGCAGACATCGATTATCTGTTGCTGACACATGCCCATCTCGACCATTGCGGACGCATTCCACTGCTGGTAAAGCGAGGTTTTAAGGGGGAAGTGATCACGTCTGCGGCTTCGGTCGAACTGGCACGGTTGGTGATGCTGGACGCCGCCGGCCTGCAGGAGGAAGAAGCACGTTACCAGCTGCGCAAGGCCCGACGCCATCGTGGCAAACCCGACAAGGTTATCGAGCCGCTGTACACTACACTGGATACGCTGAATTGCCTCGAGTATTTCGGTCGCAAGGCAGCTTATGATCAACCGCTGCAAATCGCGCCGGGTATCCGTGCCACGTTTATCGATGCTGGTCATATCCTCGGCTCCGCCTGTATATTTTTTGAACTTGAGGAAGATGGACAGCATCACCGGCTGCTGTTTTCCGGCGATCTTGGCTACAGCGGACGTGCGATACTGCGTGATCCGAGCACTCCGCCGGAGGTGGATACCGTGGTGATGGAGACCACCTACGGCGACCGTCTGCATAAACAACTGCAGCCCTCTATTAATGAGCTTTACGCTGTGATCAACGAGACCATTGGCCGCGGCGGAAACGTCATTATCCCCACCTTCGCACTGGAGCGAGCGCAGGAGATCCTTTATTACCTGCGTGAAGGGGTTGAAAGTCGGAAGATCAGGCACTTCACCAATGTGTTTCTTGATTCACCCATGGCAATTTCCGCCACACAGATATTTGAACGTCACCCGGAGTGTTTCGACGCGGAAGCGCTGCAGGTGTCTCACGACGACGGCGATCCCTTTAACCTGCCGGGGCTGCATTTCACCCGTGAGACGTCTGAATCCATGGCGATCAACCAGGTCACTGGCGGGGCCGTTATTATGGCGGGCTCCGGCATGTGTACCGGCGGTCGGGTTCGCCACCATCTGAAGCACAACCTGTGGAGCAAGCGAAACAGTATAGTTTTTGTCGGCTATGCCGCGCACGGTACGCTGGCCCGTCGCATCATCGATGGGGCAGGGCAGGTAAGAATCTATGGCGAAGACATCCAGGTGCGTGCCGGCATTCATACTATTGGTGGCTTCTCGGCACATGCCGACCAGGCGGAACTGCTGGCCTGGCACCAGCAGACAGGTAACCCGAAGACCACCTTTCTGGTGCATGGGGAAGAAAAAAGCATGCACCGCTTTGCGAAATTATTGAAGCATACGCATGTGGAAATGCCAGCGCTGAATCAGGAGTTTACCTTGTAAGGAAAGGCCCAGTTAAGCCACTTGTTACCGTACCCGTTACAGCAGTGTGACCAGTCTCGCAGGCATGCTTATATATCAGGGTCGCGTGATCTTAAAAACCGGTAGGTTGCGACTTTTACGGCATCATTGAAGACAAACCATACCAAGGCATAGGCCCACATCCACATGGCGTACTCCCAGCCAATCGGTGTGATAAATACCCCATAGACGGCGATCAGGGTGCCAAACACACGCGTGAAAAAGGTGGCATTGAACAGCAACCAGGATGGATAGGGCTTCTTCCAGAACCAGCCATCAATGCGAGTATTGTAAATCGTACCATGTCCGGCGACCACCAGCTTGGCAAAGAATAGCGACTGGATCATTTCATTCGAGAATTTCATCTCCAGCAGGATATAAAAAAGCAAAAACGAAGAAATTACTCCGGCAATGCCCAGTACACTGGAAACAATCAATATCTCTGGCATATTCCAGCGCACGGGCTTGCTGTCAACTTTGGTGTGATCAGAAGCGATTGCCAATATGGGTATGTCATTAAGCAGCGCCAGGATAATGATCATCAGTGCTGTGATGGGGTAAAAATTGAATACCACGATGGCCAGCGTCATAAACAGGATGATGCGAATGGTCTCGGCGATGCGGAAAATGGAGTAGCTCTTCATCCTTTCGAAGGTGATGCGCGCCTGTTTAATGGCGTCATTGATGACGGAAAGGCCCGGCGCTGTAAGGATGATGTCGGCGGCAGCGCGGGCAGCATCTGTGGCATTGGAAACGGCAAAACCGCAGTCGGCCTTTTTCAGGGCCGGCGCGTCATTGACGCCGTCACCGGTCATGGCAACGATGTGACCGCCTTTCTGCAAAGTATCAACAATGCGGTACTTGTCCTCCGGTACGACTTCCGCAAACAGGTCCACACTTTCGATCATCTCCACGATAGCTGATTCGTGGGTGTGAATGAATTCGCGGTCCAGTAGATGGGTGTCATACTGCTGTTTGACTGTTGCTATCACGTCTTCAGCAAAGTGTTTGGCCTGTGCATGCGAGGCTTCGCCATCAAGGCGTTCATAGATAGCCGCTGCCATGGCGCTGGCCAGGGCCAGCAGTTCCTGGCTGCCGCTGCCGGTCAGTTGATTTGAGCGAATCGCTTCGCCTTTCAGCCCCAGCAACCGCCCGACTTCTCTGGCGATGGCGATGTGATCGCCGGTGACCATTTTCACCCGCACACCATAGTCGCGCATGTCGGCGATCACCTGTCGGGAATCGGTGCGTGGTGGATCGTAAAGTGGAATCAGGCCGATCAGCACGAGGGGGGCGTCACCTGATTTTTTGCCGACGGCCAGGGTGCGATAGCCCTTGGCGGCAAGCTGGTCTACCCGTTGATTGATTGTTGTGGCCTGCTCTTCAGTCAGCTCGGCCATGCCAATCAGTACCTGTGCAGCGCCTTTAATGGCTGTAAAATTCTGACCGCTACTTTCTATTACCGCCTCAGTGCGCTTGCCTGTCGGATCAAAGGGGGTAAAGTGTTTCTGGTGAAAACGGCCCAGGTCGATATCGGGCAGCTTTTCATCGATATACTGAAAGATTGGCAGTTCAATCGGGTCATTATTTTCCAGTTTCGAGGCCAGTGCGGCAATCTGAAATAGCTCGGATTGGGTGTGGCCATCCATCACGATGGGATCGGCGACCTGCATCCGGTTTTCCGTTAGTGTTCCGGTCTTATCCGAACAAAAAATATCGACACCGGCCAGTTCCTCGATTGCCGTGAGTTTTGACACAATGGCCTGTCTGCGCGCCAGGTTCAGGGCGCCGACCGCCATGGTGACTGACAGCACGGCCGGCAGTGCCACCGGAATGGCAGCGATGGTGAGTACCAGTGAAAAACGGGCAATCTCGATGAAGTTTTCATGGCGGAAGAGCGACACCATGATGATGAGCAGCACCAGGGCGACGGTGATCAGGATAAGAAAATTCCCGATCTGGATGACCATCTTCTGGAAATGGCTGCGTTCTTCCAGTTGCGCCCTGGCTACCAGGGAGACTACGCTGGAAAAGCGTGTATTGCCCCCGGTGTTGACTACTACCGCCAGCATTTCACCCTGTTTGACGATGGTATTGGCATAGGCGACCTCATTGATCTTGCGGCTCACGGGCAGGGATTCGCCGGTCAGCGCTGCCTGGTCGATCAGCAGGAAGTCACCGGACAGTAGTTGCACGTCAGCAGGAACAATGTCGCCGATGCGCAATTTGACGATATCGCCAGGAACCAGTTCACGTGCGGGGATTCTCCTGTATGCCGCATCCCGTAATACGGTCACCTGCCGGTCCATCTTTGCCTTGAGGGCCTTGAGGGCGTTAAGGGCGCGATGCTCCTGGAAGAAATCCAGTCCGGCATTGACCAGCAGCATGACCAGTATGATGCTGAAGTCTTCCCATTTCTGAACCACGGCCGAGAGCAGGGCGGCGATTTCGATCATCCACGGGATCGGTCCCCAGAAACGGCGGAACAGGCGATGCCATAGCGGCTCTTCCTTTTCCTCAATCTCGTTGTAACCATATTGCCCGATGCGCTGACTGGCTTCGGAATCGCTGAGACCCGCCTCTGCCTGGACAGTTGATTCCTTTAGGGTCTCGGTAACGGCCTGTGTGCTGTAGTCATCCGTGTTCCGGGTCATGTTGTTACTCCAGTTCTGCGTCTCAGTTCGTTCAGATGGTCACAATCCATCCCGATTTCCGGGGTCGGCATGCAGTCCGGGCGATACCAGCGTTCTGCATCATGCGCCGTGTGATGTGCTGACAGTCCGCTCATAAATCAGCGAGTTGCATTTATAGTGTATCAGCGACAGAACCAGCAAGCCTCACATTCACATGTCATTGGTGACAGCATTGAAACCAATACTGATTGTTAGTCACATCACATGCGAGCATCCCGGCTATTTTTGCGCATATATGCATAAACTGGGAGTAAGTTACCAAAGGCTGGCTGTTAACCGGGACGAGTCCCTGCCGATGACCGCCAACAACATGTCAGGGCTTGTATTTCTGGGTGCGCCCGTCAGCATGAATGATGGTTTTCCATGGATTACTGCTGAACTTGCGCTGATCAAGGCTGGCGTGCTTTCGGGCATACCCGTCCTGGGGATCTGTTTTGGCGGACAACTGATTAGCAAGGCGTTGGGTGGCAAGGTCAGTGCTGCACCCAGTATGCAAATCGGCTGGCATCACATCAGCTTGGCGGCACAGGCAACAGATGTGTTCGGTAAGGCGGTTATGCCATGCAGTTTCGAGGCATTCGAATGGCATGGGGATACCTTTTCCCTGCCGCAGGGGGCGGTGCCGCTGTTTGA
>Ga0316191_10002241_pt1 | contig 13968 bp, 13 predicted proteins | sample Eddworburr2cm_MG_FD_204928 | JGI IMG/M metagenome (GOLD analysis project Ga0316191, IMG submission 204928) | Coastal sediment microbial communities from Maine, United States - Eddy worm burrow 2 cm | ecosystem: Environmental > Aquatic > Marine > Coastal > Sediment | place: USA: Maine...
CGGGTCATCGCGCTCTCTGAGCTAGCCCGATATATTGAACGTGGCCAAGCTCCGCCGGAGCGCTCCGTGGTAATCACGTTCGACGACGGAACCGCGTGCACGCATGAATTTGCGCTTCCGATTCTGGCCGAGTTCGGCTACCCGGCCGCGGTTTTCGTCGTCTCGCACCTTATCGGGGGTATCAACGACTGGATGGTTCGCGAAGGCCAGCCCGAACGCAAAATGCTCAGTAACAGACAGTTGGTGGAGCTGAGGGATGCAAATATTGAGATCGGTAGTCACACCGCCCACCATGTCTGGATGACACGTGTCTCACCGGATGAGGCCAAACGGGAAGCACGGGAGAGCAAGGCGCGGCTCGAGGAATTACTGGGCAGTCGGGTTGTCCATTTTGCTTACCCATATGGCAATAACAACCGGGACGTGCAACGAATCGTTCGCGATGCCGGATATAAGTCAGCCTGCAGCACGCGCGCTGGCAAAATTGGGCGCGGGACCGACATGCTTTCGCTGCGACGCGTCGAAATAAGGGGTGACGATGCGCTGTGGCAGTTCCGTGTCAAACTGGTCATTGGCACTAACGATGTGCCGCCATGGTCGCTGGCGCGCACCGCAGTGAAGAAAATTCTCGGGATCGATCGAAAAACCGGAGTCTGAAAAGTCCGCACCGGTGAGTACCCACCTTTTCGCCGCGCGCTGCGCCAAATCCCTCGACGGTAGAGCAGAGCCCGACTTTGAAACTTCGGGCTTGCGCGACATCAGTTAAACAGCGTGCACTGCTCGGTATTGTTCTAGTCCGCTGACATCCAGCACTCCACCGCGTAGGCGGCGTCGAGAATACGCATGCGGTTGGTTTCGCCGATATCGAGCCAGTCGTTGCGCGCATTCTCACGGGTGGTTTTCGCGCCGTGGACGAGTGCGTTGCGCTCGTCCTCGCTCAGCGAATTCCACCAGCGGCATTCGGCGGTTGTGTCGTCGCGCACCGCATCGACCGAGAATTGCGGCCGCCGCATGTAAATCGTACCGGTCTGCGGGCTCGACGCCGCGTTTTCGCGTTGCAGGGTATTCCTATGCCGGTTTTCCATGCTCTTCTCCCGCCGGGAGGCTCTCAGTGATTGCTACGGTTCCACATTACTCGCGGAAACCTGAACGAAAGCTGACCAATCATGGCGAATCGCAGCGTTCGCGGGGAATTTTGTGATCGCGCGCCAGGCGCAGAAGCTTCGCGGACCGGACAGCGAGGTCGTGCGGCAAAAAGGCGTGGTGACAGCAAGCACAAATTGAGGATCGAGCCTGACGCTGCTGCGGATGTGATAAAAACGCGGGTCCGGGAATGGCAACTAAAGGGCGGCTGGAGATGAGCGCCAATTTTCGCAGCGACAACGAAACACCCGTCGCGCCACAAATCCTCGAGGCGTTGACGCGGGCGAATACCGGGACGGCGCATTCGTATGGCGACGATGCCCTGACAGCGCGGGTGCAGCAACGGTTCGCGGAGATTTTCGAGACCGAACCTGCCGTGTATCCGCTGGCTTCCGGCACAGCCGCTAACGCGCTTGCCGTGGCGCAGACGACCCCGCCTTATGGTGCGGTGATCTGCCACGAGGATTCGCACCTGAATACCGACGAATGCGGCGCGCCGGAGTTTTATTCCGGCGGTGCCAAACTGCTGACGTTGGACGGTGCCAACGGCAAGATCGCAGCGCCGACGCTAAAGGCACAGTTGGAGAACACCGGTCACGCGGGCGACCATGCCAGCAAGCGGATGTTGCTGAGCCTGACCCAGGCGACCGAATTCGGCACCGTCTATGCCCTCGAGGAAGTACGGAAATTATCCGATCTCGCCCACGCCGCCGGGCTGAAAGTGCACATGGATGGCGCGCGGTTTGCCAATGCAGTGGCGACGCTCGGCTGTACGCCCGCCGAGATCACCTGGCGCGCCGGGGTCGATCTGTTGTCTTTCGGTGCCACTAAGAACGGTGCGATGATGGCCGAGGCGCTGCTGGTGTTCGATCGTGCCGACGCGGTGGAACTGGGCCGGCGCCGCAAGCAGTCCGGACACCTGATCAGCAAAATGCGTTATATCTCGGCGCAGCTCGATGCCTATCTCGAGGATGACCTGTGGCTGAAGCTTGCCGCGAATGCCAACGCCCAGGCAAGCCGCCTCGCCGCAGGGATCGCGGCACTTGACGGTGCCGAACTGCTGTACCCGGTTCAGTCCAACGAGTTGTTCGTCAGGCTTGAGGACTCGCTGGCCGCCGGTTTGCGCGCGGCGGGGTTTGAATTTCACGGCTGGCCCGGACGACCGGGGGTCTACCGGCTCGTGACCGCTCATTGCACCCGGGCCGAGGAGGTCGATGCCTTTATCGCCGCTGGCGCTGCACGGTAACGGCGTCAAACGGTTATTTGTTGCAGGGATATAAAGGGCGCTTGAAGGGAGAAACACGGTATGAAAATCACATTGTACGAGTACGGTCCGACGCGGTCGCAGCGCACCCGCTGGGCGTTTCTCGAGGCGGGGCTTGAATACGAGTCGATCGAGGGCCGGGAGCTGATTCACAGCGACGAGGTGAAGAAAATCCACCCGCTCGGCAAGTTGCCGGCGGCTTTGTTCGATGGCAAGCCGTTGTTCGAATCCGCCGCGATCTGTACCTATATCGCCGACCTGGTGCCGGAAAAAGGCCTGATCGCCGCATCGGGGACCTGGGAGCGCGCGCTGCATGACCAGTGGGTCGCCTTCTGTTTGACCGAGATGGAGGCTTTCCTGTGGCATTCGGCGCGCAACCAGTTCGTGCTGCCAGAGGAGAAGCGTCTGACAAATGTATTTGAGCAGAATGCCGAGGCCTTTTCGGCGGGGGCGGTGGGGATGGAGCAGGCCGTTGAAGATCAGGATTACCTCGTGGGCAATCGCTTCTCGGTCACCGATATCATCGCCGGGTTCACGGTCAACTGGGCGCGGGGGATGGGATTGCTCGACCCGTTTCCGAACCTGCAGGCGTATCTCGCGCGTCTTTTCGAGCGGCCGCACTGCACGCTGACGCAGCGCTAGCTCGCCGGTTTTGCCGAGGTGGCCATAGGGGCGCCACAGGGGCGGCGCGATTTCGGCGCCTGAGGAGGAGTCTTGAACGGATCTACATTTTTTTCGGCGGTGTTTTTGCTTGTTGGCGCTCCGATTGTGTCCGGGCCTGCCATTGCAAATGACGCCGCTGAAGCCGCGCGGACCTATCGCGAGGATCACGAGGCGGCGATCCTTGCCGAGTTCCGTGAATTTCTCTCGCTGCCGAACGTCGCGGCCGATACCGTCGCGATGGATCGCAACGCGGCGTGGCTGATGCAGCGACTCGGCGAGGCCGGGTTCGACAGCGAAGTCTGGCGTGCCGGTGGCGCTCCTTACGTGTTTGCCGAGAAAGAATTTGCCGGAGCCACAAAGACGGTATTGATCTATGCCCACTTCGACGGCCAGCCGGTCGATGCCGCGAACTGGGCCAATCCGCCGTGGCAGCCGACGCTGCGGGCCGGCGCGCTCGACGATGGAGCGGATGTTGTCGACTGGGACAACACGGTGCAGTTCGACCCCGACTGGCGTATCTATGCGCGCTCGGCAGGTGACGACAAGGCGCCGGTCATTGCGCTGCTGGCAGCATTGGCCGGGCTGGATGCGGCCGGCATGGCGCCCAGCGTCAACATCAAGTTGATTCTGGATGGCGAGGAGGAGGCGGGGTCTCCGACATTGGCGGCAATCCTCTCCGAGCATGGCGCGACGCTGGCCACCGATCTGCTGTTGTTCTGCGACGGCCCGATGCACCAGTCACGGATGCGTCAGCTGGTGTTTGGGGTACGCGGCAGCATGACCGTGGATCTCACGACCTACGGAGCGATCCGGCCGCTGCACAGCGGCCATTACGGCAACTGGTCGCCCAACCCGACCGATGCGCTGATCCACCTGCTTGCGGCGATGAAAGACGACGAAGGCAATATTACGGTGCCCGGCTACATGGACGAGGTTCGCCCGATCAGTAGCGCCGAACGTGCGGCAATCGCGGCGATGCCGCGTATCGATGACGTTTTGCGCGAGGACCTCGCGCTCGGGCGGGTCGAGGGGGGCGGCAAGCGCATCGAGGAACTGGTGCTTCAGCCGGGGATTATCGTCAAGGGTTTCCAGGCCGGCGGCGTCGGGCCGCAATCGCGTAATGTCATCCAGTCGAGCGCGACCGCGTCATTGAACCTGCGGCTGGTTGCCGACCAGGCTCCGACGAATGTGCGGGACGTGCTCGAGGGCTTTTTCCGCGACCAGGGGTTCCATGTCGTGCATGAGGATCCTGCGCCGGAAACCCTCCGCAGCCACGAGCGGGTATTGAAAGCCGATTGGCGGCCCGGCGCGTACCCGGCGTTTCGGACCCGGTTGGACAGCCCTGAAACAGCGAACGTTATTGCGATCCTCGACAGCATCGATGAGCAGCCGACATTGCTGACACCGACGATGGGAGGGAGCTTGCCGATCTACCTGTTCGAGGATGCGATCGATGCACCGATCATCCTGTTGCCAGTAGCCAACCACGACAACAACCAGCATGGCCGTAACGAGAACCTGCGGCTGCAAAACCTGTGGGATGCGATCGAGATTTATGCGGCCGTGCTGGCCGACTACGGCCGGCCGGGTCGTCCCTGATCGATCAACCGTGGCGCGAATGAATCAGGCCGGGTCGATCTGCGCGGTGATTTGCGAGAGAAGTTTTTCGACCTGTTTTTGCGCAGCCTCATAAGCTGTGACCCGGTCCTGGGTGTCCTGCAGCGTAAACGGGAAAAAATTGCGAAACGTCTGGTTCCCGGTCAGCGACGGATCCGACAACTTCATTTCCGCAATGTCGAAGCTCCCCATCATCAACGGGATATAGGAGTCGTCGAGCGCCTGGATGAAGTTTTGCTGCCGCAGTTCAATCATCCGGTACAGGCGAACGAGCCTGAGAATGCTCTTTTTCAGTTCGGGGTCGGAGAGAAGCCGGAAGTCGCCGCTATCCTGCATCGAGCGGTAGGTAAAATCCGAGGGCTGGAAAAAATCGTAGCCGGACGGCTCGAACATCACGGCCATAAGTTCTTCCGATGGGGCGTCCGCAAGCCCCGGAAGCTTGCCGACAACACTCCCGAGGCGCTCGATTTTGCCTTTGTTTCCGGCAATCAGTCGATTGAGACTATCGAGATCCTTGCTGAGATCGTCGTGCAATCCCTGCAGGTAGAGTTGCTCGGTTTCCGCGTCCTTGAAATCCTCGAACTTCCCCTCGAACCACAATGCGATATTGATGCCAACGACCAGCATCAGGAGTTCACCCAGGACGTTGGTCCCTTTCGAAGAACGCATTCGCGCAAACATCGGAAATCCCCTTTTCCCTTGACTGCAGATGCACCTGCGGCCGCTGAAGTTTAACCCGAAGCGCGATGGCGGGATTCGGTGCCATTGCACAACCCGGTTTCCGCGCTGATCTAAAAGCGCTTCTTGCGACAGCGGGCTTGGCGGGAAATCCTGAATTCGAGATCGATGATGCAGTTATGCGGGCAGTATTTGCGGTGAGCGGAGCTTCTTGCAGGACACGTTAGTTTTCGCCACTGCAGGTTGCGGTGCAAAGCTACGATTTCCTCGTTCCGCTTTGCGGCGGTCCCTGACAGGCCGCGAAGGCACAGCGCCGTCGCCAAGAGAGTGCGATCACGGTCGCCATGGTGCAATTGCCGGGACTGCGCCGGTACCGGTCGGGCCGGTGCAGGCTCGCAGAGGGGCAAGCCACAGGACACCGACCGGCACCGCGCAGGAAGGTTACCGCTTGCGCCGGACTTCGATCAGCGCGACCGGGTTGCGCCAGTCGAACACCGCGGCATCGAGGTCGGCAATGCCATGGACGCCGCTGCCGACGTGCACGAAACCCTCGCCGTTTTCGGCTGAGCTGCCTTCACCTTTGCAGAATGGGCCGGGGATGTTGGCACAGAGTTCGTCGTTGATCTCAGAGCCGGCGTCGTAGGCGATCGCGGTGTAGGTTCTGCTGAAGCGCGGCAACTGCATGTTGTTCAGCGCGACGAAGCTGTCGTTGCTCGGAATCAGCATGCCCGCGAGACTGAGCCGCGAGAACTGGCCGCGCGCCACGATTTCGATCGTAACGCTCTTGCCGGGTCCGAGCAGACCGCCGCTGTCCGGGAGCGCCGGCCCGGTGGAGGCGGTATCGAGTACGAGATTCGGCACGCTGGCGAGCAACGCCTCGAGACCCGCGGTGCTGCCCGACTCGGCCAGTTCGGCGATCTGATCCGATGCCGGTTCTCCGAGTTCGAAGAAACTGATCCTGGAGCGATGCGTCGCGGTGAGTACCGGAGTAAAGGTCTGCCCCGGGGTCAGGTTGGTGATCGTGACCTCGTAGATCGCTCCATTTTTGTTTTTCGCCAACGCCGGCGTACTGGCGAGCAGTGCAAGCGCGGCTAGACCGATAATCTTTTTCATCGTGAATCTCCTCAGGAAGCGTGGTTTGGCTGAACCCGCGTCTGTGGCGGGACGTTCCCAAGTGTCATGGGTAATTCTCACGCGGCTATCACGACTTGATGCTGATTCGGACACATCCTCGACGGATGCCTGTGATATTGGCGTGATTTTTCCGGTCTATGTTGTGGAGCGATGGCCGAGATACCGCCCATGAACCACACCGACGTGACCGCGCTGATGCGGCGCAACGTGCTGATTGTCGAAGACGAACAGGACATCGCCGAGCTGCTCGCGCTGCATCTGCGCGATATTTGCGAGCGGGTCGAGGTCGCTTGCGATGGGCATGAAGCATTGCGGCTCGCCTTTGCCCGCGACTGGGACCTGATCATCCTCGATCTGGGTCTGCCCGGCCCGGGCGGGCTGGATATCTGTCGTGCGTTGCGCGGCGATCAGCGCTATGTACCGATCCTGATGGTGACGTCGAAGTCGTCCGAACTCGACAGGGTGTTGGGCCTCGAGATCGGCGCCGACGATTACGTGACCAAGCCCTTCAGCGTTTCGGAGTTGATGGCGCGGGTCCGCGCGATCTTCCGCCGTGTCGAGTCCCTGCGCGCAGGTCCGGTTCAGATTGACGAGACACTGAGTGTCGGGGGATTGAAGATCGATGCCGCCAGCCGCCGGGTAAGCGTGAACGGTCGGCCGGTCGAGCTGACCGCGCGAGAGTTCGATCTGCTGCGTCATTTTGTACGCCACCCGGGTCGCGTCTTTCGTCGTGCGCAATTACTCGACAGCGTGTGGGGTTACGGCCACGACGGCTATGAGCATACGGTCAATTCACATATCAATCGGCTGCGCTCGAAGATCGAGCCGGACCCGGCCCATCCAGCCTATATCGTCACGGTCTGGGGCGTCGGCTACAAGCTCGAACCCGGCGCGGCGGCGACTCACTCATGAGGGCGTTGCTGTTTCGCTTGTCGCTGGCCCTGCTGGCAGTGATCCTGCTGCTCGGCGGCGGATTTTTCCTGGTCGAGCAATGGAGCTCGCGCCAGTACTATGATGAGTTGACGCAGCGTCTGAATGCGCCGATCGCCATGTATGTAACCGGCGAACGCCAGCTGATCAGCGATGGCCGTGTCGATGAGGACTCACTCAGCACGCTGGCCCAGCAGGCGATGGTCATCAATCCCACGGTCGAGGTCTACTTGCTCGGGACGGATGGCCGTATTCTCGGTCACACGATGCCACCGGAGACGGTATTGACCGATCAGATCGACCTCGCGCCGGTACGCCGCTTGCTTGGTGCTGATTCCAGCATGCCGATCAAGGGCACCGATCCGCGCAACCCGGACGGACGCAAGGTGTTCTCTGCCTCGGAGGTGCGCTCGGGAGACATCCTGGAGGGGTATCTCTACGCGGTACTCGGCGGGCAGAAATTCGATGAAATCGCGAGCGACATTCGTGGCAGCCACGTCCAGCGGCTCACTCTCTGGGCCATGACGGCCGTGATGGCCGCCGCGTTTTTGATCGGTCTGCTGGTGTTCGGCCTGTTGACCCGGCGCCTTACCCGGCTGACCGCCGACGTGCAGCGATTCACCCGATCCGGTTTCGACCCGGAAGCGGCTCTGACCTGGAAACCGCGCGACGGCGATGAGATTGACCGCCTCGGCAGCGCGTTTTCGGTAATGTCGGACACGATCCGAGAACAGATCGAGCGGCTGAAAGAGAACGACCGGCTGCGGCGTGAGCTGGTCAGCAACGTTTCGCACGATTTACGCACGCCGCTGGCATCGATGCAGGGCTATGTCGATACGCTGATTATCAAGAATGGCAGTTTGTCTGCCGACCAGCGCGATCATTATCTGAATATCACCCGCAAACACGCGCAGCGGCTGGGACGGCTGATCGGCGATCTGTTCGAACTGTCGCGGCTCGATTCGGCCAGCGTCGAGCCGCAGTTCGAGCGTTTTTCGGTTGCCGAACTGCTCCAGGACACGGGCCAGGAATTCGAATTGGAGGCCACCCGTGCCGGCGTGCGGCTGGAGGTCGCGGCGCCTCGTGATGGTGCAAGCGTGGTGGCCGATATCGGTCTGATCCAACGGGTGCTGGAGAACCTGATTCGAAACGCGCTGTGTTTTACCCCGCGCGGCGGCCGTATCACGCTGAGCGTCGAGGATCGCAGCAGTAAGCTGGCGGTGGCGGTGGCGGATACCGGGGTAGGGATCGCGGAAGACGATCTGCCGCGAATTTTCGACCGATTTTACGGCAGCGCCCGCGAGTCGGGCGCCGAATCGTCGGGTCTGGGCCTGGCCATCGTCAAACGCATCCTCGAGCTGCATCAGAGCCGCATCACTGTCACCAGTGGCATCGACCACGGTACACGTTTCGAGTTCGAGCTCCCCGCCTCGCTGGCCGCGTGATTGTGTTCCAGGCGCGACCGCTTCGGGTTGTGCGCTGCACTTATGTTAAACAACTGCTTGCGACAACCTCCCAACAGTGTGATGGAGTTCACACAGCGAGCGCTTTTGGCGTGGGTAAAGTGGGCGTGCCGATTCGTTGACGGGAGGGGCGTCATGTTGTCGATGCGTTCAGTTTTGGTTAGCTCCATGGCAGTTCTGTGGGCCTGTGCTGGTGAGGCCGCGGCACCGAAAAGCCCTTCATTCTCCGGTTTCGCCTCCGACCGCCAAAACAGCGCCGAAGTGGTATTCACCCGGCATGAGATCAAGGTTATACGTGCCTACTACCGCACCCATGCCGAGGATGCCGAGCCCGACGAACGCTACGAATCGCGATCCGGCCAGCTACCGCCCGGCATCGCGAAGAAACTCAGGCGCGGCGGCAAGATGCCACCCGGTATTGCCAGGCGAGCTCTGCCAGAGGATCTCGAATACCGTCTGCCGCCGGTCGAAGAGGGTTACGAGCGGGTGATCGTCGACGGCCGGATTTTGTTGATCGAAATCGCCACGCAAATCGTGCGTGACGTGCTGAGCGAGGCGATCCTGGGGTAGACCCAGCGGTTCAGTGCGGCATGCCCACCCCTTAGCGCTGGGCAAAAAAAACCCCGCATCGAATGCGGGGTTTTCGCAATCAGCGCGAATCGACCGCAGCCGGCTAGTCGGTAATCGCCTCGCCCCCAACGATCGGTGTCCAGTTGCGTTCACCGCTTTTGACCGTAGCCTTTCCGCTTGCCCCGTCCATGGCATGACAGTGCAGGCAACTGCCCTCGTATTGCGTCACGAAAAGATTCGCGGTCGGGTCGGTGTAATGGGCTCGATGGATCAGGTTGCGTAGTGCGCTCGCCGGACCGTCGCCCGAGGAGGCATGGCAGCGATCGCATGCGGCCGGGATGACCTTGGAGCGGTCGGCGGCCTTGCCGTGGCCGAGCCGGTCAAGCACGGCATTGATCCGCATGTCCAGCGCGCCGGTGCCCTCAACGTGACAACTGACACAGCCGTTGGGATAGTCGTCAGCGTAGGCGTTACCCCCCATGACTGCGCCCGCGATCAGCGTAAGCAACATCAGACCCAGCAAGGTCAGCGGCCGGTTGATGTAAGCGTTTCTCGATTTTGCCAAAACTTTCTTCATTGTCGTCGCCCCCTACCAGTTCCGTGGTCCGCTCTTGACGAGCGCTTCGCCAGAATCGGCGTCCATGGCGTGGCAGTGGAGGCAGTCGCCACCAAACCGCGTGGTGTAAAGGTTCGCTTTGGGCACATCGTAATGAATCTGGTGAATCATGTGCGCAAATTCGTTGTCCTCGCCCTCGTCTGATGCATGGCAACCGCCGCAGCTGGTTGGCACTTTTTTGACCTTGGGGAGCTTGGGATGACCGATTTGTGCCAACAGCGCGTTCAGGGAAAGATTGGTTTTGCCCGGTTGCTGTGCATGGCAGTCGACACAGCCCTGGGGATAGTCATCCGCCTGAGCGAGCGCCGTAACTGCTAGCAGCGCCGTTATGGCTGAAAGGGAGAATACGCGTATTCGATCCTTCATTACTCAGGACCCTCTTAATTGGTATTGCTTTGGCTGTTCGCCGAATCCTGCCACGGCAGGGATCGGGTGGATTCTGCAATAATGCGGTGACATATTTCAGACAATATTTACACAAACGCCGAGCGCGTGCCAATCGGCTTTCCATGACGCCGCCGTTGCCTGACGACAACCGCGTCGGGTGGCTGTCCCGGGGCAAGAGTGAGAAAAGTGTGCTCGGGTGATGTCCGCCGCGTGCGGGAGTGGCGCTGGCATTAGAGATCAGCCGGCAGCGCGCAAAAACGGGCCTGATTCGCCTTTGTTTCAGGTACTATTACGTTAGTCGATCCAACCCCGGCCCCGCCGCGGCGCGGCGCAACGATATTGGGAGGGCACATGGCTGAAGAGAAAAAACGCTCCAGTTTCTGGACCAAGCCGAACAAGAAGTGGCTGCTGGGCATACCGTTGGGCGGGTTCGTTATGCTGGCTATTGGCGCCGCTGGCCTGCAAATCATGAATACCATCCTGCATGAGACCAGCAAGACCGAATTCTGTCTTGCATGTCATTCGCATACGGTCAACATCAAGCCCGAGTACGAGGCGTCCGGACACGCCAACAACACGCTTGGCGTACGGGCTGAATGCGCGCAGTGCCATCTGCCCAGCATGGAAGACCGCTGGATCCACTACGTGATGCGAAAGATGGTCGTGTCGCTCGATATTATCCCGGAACTGCAGGGCAAGATCACAGACCCCGCCGACTACGAGGCGCACCGCGCGGAGATGGCCAAAGCCACCTGGATCGAATTCCGCGAGAACGACTCGGAATACTGCAAGCACTGCCACGAGGCCGAGCACATGGTGCTCGAAAATCAGGGCCCGATGGCACGGCGCCGCCACCAGATGTCGATGGAAAAGGGCGGCTACACCTGTATCGATTGCCACCAGGGGCTGGTGCACAAGCTGCCCGAGGATTGGGAAAAGGTCTGGGACGAGGTGGTCGAGGAAACTTCCGCTACACGGAAAGGTCCGGAACTGGCCGCAGCCGGCGAATAGCACTTGGCGCGGGGTCCGCGATGCGGGCCTCTGCGCATGGCCGCTCCCCCCACGCCCGGTCTCTGCCGGGCGTGGGGGGGCGGTGACCTTCAGACCCGGTTGTCCTCCTTGACGATCGCCTCGCGGATGACCCAGAAGCGATCCTGGCCCCAGGCCACGGTGTTGCCGTATTTCAGACAGGGCACGCCCCACAGACCCAGTGCGGTCATGTCGTCGCGATGTCCCGTTACCCAGTCGCGCCAGCTCTCGCCGGTCAGCGCCTGCCTGGCCGATTGCCAGTCGAGTCCGGCCCGTGCCACTACTTTTCGCAGACCGCGCTCGCCCGCCACGTCGATCGCGTCGGCGGCGATGGCCGGCAGCAGCGAGGCAAAGAAAGCCTCGAGGGCGCTGCCGCCGCCCGCCCAGTGCGCCACTGCGTAGGCGCGCTCGATTCCCGGGCCGATCGGGTCGACGATATTGCCGAATGCGAGTCCGATTTTCTCGGCTTCGCGTTTGGCGTCCGTGAGAATGTAAACGCGTTTCGCTAGTGGCACTGCCATGCCGCGCATCACCATTGGCAATACTGGTTTCAGCTCCAGCTCGAGCCCATGGGCGGCTGCGAACCTCCGGGCCTGAAAGAAGCCGAGGTAGCTGTAGGGGCTGCGCGCCGAGAAAAAGTATTCGAGATTTCGCCGGTCAGCCGGATTGCCGATCGGGTCTAACAGGCCGCGCCAGGTGCGGTCGTAGTACACGGACTCGTGCACATCCCTGGCGAGCCCGAGTTCCAGCAGGCGTCGCTCCAGATGATCGAGCCGATCCAGGCCCCAGTACCACTCTCCGCCGTAGTAGAGCATCGCTGTTGCGTAATGCCCGAGTTTGTCGAGCAACGCCTCGTCGGCGCGGAGCCCGGATTTATCGCGCATCGGGTCAACGCTGTCCGCAACGTCCGCTCCGGACCAGTAGGCCGTTCCGATTGCGAGAGCCTCCTCGAAGAATTGTGCCGATCCGGTCCGCGCGACCAGTGCGCGGCTGGCCTTTTCCCGCTCGACCGGCGCGGCGCCCGGCACGATTTGCGGAAATTGCAGCCGATATAGTCGGGCGAGCCGTTTCGCGTCGGTCGCACTGTAGGCGGACAGCATATCGGGCGCCGGATACATCTGTCGCTGCAGCTTTTCGATCACATGCGGAATCACGGTCACGTTGAAGCGTTGTTGCAAATCCGGGAGGGCTTGCAGCATCAAATGGCAGTATGGGTCGTCGACACGATGGAAATAATGAACCTCGTGTGGCCGGCGCGCGATGCGCCGGCGCAATTCGGCAACATGACGTATGGCCCGGCGCCGCAGCGGGCTGGTGACAAAGCGGGTCAGCGCGGGTGTCAGTTTACGGTGCCGCATACACGGTTCACGTGTGGCCGATGTCGCACGATGGCGTATTACCCTTGCCGGTGCAATGAATGTCTTGCTCGACGCATGGTGCTGAAGGTGGTGGGCCGGAGTGAATCAGTCTGCGGCGGCAGCCTGGTAGCCGGGTTTGGGTTGTCGCCGGGCAAGAACGTCTGCAGGCGACCGGCGCAACAGAGACGATGGCGCAGGTGGAGTGAGCACAGTACTCGCGGCGGCGGAGGATGCAATGTACTCCGGCCGCCTGTTACCTGCGGGTTGATTGGATTTTTGCAATGTTGATCGCCGTTTCTGGCTATCTATGCCTGCGAGCGGCGATGTCCGGCGGAAACGATGAAATCCTGTCGGCGCTTGCAAAAGATCAGCGCATCTCTATGCTGCGCGAGGAACAGGTTGCAACTGTGGCGGATCGCGCCATTCTCCGCCGCGCAGGTCTGAGGTCAATCAATGCACAGGTATTTCATGGCTCTGGGCCTGGTGTTCGCAGCATCCCCGGCTGTGGCGATCGACGTTGATGAGACCGCCGCAAGCATAAATCGGCTCGCCGACCGCTACTACGATTTGGTCCTCGAGCGTGCTCCGGAAACCGCCTATTTTGCCGGCTTGGAAATAGAACGCCACGACGGTATCAGCGATAACTCGCCCGTTGCTCTGGCGCGCGCGGAAAGCGAGGACGATGCGCTGCTGGCCGAGCTGGCAGCGGTCGATCCGGCGTTGCTGCGCGGGCGGGTCGAGTGGATCACTTACGGGATTCTGGAGCAGGCGCTGGAGTCCTCTCGCGATCTCAGGGTTTGTCGCTGGCCGCTGTGGAACGTCAACCAGATGGACGGCTGGCAGCTCAATTACCCGCTCGTGGCGGACCTGCAGCCCGTTGGCAGTGACGAGCTTCGCGCGCAGGCGCTCGAACGGTTCGGAAAGCTGGCCGGGTACATCGACCAGGAGATCCTCAACCTGCGGCAGGGACTTGAAGCAGGTTATTCGGCACCGCAGTCGGTGGTGCGGCGGGTCATCGCCCAGGTTGATGGGTTGTGGCGAATGGCGCCTGCAGAATCGCCGTTCCTGTCGCCCGCCCGGCGAGACGGCTCGGCGGAATTCACCGCGGCGCTGGAG
>Ga0316191_10002242_pt1 | contig 13967 bp, 14 predicted proteins | sample Eddworburr2cm_MG_FD_204928 | JGI IMG/M metagenome (GOLD analysis project Ga0316191, IMG submission 204928) | Coastal sediment microbial communities from Maine, United States - Eddy worm burrow 2 cm | ecosystem: Environmental > Aquatic > Marine > Coastal > Sediment | place: USA: Maine...
CAGGTGTTGCATGAGCATATCCGCGAGCTCGGCGTCGCAATCAGCCTGGAGGAATCTACCCACAGGTTTACCGGGCTGAGCATGGGTGCCTGCGTGGGTGTTATTGAGGAGATGCTTGGCGGCAGTGTCCCCGACAATTTTGTCAGTCGTCTCCGCAGCCACACTGCCCGCGTTTTTGTAGAAAGGCTTCGCCCGGTGACCGGTATCGAAACTGCCTTGGCGGCGCTCGACGGCCCGCTATGCGTCGCCTCGAGCGGCAGCCATGCGAAAATACGCCTTAGTCTGCAGTTGACCGGGCTTCGTCGCTGGTTTCCTGAAAACGCCATCTTCAGCGCCGAGGACGTCGGACGCGGTAAACCGGCACCCGATCTGTTCCTGCATGCGGCTGAAGCCATGGGTGTCACACCCTGCCAGTGCGCCGTTGTGGAGGATTCCGTCCCCGGCGTCAAGGCCGCGGGAGCGGCCGGGATGCATGTCTTCGGCTACGCGGAAAGAACGCCCTCTCGCGCCCTTGAGGCAGCCGGTGCTACAGTCTTTACCCGGATGGAGGAACTCGCCGGACTACTCGGTTCCTGACCAGGATCTGCGAGCCTGGCGGCGCTGCTCCTCGGCCGAACAGGGAATATCGTTTGATGGAAATTCTTCAGTCCGCCGGTTTCTGGTGGCCCGTGCTTCTCCTGGCAGCCGCTGTTGTGATCTGGTTCGCCGGGGGCCTCCTGTGGTGGCTGCTGGCCGGCGTCCCGTTGCTGGCCGGCTTCTCGCTTCTGGGCGACGCCAGCTGGCTGATGAAAGTGCTTACGTGGCTCGTTTATGTGGCCGCTGTCGTCGGCCTGGCGATTCCGGCAGCCAGGATCAGGCTGTTCAGCGCCAGCATGATGCGCATGATGCGCAATCAGATGCCGCCTATCTCCCGCACCGAAAGGCAGGCGCTGGATTCGGGTGGCGACGGCTGGGAGAAGGAACTGTTCGGCGGACGGCCGCTGTGGCGCCGATTCAACAAGGCTCCCACACCCCGGTTGCGTGAGGCCGAGTTGAATTTCCTCGAAGGCCCGGTGGAGGACTTCTGCCGGGTCGTATCTGACTATCGTTTGAATGCCGAGGACCAGGATCTTCCGGCAGATGCGTGGTCCATCCTGCGCCGGGAGCGGTTCTTCGGGATGATCATTCCGGAGGAGTTTGACGGACTCGGGTTCTCTGCCTGCGCCCATGCGGCGGTCGTCATGAAGATTGCCTCCCGCAGCATCGCTGCCGCGTTGACAGTCATGATCCCGAACTCGGTAGGGCCCGCGAAACTCATCCTCAAGTACGGCACCGAAGAGCAGAAACAGACCTGGCTGCCACGTCTGGCCAAGGGCGAGGAGACGCCCTGTTTCGCCCTGACGGGACCGGAGGCCGGCAGCGACGCGGCCGCTATCCCGGACGCCGGGATCGTCTGCCGACAGGATTGGGACGGGCGAGAAGGCGTCCTCGGCGTGCGCGTCAGTTTCGACAAGCGTTATATCTCGCTGGCCCCGATCGCCACCGTACTCGGGGTGGCGGTGAAGGTCTATGATCCGGACGGGCTCCTCGGCGATCGCAGAAAGTTGGGGATATCACTGGTGCTTATTCCCGCGGACGCGCCGGGGGTCGACGCCGGGCTGCGTCACGATCCCCTGCACATGGGTTTTCACAACGGCCCGGTGAAGGGGAAGGACGTGTTTGTCCCGCTGGAGTCCATCATCGGTGGTCCGGAAGGCATCGGCCGGGGCTGGGGCATGTTGCTGGAGTGCCTGACCGACGGTCGCGCCATGTCGCTGCCTGCCTTGTCTTGCGCCGCCGCCAAGATGGCGACGCGTTGCACCGGCGCTTATGCGCGGCTCCGCTACCAGTTCAAGACGCCCATTGCCCGGTTCGAAGGCGTGCAGGAAGCCCTGGCACAGATCGCGGGGCACTCGTTCGCCATGGATGGCGCTCGCCAGCTGATCCTGACCGAACTCGAGCAGGGCAAGCAGCCCGCGGTTGCCTCGGCGATCGTCAAGTACAACCTGACCGACCGGTGTCGACGCGTGATGGATCATGCCATGGACATCCACGCGGGCGCCGGCATCAGCCTCGGGCCGAGAAATCTCATCGGCGAGTTCCACAAGTTTCCACCGATCGGCATCACGGTAGAAGGTGCCAATATTCTGACTCGCAGTCTCATCACTTTTGGACAGGGCGCCATCCGTTGTCACCCATGCCTGAAATCAGAGATAGATGCGGCGATGAGCAATGACGCGGCCGCTCAGCGAGTATTTGACCGGACTCTTGCACGGCACCTGCGGTTGTTCGCCAGGAACTTTTTGCGGACCGTCGTCCACGGGCTTACCGGGGCACGGCTGGCGGCAGCGCCGCGCGGCACCACGGACCGACGGAGCTATCAGCAGATCGGTCGCCTGAGCGCAGCGTTCGCATTGACGACGGACGTCTTGCTCTTCACCCAACGCGGCTCATTCAGGCACAGTGAACGGATGTCCGCGCGCATGGCGGACGTGCTCAGCCAGATGTACATCGCCTGCGGAGCGTTGCGTCTGTTCGAGGAAAGCGACCCCGATGACAGCGGTCGCCAACTCAAGGACTGGGTCGTGGCGGACTCGCTGTTCCGGGCCCAGGATGCCCTGGAAGAGGTGTTCAGAAACCTGCCCGGGCCATGGGGTCGTCTTCTGCGCGGCTGGGTATTCCCATTCGGCAGGGTCTGGAAACGCCCGACAGACCGCATGGACAAGAGGCTCGCCCAGCTGATCAGCGTACCCTCCAGCGGGCGCGACCATTTGACTGCCGGGATCTTCGTGCCCATGGACACGTCCGAGCCGCTGGCTCGGCTGGAGGCGGCCTTGCGCAAGGTCACCATGACCGCACCGCTTGCCGAGAAGCTCCGCGAGGGTGAAATGATGGAGCTTATCGAAGAGGGTCCTTTCGAGGTCAAGATCGACTCTGCGGTGGCCGCCAGGATCCTGACGCCGGTTGAGGCCGATGAGTTGATGGCCGCTGAGAGAGCACGACTCGCAGTGCTGGAAGTAGACGCGCGATGATGCACCGAAACCACCGGGTCTTGCGGACGGACCGAACATGGACGTAAGTGACCTGCGGCGCGAGTATCGGCGCGGCCGGCTGGAGATCGATGATCTTATGCCGGGTCCGATGGAACAGTTCGAACGCTGGTTCCAGGACGCTCGTGATGCTGGCGTGCCTGAGCCCAACGCGATGGGCCTTGCCAGTTGCGGTGCCGATTCCCAGCCTTCGCTGCGCACCGTGCTCATGAAGTACTTCGACGAACACGGCCTGGTGTTCTTCACGAATCTGGAAAGCACCAAGGCAGAGCAGATGCGTGACAATCCGCGGGTGGCGTTACTGTTCTACTGGCAACCCCTCGAGCGCCAGGTCATCGTCAGGGGTCTGTCCGAGCAGGTCGGTAATGCGGAAGCCCTGAAGTATTTCACCAGGCGCCCGAGAGGCAGCCAGCTGGGCGCCTGGGTATCGGATCAGAGCCGCGTCATCTCTTCACGCCAGGTACTGGAGATGAAGCTTGACGAGATAAAGAGAAAATTCTCCGAGGGCCGGGTACCGATCCCTTCGTTCTGGGGTGGCTATCGGGTCCGCCCTGCCGAGATCGAATTCTGGCAGGGCCGTGAAAGCCGACTGCATGACCGATTCCTCTATCGACGCAGCGATGACGACTGGATCATCGACCGGCTGGCCCCCTAGGCGATGCCACTGTCCTGACGCCCGGTCCCGGCGCAGGCACTACCGTTTCTGCGGTCGTAATTCCCGCCGCATGATCACCCGGGCCTCTGAAGGGCGAGCACACTCCCGGAACCCGGCGTGTTCGAAAATCGCCGGCGTCCCCATGTAGGAAGATACGGTCGACAGGCGACGACCACGCGGTCGGGTCGGATAGGCCTCTACCAGGCGCCCGCCTGCCGCCCGAACATGGGCGACGGCGGCCTCGACCAGGGCGCGGCTGATGCCACGGCCTCGCCATGATCGGCTTACGAAAAGGCACACTATGGACCAGCAAGGGCGTCCATCCGGCGACTTGAGCGTCGGCGACCTTTGCAGCGATGAATAACTGTCGCGAGGTGCAACCGAGCACCAGCCGACAGGCTGCGAGTCGGCGTAGGCCAGGACGCCGGGGACATCGCCACTATTCACGATGCGACGGAATGCACGCTTGTTGCCCTCGTTGCCGTTGTCTGCAAACTCTTTTCTTGAGCATCGCCACCACATGCACCAGCATCCGGAATAGGCCCCGCGCGGGCCGAACAGCGTTTCCAGATCCTGCCACAGATCCCGGGTCAGCGGTCGGAACTCAAGTCTTACACCCATCGTCGTAAGCGCTCTGCGTATTGCGTCAGTCTTGCCCGCAAGGATACGCGAGTGGGTTTTCATTCCCCGGCCGAATGCCGTCGGGCGGCATGCCCACGATCATCTCAAGGTCGATCAGGAGACGGACCGAAGATAGCGCAACGGTGGTGCCCAGCGTTGCCCCGCTCGGCGCCATTGACGGCGTCAGCGCCGGCGTGCCAACCGGGCTCAGCCAATGCTCCTGATCTCTCCGCTCGGATGCGTCCGCAATGAGCACATGTGACGCGACTCAGGCGAGGAGGGCCCTCCAGGCGACCTTCCAGTCTTCATCTTCCTGCAGGAAGACCAGCAACTCGCCGGCGGCCTCGTCATGAGTATCACCTTCCAACTCGTAGACGATGCGGTATCGATAGGTCGCGATTGCGGTGTCGCCGAAGACATCGATCTCAGCGTCGCCGGGCGTGAACCGTTTGAAGTGGGCATCGCGCACGAACTCCTCGTAGCTGGCGATACAGTCATCGATACCATGGACCCTGGGCCCGTCTCCGGGCGGCTGGATGACGATGTCCTGATGAAAAAACTCGACCAGATCGGCCGGCTCTCCCTTGAGCCAGGTGCGATTGATTTTGTCGATCAGATCGCGGATCTCGTGCGAGATGACGGTGATCGGGTCTTCGGTTGCCACATCGGACTCCATGCCAAGTGGCTCAGCATAACAGCAACACACTCAGCTCAGGTCAATGGCATGCCTTTTGAGGTCCTCGAGGCGGACGAACTGCAGGGCTGCCGAGTGAGTTGCGCGTAAGACCACGCGTGGTGGCATGCCCGCTTCCAGGGCCTCTTTCCAGCGTCGCGCGCAGAGGCACCATCGATCTCCCGGCCGCAGTCCGGGGAACCCGAACTCCGGCCGGGGAGTGGTGAGATCGTTGCCGTGCAGGCGGCTGTATTGCAGGAAATCCGCGGTCACCCGAGAGCAGACAACATGCGCGCCCGCGTCCCCCGGGCCGGTGTTACAGCATCCGTCCCGGTAGTACCCCGTGACCGGTTCCTCACTGCAGACCTCGAGCGGCTCACCCAATACGTTTCTTGCGTCCATAGCTTGTCAGAGTACCGCCATGAGCCGGCCCGAGCGCGGCCCCGGAGCTTGGTGCGGAGCAAAAGAAAGGGACGCGAAATTGCGTCCCCGGAGAGTTGGATCGACTCGAGCCTGGCTCAGTATCGGTTCCGGCCCGGTCCGCCGCGATCGGGGCGTGGACGCGCCTCGTTGACGCGCAGATTGCGGCCCTGAACATCAGATTCATTCAGGGCACTGATCGCTGCCTCCCCCTCAGACTGATTCGGCATTTCAACGAAACCGAAACCCTTGGACTGGCCAGTGTCCCGGTCAGTAATAATCTTCGCGCTTGTAACCTCGCCGAACTCTGCGAATGCCTGGTGGAGATCGTCTTCGGTCATACGATAGGAGAGGTTGCCTACATAGATGTTCATCTCAATACCTGCACAACATGTGTGTTGGAAACCAGTGCCACGGGGTGGCAACACACCAGCCACCCCATGGCCCCGACCTCGCGGGACGGGACAACAAAGCTTTGTTTCGGGAAGTTGTCGAATCAGGACGACGGCACCACCGGTCACACAGCAGAAAAATCATAAGTGGTCCGGGGCTCGGATGTCACGCACTTTGTTGTGCGCTCTGGATCATCGAAACGCTGCAATTGTGCGGACGGCAGGATCCGTTTGATTACCGCAATCAGCTCGGTCTGATCTACCGGTACACGCACGAGATGTGTCGGGCAGCGGCAGTCCGACGACCCGAACCCGGAAATCCCGGGGGATGTTCCTGCGGCCCGCGCCAGTCGCCGTGCCCATGTACATTCCATGTGCCGTCGGCCGATTTGCCATCCGGCCAGGATCGGCGTAGCAGACGTCCGAAGGTAATCCAGGTGCCAGTGCTCACTCCGTCCACCTTCGCAGTGTCTGCCCAGCCGGCCAGCCAGGCCGCCGGGGCCGCGGGCGCTGCCCAGATAGACATACAGTCCCGGCTGGAAGCTGACGGGACCGAGCGCGCCTACCTTGATGCAGCACGGCCGCAGCAGTTGCAGGGCGAGGAGATAGGTTCCCGGCGCGACGGGCGCCGCAAGCTTATTGTCCATATGATGTCGTCCGGCGTTCGTGGTGAGGCTAGGATAAGGCCGTGTCAGTGTCTACAAACAGCAGCGGCTCGGGTAGCGCGGTGGACGCGGCGGCCCCGCTCCGGATCGGCATCGACCTCGGGGGAACCAAAATCGAGGTCGTCGCGCTGTCGCCTCAAGGCGAGGAGTTGTGGCGACGTCGCGCCGGGACTCCCCGCGACTACGTGGCCACCCTGGAGGCCATCAGTGATCTGGTGCTGGAAGCGGAGGCCGGTCTGATGATGCGCGGTTCCGTCGGTATCGGGATCCCCGGGACGATCTCGCCTGTATCCGGGCTGGTAAAGAATGCGAATTCAACATGGCTTATCGGTCATCCCCTGGATCGTGATCTTGCCGCGCGACTCGGCAGGCCCGTCCGCATAATGAACGATGCGAATTGTTTTGCCCTGTCGGAGGCTACGGACGGCGCCGGCGCCGGGGCGCGAACCGTCTTTGGTGTGATTCTCGGCACCGGGGTCGGTGGTGGAATTGTCGTGGATGGGCGGGTGATCGAAGGAGCCCAGGCCATCGCCGGAGAGTGGGGGCATAATCCGCTACCGCGCGCCGGTAACGACGAATTTCCGGGTCCGGCTTGCTATTGTGGCCGCCATGGCTGTATCGAGACTTTTCTCTCAGGACCGGCGATAGCCAGGGATCACGCGGCTGCCTGCGGACACGAGTGTTCCGCGGAGGAGATCGCAGGGCTGGCCGCGCAGGGCGACCGGGTTGCGGCGGCGACTCTCGATCGATACGTCGATCGACTCGGCCGGGCGCTGGCCTCCGTAGTCAATCTGCTTGACCCGGATATCATCGTTCTCGGTGGCGGGATATCGAACTTGCCTGGGCTGGCAGGGCGAGCGGCCGCGGCCACCCAGCCGCATGTTTTCACAGACCTGCCGACGGTCAGGATCGTAAGCAATGTCCACGGGGATTCCAGCGGCGTACGCGGGGCCGCCTGGCTATGGAATTGATCCCAGGGAGGCGAGCGTCCCTGTCGATCGGGGGACTAGGCCGCGCTGATCATTCTGTCAGTTCGTCAGGGACCGTGCAGCGCATCGGAGTATGGCGGCCAGGCTGAGTTCGACATCATCATCGGTCGTCGCCCAGCTACACACGCTGATCCGCATCGCCGTTCTGCCCTGCCATTGGGTGCCTCCGCACCAGCACGTGCCGTCTTCCTGGATACGTCTTATGGTCTCCAATGTCTGGTCGGCATCGCCGAATGACACGAGGACCTGATTGAGGACAACGTCGTTGAGGATCTCGTACCCAGCGGCCGCAAGGACCTCGGCGAATCGCGTCGCCTGGCGGCAGTTTCGCTCGATCATCTCCCGGATGCCGGCGCGCCCGAGCGTCTGTATGGCCGCCCAGACTTCTACGCCGCGGGCGCGTCGGGACAATTCGGGTGTGTAGTGAGACGGCTCGCGGCGCTCGGTTTCGGGCAAATAGGCCGCTGAAAACGACATCGCGCGGCGCAATGCCTGCGGTTCTCTGACCAGTGCAATACCGCTGTCATAGGGAACATTGAGCCATTTGTGAGCGTCGGTACAGACCGAGTCAACCCGCGGGATTCCGTCCATCAGGTGACTCCGGGATGGCGAGGCCGCCGCCCAGAAGCCGAATGCCGCGTCGACGTGGATCCAGCTCGACTCCGGCGGGGCATGCTCGCAGATCTGCTTGATGGGATCGAAACTCCCGGTGTTGATATTTCCCGCCTGTAGACAGATCAGCGCCGGTCCCTCGAGTCGCGGCAGACATTCGGGCCGGATCCGTCCCTGATCATCAACCGGAACCCGCTGTACCCTCTCGCGCCCCATTCCCAACAGCCCCAGCGACTTCGTCAGGGTCGGATGGGCCTCATCCCCGATGACCACAGTGATCTCCGGGGCGCCGAACAAGCCATCCCGCTCCACGTCCCAGCCCACTTTGTGGAGCAAAGCACTTCGGCCGGCCGCCAGACAGGTGAAGTTGGCCATGGTGGCGCCGGTCACGAACGCGCCTCCCCAACTCTCGTCGAGTCCCAGAAGTTCTCGTAGCCATCGCAGCGAGACAACCTCCAGCTGGGAGCCGATCGGTGAGCCTGCCCACAGACTCGCGTTCTGGTCCCAGGCGCCCGCCAGCCAGTTGGCGGCCAGCGTGGCCGGGAGCGTCGCACCGATGACGAATCCGAAGAAACGTCCGCCGGTTGTGCCAATGGTGGCGGGGGATCCGACTCGATCCAGCAGTTCCAGCATCTGATCCGCCGGTATCCCATCCTCCGGCAGGGGGATGTCCAGCTGATCCAGGGCGGCGACAGCATCCGGCTGCGGCGCGACCGACCGGTCCGGCAGCGTCTCGATGAAGTGCATGCCGCGTTCTGCGGCAGATTTGAGGATATCCATACGGGTGCTCCGAAGGTTCTTTTGCCCCACGCGGCGACCGGCCGATCCCCGGTCCGGCGGGCGCCGCAGCTCTGCGCCCCGAGGCCCGCTAGTCTAGTCGATGGCGCTACCGACGTGTCCGAGCATTCTCACGCGCGCCGTGCCAGCAAGGCCAGCGCAATTCCGCCGAGGATCAGCGAGGACGAGACCACCAGCCGTGCGCTGATGGCCTCTCCCAGTAGCAGGACACCACCCACAGCCGCGACCGGTGCTACAGAGATCTGTACGACGGCAGCGCCGCTGGCGGACAATCCACGCAGCGCTGCATACCAGACGACGTAGCCAAGACCGGAGGCCAGTGAACCGGATGCGATGGCCAGCCAGATACCGGGCGCCGTGGCTTGTGTGCCGGATAGCATCACCAGGCTGATCACCAGCGCCAGCGGCGCCGCCCTCAGGAAGTTGCCCGCTGTCGCGAGCAGTGGATTCGAGTCCCCCAATCTGCGCAACGAGTAGAAGCCCCAGGACACGCCGGCGGCGGTCATCAGCATTGCGCCGACCGGTGACGGCGCGGTGACGCCTGGCAGTACCAGATAGATAAATCCGCCAAGGGCGATGGCCATGCCGATCCAGCGCCCAGGGTGGGGGCGTTCTCCGGTGACCAGGGCCCAGACGATCATCGTGATCTGCACGGAACCGAACAGGATCAGCGCGCCGGTGCCGGCCGACAGGCTGACATAAGCGAATGAGAAGGCGATCGCGTAAATGAACAGGTAGATCGCTGATTCCCAGCTGCCGCCCGGTCTGGAATGCGGCTTCGACAGTACGCGGATCAGGACCCACAGGGTTGCAGCACCGGAAGCAAGTCGCAGGGTCGTAAAACTCGCCGCATCGATGGCGTCGGGTGCCAGAGCCATCCTGCAGAGGACAGAGTTGGCGGCAAAGGCGATCATGGCGACGACGGTACTCAGCGCCGTCACTGGGGATAGCGAGTTTTGCTTCACCCTGTCTCGCACTTGCGATCAAGCAACAGTGCGCCGTCTTTGGCGCGTTTCCGGGTCGGGATATAGTTGCGATCGATATCGCCCTGCAGCGTATGGGTCAGATCCCGGGCAAACAGTGGATCGTTAAAAAACCACGAATGGTCCCACGCCCCGGTAGCATCTGAATCCGGCGGCAGACTCTGGAAATACGGACCGCAATTTACGTTGACGGCCTTGTGCGGCAGTTGGCCGGGAAGGCCGATGCGCCCCGCCCGCGGAGCCACACCGACGCGCTTGATGTTCGACAGCTTCAGCACCGAGTCATAGGGGTTCTGATAGTTGGTCAGGCGCACCGAGTGACGATAGAGCGAGCTGGACTTCGAGTCCTCGACGCTCAATGACTTGGACGAAATATCTGCGCCAATGAAGACGACCTGGCTGGCGGTCCAGTTGGTGGCGGCGATGTTGCGTCTGTCGTCGGCATCATCGAATCCCTCCCGGATTACGTAGGCACCGGTGGAGTGAGCAAGGAGGTGCACGTTGAAAGCGCAGCCGCGCAGCTGGGTAAGAGTAAACAGACGGATACAGTCATCGACGAGCTTGATCGAAGTGATCCGCGCGTCGCTACGATCTTCCAGGTAATTGAGCGCGATATTGTTGCTCGGCCAGTCGAAGCTGACCACGGCACCCTCGAAGCCGGCGGCCGCCAGGTTTCTTTTTAGCCGACGGTGCCGCTTCAGCACGACGGGCGGATCATTGTTGTAGCCGTGCACGAAGACCAGGATGTCGCCGCAGTCTCGCCCGGTGGCGGGATCCGTTCCGGATCGCGACCACTCCATGACCTCTTCCACCCAGGTAGCCCGGCCGATGCCGTGCGCGGGCTTCGGTTGAGCATGGCCGCCCGGAATCTTCAGGAACCGGGTGGTCCCTGGCTCTGTGCCGAGCTTGCCACGGCTGACGTTTCTCACAGATATGACGTAGTCAGGCATCTGCCATGCTCCCCCGAAGTCTGGGTAGGAGCAGTGAAGTTACAGCAGATCCTGGCGTGAACGCTACGTCTGGGCAGGCCAGGGTGTCGGGGCGCACAAGCGGCCCCGCCGGATCAGCAGCCGGGTCAGGTGTCCTCTTGTGCGCTCGCGCAGCCGATGCAGATCGTGATCGTGGGCTCAAAGTCCAGCCTTGCAGCGGCGATCGGCTCTCCGCAGCTGGCGCAGAGCCCGAAGTCGCCCTGCTCGAGACGATCCAGGGCCCGCTCGACATCGGCAAGGTGCTGCTCGCGCCGCTGTTCCAGCTGCGCCGACATGGCTTGGCCCTGCATGGCATCCATCCGCGACAGTCGCCCGATTCGTGACTGATCCAGCTCGACCACTGCGGCGGCCGCTTTGCTGGTAGCCGCGGTTTCGGACAGCTCACGGCGCAGCGCGTGCAGCTTGCTTCTGAAGTGTTGCAGGTCGAGTTGTGCACCGCTCATTAGAGGCTGATTCCCAACGAAGACGTGACCCGATGGCGTCGGGTCGCAGGTGTCTGACGGCCGCCGGACGAGAGATGGCCGCAAACCTTGGCGCTCCATACATCTCATCCTAGCAGCCGATCTCACCGCTTGCCCATCCCGCTGACATTGCCTTGCTGCGGTGGTAGCGCGCACAATTCCGACCCATCTGCGGACGACACGCTTGAGCCGGAGTCGTCATACCGCGACAATCCCGCCGAAGCGATCCGTATGTATCGCCAGGTCAGCCATGAGCCTTGTCAGATTCGATCAGATCTCCCTGTCGTTCGGTGATCAGGTCATCCTCCGGGATGCCGATCTGCTCATCGAGCCGGCGGAGCGTGTCTGCCTGATTGGTCGCAACGGGGCAGGAAAAACCTCGTTGTTGCGCCTGATTTCGGGGCAGTATGAAGCTGACAGCGGCACTATCCAGTTTCGCTCTGATCTGCGCGTCAGCCAGCTGTCGCAGACCTTGCCGGAGGCCATGGACAAGACCGTGCGGGAGGCGGTGACTGATGGCCTGTCCGACCTGCGGGAGCTCTGCGACGACTATCACCGCCGTTCCCAGGAGGATCTGGACGCCCGCGGCCTGAGGGAACTGGAGAACCTGCAGCACAAGATCGACGCCCTCGATGGCTGGCATACCGAGCAGCGTGTCGAGACCATCATGACCGAGATGCGGCTGCCGGCAAGTGAGAAGATGTCGGCGCTGTCCGGGGGCTGGCGCCGACGGGTGGGGCTGGCTACGGCGCTCGTCGGCAAACCGGATCTGTTGCTGCTCGACGAGCCGACCAACCATCTGGATCTTGCGTCCATCACCTGGCTGGAGGACAGGGTCCGTTCGTTCCCGGGCTGCGTGCTGTTCATCACCCATGACCGCGCTTTCCTGCAGCGGCTGGCCACCCGCATCGTTGAGATCGATCGTGGCCATCTATTGAGCTGGCCGGGCGACTACCGAGCCTACCTGCGGCGCAAGCAGGCGGCCGACGAGGAAGAGGATCGCCGCAACGCCGAGTTCGACAAGAGACTTGCGGAAGAAGAAGCGTGGATCCGACAGGGCATCAAGGCCAGACGCACTCGCAATGAAGGCCGGGTCCGTGCGTTATTGAGCATGCGTGAGGACCGTGCCGAGCGAGTCCCGCGGCCGCGAGACGCCCGGATCCGCATCGGGCAGGCGGAGTCCTCCGGGCGCAAGGTCATCGTGGCGCATCGCATCGTCCATGGCTTCGGCGACAAGACGCTGATCGACGGGTTGTCGCTAAAGATCGCCCGCGGCGATCGGATCGGACTGGTGGGCAACAACGGTGTCGGCAAGAGCACCCTGTTGCGTATCCTGCTCGGCGAGATCGTCCCGTGGTCTGGCACGGTAAAGCATGGCACCAATCTGGAAGTCGGCTACTTTGATCAGTTGCGCGGTGAGCTGGAACCCGAAAAAAGCGTCGCTGACAACGTTGGCGATGGCCGGGACTACATTACGATCAATGGCCGGCAGCAGCATGTCGTCGGCTACCTGACCGGCTTCCTGTTCAGCGCCAAACGAGCGCTCACTCCGGTCAAGGCGCTGTCCGGGGGCGAGCGCAACAGGGTCATACTCGCCAAGCTGTTCACCCGGGCAACGAATCTGCTGGTACTGGACGAGCCCACCAATGATCTGGATGTAGAGACTCTCGAGGTGCTGGAGGCGCAGCTGGCCGACTACGCCGGCACCCTGATCGTCGTCAGCCACGATCGCAGGTTCCTGGACAACGTCGTCGACAAGATCCTCGTATTCGAGGACGCTGGCGGCATCGTGGAATACGCCGGCGGTTACAGTGACTGGGCTCGTCGCGGGCACCGCCTGGCAGAGGTGGACGATCCGGATCCCGGGCACCGGTCCGAGCGATCCCGGCGTCGCGTCAAACCGGCGTCACGACCGACCAAGCTCAGTTACAAGCAGCAGCGGGAGCTGGACCAGCTGCCGGCAGATATCGCGGCTCTGGAAGCGGACATCAGTGCCTTGCAGGAGCAGATCGGAGACGCCGGTTTCTACCGGCGACCCTACGAGGAAACACAACCGGTGCTGGCGACTCTGGAACAGAAGAACGAGGCACTCGAAGAGGCCACCGGGCGCTGGCTTCATCTCGAGCAGATGCGGGACGAGTTCTCGGCCTCGCGCACCGAGGGGCAGTAGACGACCCTCGCTCAGTAGTGCGGCGGTATCTCGTCATCCGTTGATGCCTCGGGCAGTGTCTCGAGCAATTCGCCGATACGTTCGGTCACCACCCCGAGACGCGCTTCGAGATGCTCCAGCGCTTTCTCCTGGCGATAAACGATGTCGCTCAGGTCCTGCATGGCCTGATCCTGATAGGCGAGCTTGATTTCGATCTGTTCCAGACGGATGTCATCCATGGAGAGCCCCTCCCAGGACTGAATTCAGGTGGCCCGCGTCAGTCTGATGGCGATGGGAATCCACATCGACAACAGGATGATCCAGCTGAAGATGAAGACCCTGAAACGCCAGAGCACGGTATTGCTGGTCAGATGGATCCAGCTGTGGGTCACGCGGGCGGCGACGTAGATCCAGGCGAGCGCAGTGATCAGGCCGCCGGTCTGCCCGGACAGATAGGCCACGATCACGCCAACGTAGAAGAGCACCGGGGTT
>Ga0316191_10002243_pt1 | contig 13966 bp, 14 predicted proteins | sample Eddworburr2cm_MG_FD_204928 | JGI IMG/M metagenome (GOLD analysis project Ga0316191, IMG submission 204928) | Coastal sediment microbial communities from Maine, United States - Eddy worm burrow 2 cm | ecosystem: Environmental > Aquatic > Marine > Coastal > Sediment | place: USA: Maine...
ACCGATAGCATTATCACAAGCGATCGACGTAACAAGTTTCGCGCACGGTCGCCATGAGGGAGATTTGAATGCGTCGCGTCTATATCTCGACTGGGAAATGGGATTGGTAAATCAACTCGATGGTGACGACCGTGCTGAATTTAAACTCTGATTCTTATCCCAAAACGTTTTTGGTTGCGAACCATCGACTTCCCTCTGCATCGGACTGTTACAGTTCCCGTGATGTGCCGCCAAGCATCGCAGACTTCCGACAATGTAATCTGGGTACATTCGAAACTTTAAATTTCCCCTCAACATGAAACCATATTTTAAGACCGTAAAACGGGAGCGACTTCGTTTCGATTGGAGAGATCCGAATTGGTTGTGGCGAGTAATTCTGACCTATGTAATCGCTTTTGCGGGAGGTGGCTTGGCAAGCTGGGCCAGCTTTCCGTTACCGTGGATGCTTGGCTCTTTCTTCGCCTGTGCAGTGGTTTCGGGCGCAGGATTTTCGCTCAAAACGATTCCATTTGGGCGGGAGTTAGCGCAGATGACCATTGGTTTGGGAATAGGGCTGCGTTTTACAGCGGCCACTCTGGTAGCAACATTGTTTCTTACGCCCGCAATGCTGGTCGCGACATTTTATGTCATTGGATACACCATGGCTGCTGCATTTATTTTTCGCCCGTTGGCGGGGGTAAACCGCTCTACTGCATTCTTTGCAACAGCTGCCGGAGGCGTTGCCGATATGGCATTGATCGCGCGCGAAAGAGGGGGGGATCCATCTGCAGTTGGAATCGTTCATGCGCTTCGTGTTTCTATGACGGTTGCGATTATCCCAATCCTTGTGGTGAGTTTTGGTGAGCCCGGAACTGCGCCAGACAGCTTCATGGGTACAGGATCGGATCTATTGTGGCTCGCTCTGGTTTTTGTCGCTTCTCTGATCCTTGCGAGGCTCTTGAAGACAACCAACATGCCCAACCCTTGGTTGGTCGCGCCGATGTTTTTGGGTATTCTTTTGGGTGCGACCGGCCTGTTGGTGACTATTGTACCTCCTATTACGATTTTGGCCGCACAGCTTCTTCTCGGGACATGGCTTGGATGCCAGTTTCGTCAAGAGCTGCTCTTAAAACTGCCACGTGTCGCGGTTGCCGGAATCGCTGCGTCTTTGTTTATGATCGGTGCGGCCTTCATTGGAGCGCTCCTGCTTTCGTCTGTTGTACCGATATCACTGGCAACTGCATTTCTGGCTCTTGCGCCTGCGGCGGTGACCGAAATGGTTATCACCGCCAAGGCAATGCACCTCGATCCGGAAGTCATCACTGGCTTTCACGTGATGCGTATCTTTATTGTTTGCGCATCGTCACTTTTGGTATTCAGGCTTTATAATTGGATCGGGCGCAGGTTTGCGCGCAAGTAGGACGCGACCTGTCATTCGAAGCGCACTTGCATTTATTAGAGTTTGATAGGCTATACACACTTTTAGCGTGTATAGTATATGTAGCAGGCTGCAATTTCTTGATTGAACCTCTCAGGGCGACTAAGGTTGTCGACAATAAACAGTCAGTGGAAATATGATGAATGATGGCCGTGACGACCTTGCAGTCCTGAAGTCTGCATCATTGACGAGTGCGGTAGAGCGTCAGTTGGAGCACTTGATTGTGCAAGGAGAGCTTGCGCCGGGAGACCGCTTGAACGAGATTCAGCTTGCCGCACATTTTGGCACGAGCCGTGGCCCGTTGCGCGAGGCTATGCGCAGTCTTCAAGCAAAAGGTTTTGTAGATGTCATTCGAAATCGCGGTGTTTTCGTCCGAAACCTGCAACTTGAAGAAGTTTCCGAGATATACGATTTGCGTGGAGCGCTTTTCGGTCTCGCAGGTCGGCTTGTAGCAGAACGGATGACCGACGGTTTGCTGAACCGTTTGAAGAAACTCGTAGAGGATATGGATATTGCAGCTTCAGGCGGAGACCTTGATGCGTATTACCCTCTTAATTTAGAGTTTCATAAATTGATCCTTCACGCATCGGAAAACAAAACTCTCATTGATGAGTACCAGCGTTTTGTGAACCGGATGCACTTGTTCCGGGTTAAAGGGCTTGTTCAAGGTGGTGGATTGGCTGTGTCCAACAGCGAACACGCGGCAATGTTGGAAGCATTGGCGAGTGGTGACCCAGATCGTGCTCAAGCCACGCATTGGCGACACGTGCAGCGTGCAAAACAACGAATGGTCATGGCCGTAGAAGCAACACAAGCAATGAAAACCGATACCTCACAAAAGCATGCTTAGACGCCTGTGCGAAAGTGTTGCAATACCAATGTGATGCATGGATATGTGATAAGTTGTTACCGTTCTTCTGTTTTCAATCCGGACCATGACCAGAACCCAGACAACGTAGGCGGATCAACTTGATCGATCTGTATACATGGTCAACGCCGAACGGGCGAAAAGTCTTTATTCTGCTTGAAGAGTTAGGCCTCGAATATATGGTCCATCCGATTGACACGCAGAAGGGAGGCCAGAAAGCGGCTGAGTTTCTCGAGATCAATCCGAATGGTAGAATTCCAGCAGTTGTCGAACGCAATACTGGATTGAAGCTTTTTGAATCAGGTGCCATCCTCATATATCTCGCAGACAAGTATATGCGTTTCTTACCTTCGGAGTCTTGTCCAAAGGCAGAGGTCATGCCTTGGCTCATGTGGCAGATGGGCGGCCTTGGGCCAATGGCGGGGCAGGCGCATCACTACTTCCGTAGGAACCGTGGCAAGGCACCCTATACTGAAGATCGCCTTCGCACCGAGGTGGCGCGCCTCTATTCTGTTCTGGACAGCCGTTTGCAGGGACGTGAGTACATTTGCGAAGAATACTCTATTGCCGATATAGCCTGCTGGCCCTGGATATCACGATACGAATGGCACGAGGTCGACTTGTCAGGTTTTCCGAATGTTCGGGATTGGTATCGCCGGGTGATGATCCGGGACGCGGTTCAAGCCGGATACCATATCCCCGTCCACATGGGAGAGATCCCGCCTGGTTAATTCTATTATTTGCGCCTATTTTTCGGGAATGTGGCGAAGCGGCTATTGGGCTTTATTGAACGCGACAACGCGCAAGAGCCTGTTCGTCCGGATCAAGCCCAAGTCCCGGTGCCTTGGACACATGAAGATGGCCGTCCGACATTACGAGCCCTGCCGGCATCAACAGCCTCGCAATTCTTGCCTGAGCACGGTGCAATTCAACGGCCCCGGTATCAATAGCGCCGCACATCCACATAAGGTTCACGAGATCCCAGCCGCCGCCGGGAGCAATTGAGTGGCCGGCTTTTGCTGCGCGGCGAGCCTCCTTTATCGCGGCGCTAAACCCGCCTGCAAATACCGCATTTGGTTGGATGATTGAAACCCCAGATTCGCAGAGCAGCGCGAACCGGTCAGCGCTTTGTTCCATTTGTCCTGCGCCAAGGGGTACGATATCCTCGTCTGCAAGGCATGAAAGAGCGCGGCGATCATTGGCGTGTACAGGCTCTTCAAGCCACGCAAGATTCAAGTCTGCGGCAGCACGCGCGAATTCGATTGCTGTCTCTAGATTCATGCCGCAATTCGCATCAGCGATAAGATCGGCATTAACGCCGATCGCATCGCGTACTGCCCTAAGCCGTTCTATATCTTCAGCGATACGTCGTCCCTGTGCCGCTACCAGAACCTTGACGCCGCGGGCGCCAGAAGCAACCTCTGCGCCGCAGGCTTCGACTAGTGCATCAATTTCAAGAGCAGGAAAGCCGCAGGTTACATGTACGGGCGCACTGCTACGGGCGTCACCCAATATCGTCGAGACACTGACCCCGTCACGCTTAGCCCGCAAGTCCGTCAATGCAATGTCGAGCGCGGAAAGCGCAGAGACAATAACGCCAGTCATTGCCCGCGGGTTGAAGCGCTTCATAAGATGCGAGATCGGATCCTCTGCTGTTTCCGGCCAGGCTTCACCTACAGTGTTATTCAAAAAAACAGCGACTTCTCGTGCGAGAAATCGGCCTGTAAATCCATGCCCGATGATACCATCTGCGTCCCTGACGCGAAGGTGGACAAAAGTGAAACTGTCTGCACCCGCGTAAGGCGCCGGGTCGCCATACAAAGCGCCGGGGCGGTGAATGCTCGCCTGAAATGTTAATGGGCCATCCACGCGGTGATCTTTCTTCAGGTCTCTTCACCACCATTTGCTGCAATCATCTGTCCGGTGACAAAACGGGCGTCAGGAGAGGCGAGGAATGCGACAACCGCTGCGATATCATCCGCTGTGCCCATGAAGCCGGTCGGGATTGATGTAACGCGCTTCGGATCATCTTCATGGACCGTGTCTTTTCGGATCTGGCCCGGTGACACAACGTTCGCTGTGATACCCTTCGATGCGAATTCTGTCGAAAGAGCCTTTGTCAGACCCCAAACACCATGTTTGGCAGCCGAAATCGGAGCGCCCTCGTAGTACCCCCGGATGGCTTTCATCCCAGCAAAGTTGATAATCCTGCCCCAGCCCTGCTCAACCATGCCGGGCAAGAACGCGCGACTTGTCCGGAAGGCCGCCGTAAGTGCAGTGTCAACAACGCCGTTCCAATCTTCGTCGGACATCTCAAGAAATGGCTTATGCGGGCGGCGGGCTGCATTGTTCACCAGGACATCCACTGTCCCAAAAGCGTCAAGCGCAGCTTTTGCGATCTCTGAAATCTTCGCTGGGTCGCTCATGTCACCCATCGCCACCAAAGCCTTGCTGCCTGTCTGTGTCACCAAATCTGCGGTCTCTCGGCAGGCAGTTTCATTCGAGGAGCCGTTTACGACAACATTACACCCAAGTTCTGCAAGGCGCACGGCGATGGCACGTCCAATATTTTGACCTGAGCCGGAGACGAAGGCGGTCCGTTCATTGAGTGGCTTTTGCATAAAATTCAAACGCTCCGTGTTGTTTTTGTTCGTTTATTACCTGGTTCTGAAGATTGTGATTCCTGTCTTTTACAAGAAAGATAAACAGACTTAAGCCCGTTTACCCGTAATCCTCCACAGAAGCAGGTTTAACAGAATAATGTTGACAATCTACAATCAAATACATGAAATTGCCATATGGGATTGCAAAACGACATGGGGGAAAGTCGCGGAGTTCGGCGCCAAAGACCGCTGGTTCTGGAAGTGCGTGACGAGCTAGAGCGCATTATACTTTCGGGCGGTATTGACGCGGGAGAAAGGCTAAATGAAAATGCATTGGCCGAGCAGATGGGCGTAAGCCGCGGCCCCGTCCGCGAGGCGGCCCGGTCTCTGGAGCGCGAGGGGCTGGTGACAGCAATCGCGAACCAAGGGGTTTTTGTTCGCAAGCTGTCGGTCGAGGAGGCGCTGGAGCTATATGACCTCAGGGCAATAATAGCGGGCCATCTTTGTGCGAAAGTAGCTCAAACAGCAGATCCCGGCACAAAAGAAGCATTGCGCGCATCTGTCGCCTACATGGATGACGCCATCGCCGCCCAGAACGAAGACCGTTATTTTCGGCTGAACCTGGCGTTCCATGATATGATCGCTGAGGCGTCAGGTGCAGAACGTGCTCGAACGCTCTATGGTTCGCTGGGCAAGGAAGTGCAACTACTCCGACTTCGGGTGCTGACGGGGCAGGCCTCGCTGAAGGTTTCGAACGCTGAACACCATAGAATTGTAGCGGCAATAGAAGGAGGCGACATGCACGCGGCGCACGAGGAGGGCGCGCGGCATCACTTGAATGGGAAAACACGGCTGCTGGAAACGCTCTCTTAGTTGAACCGGCAGTAGAAAACTCGTTGTTTTAGAAGGTTTTTTTATAAAGCCAAAACAGACTAAGACTTGAGATAAACTTGGGAGGAAACCAAATGAAAGAACTACTTGAAAACAAAAGCGCGCGCCTGATGGCTGGCTTTCTGGCTGCTGCTGTAGCCGTTCCGATGTCTCTAACCACGCCAGCGAGTGCTCAGGAGTACCCATCGGCTGACGAGACGTTGGATTGGACGATTGCGTTCGGTCCCGGTGGCGGCAACGATATCATGGCGCGCAGCATTATCGAAATCCTAAATAAATACGATCTTTATCCTGGTGAGATTCAACCAGAAAACCGAGCAGGAGGCTCTGGTGCTGTCGGCTGGGGGTATCTCTTTGGCCAGAGCGGCAACGCCTATGGCATTTCGACCACCTCTGGCAGTTTTGTGACCACGCCATTGCAGGCAGACACACCGTGGCAACCCGAGGACTTCACGCCTGTAGCTTTGCTCGCAACGGATGACCTTGTGCTTGTTGTAAACGGTGATTCTGAGATTCAGAACATTGAGGAATTTATCGCCTCCGCAAAGGAGAATCCGCTCAACATAGGCGGGACAGGCACGGTGAATGTTGATTTCATCGTACCGACATTGTTTGCGGAGCGCGCTGGCTTCGAGTTTGATTACGTGTCGTTCAACTCAATGTCGGAACAGACTACTGCGTTGCTGTCGAACGCGCTCGACGCAATGGTTGGCAACCCTGGTGAAATCCTCGGCCTAATCGAATCCGGCGATCTGCGTCCTCTTGTCTTCTCGGGTCAAGATGTGCCTGCCGCCCTCGAAGGGGTGCCTACAATGGGCGACTTGGGCTTTGACATCGGTGTCTCTATGCCGCGGGGTCTGATCCTCGCACCTGATGCTCCGCAGGAAGCGCAGGACTTCTGGATTGAAACAATGAAGCAGGTTGTCGAAACGCCGGAATGGGGTGAGTACATCTCGAGCAATACACTAACGCCCACGATCATCTACGGTGAGGATTTCCGGACGTTTCTTGTGAATACGAAGAACGGTTTCGAAGAAGTACTGAAATCCGTTGGCGCGATCGAGTGAGCTGACAATAGTTGCTGGCCGGGCATCCTTGAGGTGCCCGGTTATGCCCAAATAGGGTTATTTCAGATGCGTATTGTCTTCATGCTCGTCTTGTTGGCGGGAGCTTTGTTCTACAGCTACATCGCATTCATTGATTTGTCTTTCATGACACGCACCGGGCGATTGGGCCCGGGATTTTTCCCGCGTATCATTGGTGTGGCAACCGTGGTGGTGACACTCTGGGTACTTGTCGATGAGGTTCGTAAGCGTAATTTAGCGGAAGAAAACGTCCAAACTTGGCGTGACGTAATTGTGCTGATGGCACTTGCGCTTGGATATGCGGTCTTACTTCGGCTCTTCGGAGGCTTCGTGGCAACAGCTATCTTTTTGGCGGTCACCCTGTCGATTGTAAACAGGGGTCACCTTTACAAGAACATGCTGATCGCAATCTTAATTCCGACGGGTGTCTATTTGTTGTTTGACCGGTTTCTCAACGCGAACATGCCGCCTGCGCTATTCCCTTTGCCAATATGATGCGGGCGTTTTATCTTCAGTTTCCTGCGCCTAAAGGAGCGATCTAGATGGATATTTTCGGCGATCTGCTGATGGGGCTTACGGTCGCGATCACTCCGATAAACATGGTGTATCTGATGTTTGGTGCATGTGTCGGAATGATAGTTGGCGTGATTCCAGGTTTTGGCCCCTCTGCCGGGCTAGCGATCCTTCTGCCCGTCACTTTCGGTATGGACCCGATCGGAGCCATCATGATGTTGGCCGCGATTTATTATGGCGCAATGTATGGCGGGACGATCACCTCCATTTTGTTGAACACACCGGGTGAAAGCGCCACGGTTGCAAGTACGTTCGATGGCTTTCCACTGGCTAAGCAGGGGCGCGCAGGCCCCGCTCTGGTGATGCAGGCCGCCGCTTCGTTTGTCGGAGGAACCGTGGGTGTGATCTTAATTACGATCCTTGCTCCGATGTTTGCTCAGGTCTCACGCAGCTTCGGGCCGCCTGAATATTTTTTGCTGGCAGCGATGGGGATGTTGACCCTGATCGTCATGATTGGAGAACATTGGAAACTGGGTGTCATTTCGGCCTTGATCGGTTTAGCGCTCGGGACAGTCGGGGTAGATCTTGAGACCGGGCAGGGGCGATACACCTTCGGTTCAGCCGAGTTAATCGGTGGAATATACTTCATCCCAATCGCCATAGGCCTCTTCGGGCTTGGAGAACTTTTTTTCGCTTTCTACAACAATCTTCATAAGACAGGCACTGGCTCTATCGTGCAGTACGATAAAGAGGAGCGGTTCTGGCCAACAGCGCATGATTGGATTTCAACCCGCATGACTATGGTCCGCGGATCATTGTTGGGCTTTGTTGTTGGCGTCATCCCGGGGGCTGGAGCAACGATCGCGTCTCTGATGGCTTACTCCATAGAACGCTCGGTATCCAAAACACCGGAAAACTTTGGAAAAGGCGAGATGGCAGGTCTTGTAGCGCCTGAGACTGCGAACAATGCTGCGTCCTCCGGCGCGATGATCCCGCTTTTGACACTGGGCATTCCCGGCTCCGCCTCGACTGCGGTGCTGCTGGCAGCATTTCTTATGTGGGGCCTGCGTCCAGGGCCGTTGTTCATGCAACAAAATCCGGAGCTTGCTTGGGGCTTGATCGCATCAATGTACCTGGGGAATATGGCGCTTCTCGCTATCAGCATATTCGCCATTCCCCTGTTCGTGCAGATCATCAAGGTACCTTATCGAATCCTTGGGCCCATCATAGTCGTGATTTGTGCCCTCGGCACCTTCAGCGTTCATGCGAGCTTCGTCGAATTGTACCTGATGTTCGCTGCGGGCATCATTGGCTTTTTTATGCGTCTTTATGGGTTTTCCCCTGCTGCTTTAGTCCTCGCATTGGTGCTTGGCCCACTTGGCGAAGAAGCGCTGCGTCAGACGCTGACAATTTCGAGAGGATCATTCATGATCTTTCTTGAGCGCGCGCCGTCACTTTGGATTATAGGTATCACGATAGTTCTGTTGTTAATTCTTCCGTTGATTGGTCGTTTTGGCTCTCGCGCGAGTGAGGCTGAAAAAGCAGGAAGTTGATCCGTTGGAGCGAATAACTTTCTCTGAGGCTGCGCGCCTGGCTAAAACGGCCTTCCGCAACGCAGGTGTTCCTGACTTTGGAGCGACAAACGCTGCTGAAATTCTAACAATAACCGAAGCGATGGGGATCGCTACTCATGGACTAACTAGGGTTGAAGACTATGTCCGGCGCATTGGCGCTGGCGGAATTGATCCATCTGCTGAGCTCTCGACTAGCGCGCCTGCTCCGGCTTTGCGGCATGTTGACGGAAAGAATGGTTTAGGACCCGCAATTGCCCGAAGCGCCTTGGATGAAGCGATCGACGCAGCTCGAAATTTCGGAATCGGAGCTGTTTTCGTTCGCGGTGGGAGCCATCTAGGAGCGCTCTCCCCTTATCTTTTCTTGGCCGCCGAAGCTGGTTTTGCGGCGGTGATGACAACCAATACTGCACCGATGATCGCCCCTGCTGGGGGTAGATCGCCCCGCATTGGGAACAATCCGTTCGGGCTTGTCATTCCCCATCCAGACGGAAAGCATGTTCTGCTAGATATGTCATTGTCCGTGGTGGCTAGGTCGCGCGTTCGATCTGCAGCAAGGAGCGGCCTCCCAATCCCGGAAACGTGGGCAACTGATGCGCAAGGACGCGCGACAACCGATGCCGACGCGGCGATGCAGGGCCTTATGAGCGCTATCGGTGGGGCTAAAGGTGCCAATCTTGCATTATGTCTGGATTTGATGGCCGCTGGTCTGTCTGGCGCCGGAATGCTTTCCGAGGTCCCGTCGGCGGCGGACCACCCGGAACGGGTTCAGAACCTTGGGTACATGATTATTCTGATAAATGCCGCATGCCTTGCGTCGGACGAAGTACGCCGTAGCCGATTGGATGCCGCAGCAGAGATCATCAGGGAAGCACCTGCCCTTGAAGAAACTGAATCAGTTCGCATGCCGGGTGCACGCGCTTTGGACGCTTTAAAGACGGCGCAGAAAACAGGCCTCAAGATTGATGCTGAGGTCTTATCGTTTCTTCGTTCCCATGTGCAGGGTAGCCTTTAGGTCTCGTTGACGATTTCCTGCATCGCCTGCAGAAAACGCGCAACCTCCGCCTCGGAATTATAGTGACACATTGAGACCCTGACAGCGTCTGAAAGGCCCAGTGGATCGAGAATGTTCCCCGAGTAGTGATCTGCTTTGCGCGTATGAACGCGAACCCCGCGTTCGCGCAGCTTTGTCACTACTTCTGGTGAGGCCTGACCCTGCATCGCGAAGGATACCAATCCCTCTCGTCGTGGATTTTCGACCCCTCCGATGATCTGGATGCCCTCGAGTTCTGAAATTCCCTTCAAGTTACCAACCCCGTAAAGCATTGCTTTAGTCAGAGCTTTTTCATGAGCGTGGATCGCTTCACCTGCCGCGACAATCCTTGTACGCCGATCTGTGCTATCGGTGACTTGGCCACCTAGCCACTCGAAATATGCAACTACATCCGAGAAGGTCGCATAGGCTCCGGTGTCCCGAGTTCCGAGTTCCCACGGTTCACCCGGCGCATTTATCAAGTGGTCGTGCGGTAGCTTGGCGAGCCGGTTCGACACCCAGGCAACGCCATATCCATGTCGGGAAAATACTTTGTAGGGTGAAACCACGTAGCCATCGACACCATAGCTCGCAATATCAAGCCGCCCATGTGCAGCGTGTTGTATGCCGTCTACGATAATGTAGCACTCCGGCGCTACAGCGCGTATCTCTCGAGCGATGGCAGCAACGTCGACGCTCATTCCGGTAACAGGGGATGTGTGCAGGATCGTTGCTACACGTGTCTCTGATGTTAGTTTTGATTGGTAGTGTTCTAGGTCGACAGAGCCGGTCTCATCGTCATGGGGAACAAGGATATGAGGCTTGCCGGCAATTTCGGCCCACCGGTTGCAGGCGCTGCGTGTGGCGGGATGTTCAAGCGTACTGCCGAGCACGTGTCCGCCGTTTGTACTACCCAGACACGCAACCGAGATCAGTCGAAATATTAACTCAGTGCCGCTTTCACCGACAAAGAACATGCCGTCGTCAGGTGCGTTGAAGAAGACTTTCATGTCGTCCTTCGCCTTGTCGATTATCGAGACGAGCGCATGCGCAGCAGGATTGTCACGCCCCTGATTGTCCGGGATCGCAGCCATTTTTGCGGATGTCTCGACAACTGAATTGAGGGTCAGCGCTCCACCGGCATTTTCGAAAAATACGCGTTCGCCTTCGAAAGGGCAGGTATCCAAATGGGCAAACCGATTACGGATCGCGTCGAGCAAATCGGGTGTGAAGCGGGTAGATGCGGAGTTGTAAGTCATGGCATTTTCCATGTTGCTGTTGCAAGGGCCGCGAGCTTCCCGTCTGGCCCTGAAAGGCGGCTCTCCATAAACGACAAGGACCGACCGCGGCGAACGAAGCGGCCTTCGCAAGTCACTATGCCCTCCATCACAGGGCGCATGAATTGGATTTTCATTTCGATTGTTGCGCCAGGCCCGTCTACTTTGTTCACCAAATGGCCCATTGATATATCCATCACGGATGCCATAGCGCCACCGTGAAGAGATCCCTGTGGGTTTTTGAGCATGTCCGTAACGGGGAAATTGATCCGACAAACCTCTTTACCTCGGTCTTCAGCTTCATGAGGGAGGTACTCAAACGACAGATCTAGGAAACGCGCGAAAAAGAAGGTTTCGAAAGCTTGCTCGTGATCGTTGAGCGCCTTGTCGAAATGTGCGCGCGCTTTATCCTCATCCACACGGGTCAAGGTTGTGTCTGACATCATGCCCCAACAAACTGCGCTTTGCGCTTTTCGAGAAAGGCGCGTCTACCTTCGATGTAATCCTTACTTTCAAAGCAGGCCTTTACCCTTGCATCACATTCGGCCAGATCACGCTCGCTTTCGTTCTTGACCGTTTCGCCGACGATGAATTTCACAGACTCCACCGTCATCGGCGCATTGGCCGCAATCATCGCGGCAGTTTCTGAGGCAGTTTTGGCAACATCTGCATCATCAACCACACGATTTACCAGTCCCATTATGCGCGCCTCTTCAGCGTCAAACCGCCGGGCCGTAAAGAAAAGCTCTTTCGCGAAAGCTTTGCCAACAACGTCCACCAGACGCTTGATGCCTGGAAAACCATATCCAAGCCCAAGTTTTGCGGCTGGTATCGCAAATTGTGATCCCTTACCGCAGATACGCAGATCACAGCAAAGCGCAAGCGCTACGCCGCCGCCAACGCAGAACCCGTCAATCTGCGCGATAGTTGGTTTGGGGAAGGCTTCGATCATGTCATAGACACGTTTTGTGGTTGCATTGTAATGCGCCACGGCCTCTGTGCTTGAGCGTTCGCTTTCGAATTTTGAAATGTCAGCGCCCGAAACAAAAGCTTTTCCTCCTGCTCCAGATAGGATGAGGATGCGCACCGACGCATCCTCGGCGAAGCGCTTTGCTGCAGCTTCGACCGCCTCCCACATTTCAAGCGAAACTGCGTTTCTTTTCTCTGGTTGGTTGAAGATGATGCGCGCGGTATCCCCCGCCTGCTCGGTGATAATTTTATCGGTCATTATAGGCTCCGTTGATTTATGTAGCGCCGTTGTCCCGCATCTTAGCTATCTCCGCTGCGGAGTAGCCAATTTCGGAAAGAATTTCGGCAGTGTGTTGCCCGGCCAGAGGTGGTGGAGTAGCGATGTGGCTTGGGGTTCGGTTCATCAGGATCGGCTGCCCCACTAGCTGCGTTTCGCCCCGTTCGTGACTGTTCACAGGTTGAGCGAGCCCGAGGTGTTGAACTTGAGAGTTTTTAAATACCTGCCCAATGTCGTTGATTTCGCCCGCAGGAACCCCAGCTTCATTCATGGCTTCAACCCAGTCAGCCGTTGTCTTGGTGATAGTGATTTCTTCTATCTCGGCACCCAATGCATCACGATTTTCGGACCGGGCCGGGGGCGTGGCATAGCGCTCGTCGTCGAGCCAGTCTTCTCGACTAAACGCGCGAGCAAATCGTCCCCAGATTTCTTGTCCGGCTACAGCGAGGTTCATGTACCCGTCCTTGGTTTCGAAAACTCCTGTCGGAATAGACGTCGGGTGATTGTTGCCAGCCTGTTTTGCGACATCGCCATCCATCAGGTATCTAGCCGCCTGGAAGTCCAACATGAACACCTGCGCCTGCAGCAAAGATGTCTGAACCCATTGCCCACGCCCCGAGTTGTTCCGTTCAATGAGCGCGATGAGGATACCTTGGGCTGCGAAAAGTCCAGCACAAAGGTCGGCGATAGGAATGCCGACACGCATGGGCCCTTCACCGGGCTTTCCTGTAATCGACATTAGTCCGCCCATGCCTTGTGCGATCTGATCGAAACCTGGCCGTGCCGCAAGCGGCCCGTCCTGACCGAAGCCGGAAATGGAGGCGTACACTAGCCCCGGATTTTCCTGACAAAGGCTGTCATAGTCTATTCCTAGGCGTTTTTTCACCCCTGGGCGGAAATTCTCGACAACGACATCAGCAGTTTTGGCAAGCCGCTTGAAGGCTTCCAGTCCAGCCTGTGATTTGAGGTTTAGCGTCAGGCTGCGCTTGTTCCGATGCAGGTTCTGAAAGTCTGCGCCAGAGCGGGGTCCGCCCAGTTGGGCGTTGTCCACTGGAGTCTCTATTTTAATGACGTCAGCGCCCCAATCGGCAAGCTGCCGTACGCAAGTGGGGCCCGACCTGACGCGGGTCAAGTCAAGGACGCGTATCCCCTTTAGCGCCTCGCTCGCAGCCTCCATTCCTTCAGTTGTGTCTCTGTCTGATGGGCTTTGGTTTTCAGAGCTCGACATTAAATTTACTCCCGTAAAGAGGATTGCTTGCATTTGTCTAGGGTAAGCGTATGCCGATGGCAATATTAATGTTAATTGTTGACAAAAACCTGCTCCGTGGTGAAATGACTTCATGATGACCAATGCGAGATCTATAGGACAGGGACGAGCCACACTCGCGGGAGAGGTGCGCTCAGAAATTGAGCGGATGATTGTGGACGGTGATTTGGCTGGTGGAGAGAAGTTGAATGAACT
>Ga0316191_10002244_pt1 | contig 13962 bp, 14 predicted proteins | sample Eddworburr2cm_MG_FD_204928 | JGI IMG/M metagenome (GOLD analysis project Ga0316191, IMG submission 204928) | Coastal sediment microbial communities from Maine, United States - Eddy worm burrow 2 cm | ecosystem: Environmental > Aquatic > Marine > Coastal > Sediment | place: USA: Maine...
ACTACCTCGCCCAGATCCTGCTGGCATCGACGGCCGGTGGCTGAATCGGGCAGGTAACCTCGCCCCATGCCACGACTCATGCTGCTCCGCCACGGAAAGTCCGACTGGGATACATCGAACCGCGGCGACCGGAACCGACCGCTCAGCCGACGCGGCGAACGCGCCTCGGCGACGATGGGGGTTGTTCTCCGGAAGATGGGCGAGATTCCCGATCGGGTGATCTCGTCTCCTGCACTGCGCGCCGAGTCGACGGCGGCCATCGTTCGCCTTTCTGGAGGATGGGAGGCGCCACTCGAGATCGCGGACGAGCTCTACGGCGCCAGCCCCGATGACGCCCTCGCGGTCGCTGCACGATGCGGGGGCGATGCCGGACGGCTCATGCTCGTCGGACACGAGCCGACCTGGTCAATGCTCGCCGAGCGAATCACCGGAGGCCGGATCGCCGTTCGCACCGCGACGGTCGTCGCATTCGACCTCGACGTCGCCATATGGGACCAGGCACCGCGGTCCCGCGGCACCCTCGCGTACGCCCTCCACCCCCGGCTGTTCGACGACGGTGATTGGGAAATGGGATGATCGACCTCCGCTCCGACACGGTGACCCGCCCGTCGCCCGAGATGCGCGAAGCAATGGTTTCGGCGCCCGTCGGTGACGACGTACTCGGCGACGACCCGACCGTCATCCGGCTCGAACGGTACGTCGCCGACCTCCTCGGCAAGGAAGACGCCGTCTACGTGCCGTCTGGTTCAATGGCGAATCAGATCGGGATCCGGGTGCACACACGCCACGGCGATCGGATCGTCATGGATGCCGGTTCCCACATTCGCATCCACGAGAGCGGCGCTCCAGCAACACTGGCTGGTGTCTCAATCGTGCCTCTGGACGGTGACCTCGGCGTGTTCACCCCCGACCAGGTCATCGCGGCCGCACCGCGTCCCTCCCCCGAGTTCCCTCCCGGACTCTTCGATCCAACGACGCTGGTCACGATGGAGAACACTCACAATGAAGCAGGTGGAACGATCTGGCCGCTCGCATCGATGCAGGCCGTGCAGGCCGCGGCGAAGCGCTCCGGCCTCGCGATCCATCTCGATGGCGCCAGACTCTGGAACGCCGCGGCGGCAACGGGTGTTGCGCTCAATGACTATGCATCGACGGCCGACACCGTCAATGTGTGCTTCTCGAAGGGCCTCGGTGCTCCCATCGGTTCGGCGCTCGCCGGCCCGAAGGAGTTGATCGACCGGGCCCGATGGTTCAAGAAGATGTACGGAGGCGGGTTCCGTCAGGCCGGCATCATCGCCGCCGGTGCCCTGTACGCCGTTGAGAACAACCGGGATCGTCTCGTCGACGATCACACGCATGCGCGTCGGTTCGCAGAGGCCATCGCCGGACTGGATGGGTTGGCGGTGGACTTGCGGTCGGTTCAGACGAACCTCGTCTACTTCGACGTCTCGGATGCGGAAGATTTCGCTGCCGACCTCCGGGCGAGAGGCGTCGACACACTCTCGCTCGGTCCGACCCGGATACGCGCGGTCTTCCACCTTGATGTGTCCGAGGAGGACACCGATCACGCGGTCGCGGTGCTCGGCGACGTCGCCAGAGCCCGCTTGTAGAAGGTCCTACACCAGGGCTGCGGTGACGACGGCAGCAATCGAGAGCACACCGGCGGCAACGCTCATCACCGCAACGAATCCGCGGGACAGGCCGCCATCGTCGTTCAGATCCGTGAGCGGCCGGATGTCGACGAATGCGTCGTCGATATCGACTTCTTCGGTCTTCGCCGGCATGGACGCCGAAGAGGTCTCGCTGGTCGGAATCGTGATCGGCGGCTCTGCCTGGGGTTCGGCAAGTGGAACAGCGGATGTCCCGGAGAATTCGGCGGGTGAGTCGGGTCGGAACAGGAGAGTCTCACCACCGAGGGTGAGCCCAAATGAACCGTTGCTCTCCGGCGTGATCAGATAGTCGGCACGGTCCCAGGACCCGAGTTGGCTATCGCCGGCCGTGAGCGTCACACGCTCCGGGTCGAGGCGCAAGGTAGCTTCGAGGCCGTTCCCTGCCTCTCCGGGGAGCATCACTGCTCCAGTGAACGTCTTGGTCATCGGTCCTCCATGTCGACTACAGATCTTCATCGGCAGATCGACCCTCGAAAGTGAAATCCGATTATCGGAAATCTCGCGAAGGGACCCGATCGATCGACCACCGCTCGAACCGATGGGCGACGAAGTTCGTGACACCGTCGACGTGTTCGATGACGCCATCGATCACCACACCGACGGCCTTGCGTGCGATTTCGTAGTGGGTCTCCCACACGTGCGGCAGGACGACCACGTTCAGGAGACCGGTCTCGTCCTCAAGATTCAAGAAGCGGACACCACGAGCGGTCGATGGGCGTTGGCGATGGGTGATGATCCCGCCGACGCGGGCGCGGGTGCCGTGTCGGCGGTCGGCAAGGACCGCATCGATCGACAAGCATCCGTGGTCGGTGAGTGCCGCCCGCGCGAGAGAGACCGGATGGATCGTCGAGATCCCCGTCGACCAGAGGTCGGCCTGGACTCGTTCCTGCAGCGTCATCTCCTTGAGCGGAGGAACGGCATCTCCCACAGGTAGCGACAGACGATCGGGTCCGAGTTCGGTGAGCATCCCCGCCGTCCACATTCCATCTCTCCGATCGAGACCCACCGGAACGAGTGAACCGGACGCCGCGAGACCCTCGTACGCGTCGAGGGCGAGCCCTGTCCGTTGCGCGAGGTCCTCCGGAGTACTGAAGTCACCGCCGGTCATCCGGGCCGCTTCAATCCGGACGATCTCGCTCTCACCGAGGTTTCTGACATATCGGAGGCCGAGGCGGAGTCCCACTGCGGGGCGGTCCGGATCGTCGATCGGGCCCCTCCCCCGCCGCCACGATCCCCTGAGGTACTCCACGGTGTCGCTCTGGCCGACCTCGATCGGCTCAATCGTGCAATCGAACGCCGACCGGTTCACATCGGGGGTCAGCACGACAACGCCGTGATGCTGGGCATCCTGCACCAGGGAGTTGGGGGTGTAGAAGCCCATCGGCTGTGCATTGAGCAGCCCGGCGAAGAACTCGGCAGGCCAGTGATACTTCAACCAGGCTGCGGCGTACACGATGTAGGCGAACGACACCGAGTGGCTCTCCGGGAACCCGAATGATGCGAACCCCTGGAGCTTCTCCCAGATCTCGTCGGCCGGGGCGCCGACGACGCCGTTGCTCGCCATACCGGCGAACACCTCATCGCGTAGCCGGCCCATAGCCTCGGATGCCCGCTTGTGGGTCATGGCCTGCCGGAGACGATCGGACTGGCCGGGGGTGAAACCGGCACAGACTCTGGCGAGCTCCATCAACTGCTCCTGGAACACCGGAACGCCGAGCGTTTTCTTGAGGATCGGCTCGGCCGATGGATGCGGGTACCGGATCGGCTCCTCGCCGTTGCGGCGACGGAGGAACGGATGGACCGATTGCCCCTGGATGGGACCGGGTCGAATGAGTGCTACCTCGATGGCAAGGTCGTAGAAGCTCCTTGGCTTCAGCTTCGGGAGGGTCGCCATCTGTGCGCGCGATTCCACCTGGAAGATCCCGACCGTATCGGCTCGGGTCAGCATGTCGTACACGATGGGTTCCTGGGGAATGGTCGCAAGATCGAGATCGAGACCGTGCATCTCCTCGATGAGGTCGACGGTCAGGTGCAAGGCGTTCAGGGCGCCGAGCGCGAGCAGATCGAACTTGACGATGCCCATCGTCGCACAGTCGTCCTTGTCCCACTGGAGTACCGAACGGTCCTCCATCCTCCCCCACTCCATCGGCACCGTCTCCCAGAGGGGCCTTCGCGCAACCACCATGCCCCCCGAGTGAATGCCCAGGTGTCGCGGGAAGCCGTCGAGGCGTCGGCACACATCGATGATGAGGTCGCTGGTCAGCCCGTCCGGCAAGTCGACGGACTCGCCGATGGATGCAGGATCACGGGTGTCGAGGTAGCGAGTGAGTCCGTTGACTTGCGCCTGGGTGAGGCCGAATGCCTTCCCGACGTCCTGGAGCACGGATTTGGCCCGGTAGGTGATGACGTTTGCCACCATCGCGGCCCGTTCCCTGCCGTAGCGGCGGTAGCAGTACTGGATGACCTCCTCGCGCCGTTCCGCTTCAAAGTCGATGTCGATGTCCGGTGGCCGGCCGCGCTCCTCGGAGAGGAACCGCTCGAATGGCAGGCTCAGGCGGATCGGGTCGACGCGGGTCAGCCCGATACACCGGCATACGGCTGAGTCTGCTCCCGACCCGCGGATCTGGCAGTAGATGTCCTGTGACCGGGCATACGTGACGATGTCCCACGCGACGAGGAAGAACCCGGAGAACCCAAGCTCGCTGATCACCGCGAGTTCGTGGTCGAGACGACGGTGGGCGATCGCATCGATCCCATCCTCTCGACCCGGATAGACGCCACGGGCGCCTTCTTCTACGAGGTACCTCAGATACTCATCCTCGGTCGTGAACGATCCGGGCTTCGGGAAGTCGGGAAGCTCGGGGACGAGGAGGTCGAGATCGAACGCGAGCGACTCCCCGAGATCGGCCGCGTGATCGACGGCCTCCGGATAGCGAGCGAACCGGGACGCCATCTCGGCGGGGGAACGAAGGTGACGCAGATCGGTCGCGGGCCGAAAGCCATCTGCAGTATCGAGGTCGCGTCTGCCGGCGATCGCTGCAAGGACCTCGGCGAGATCGGCATCGCGGCGCCGGGCATAGTGCACGTTGTTGGTCGCCACGCACGGGATGCGGAGACGTCGTGACACTTCAAAGAGCAGATTGTTCCGATCATCGTCGTCCGGCATCCCGTGGTGGGTGAGTTCGATGAAGAGACGACCTGGGAAGATCTCCCGAAGCCTCGCCGCTGCCGCCATCGCCCCCGCGAGGTCGCCGTCCTGCGCTGCCCGGGGGACGGCACCATCGCGGCACCCGGTGAGCGCTACGAGGTTGCCGTCCCGCGAGGCCTCGTCGAGTTCGGCGTAGTCGTAGGCCGGTAGGTCCTTCTTCCCACGGAACTGCCCTCTGGTCACGAACCGGCTGATGGCCGCGTAGCCTGCCGGGTCCGGGGCGAGCAGCACGACGTGATCGGTGGCTGGGATGTCGACCGGCTTGTTCCCATGCATCCGCCGAATCCTCCCCCGCCTCGGCCTGGCAGAGGGGGCAGTCTCAGCCTCTCCCAGGACCGGCGACCGGCGACCGGCGACCGGCGACTCCCTGCTCATCCCAACTTCGGTTCCGTACACGATCGGGAGACCGATGTCGCGGGCGGCGACGTGGACCTTGGCCGCACCGCGGAATCCGTCGTGATCGGTAACCGCGAGGGCGGTGTACCCCAGTTCGGCAGCGGCCGCGACGAGGTCATGTGGATGAGAGGCTCCATCGAGGAAGCTGAAGTTCGTGTGAGCGTGAAGCTCTGCGTACCGTGCCATCCGACCAGACTAATCGAACATATGTTCGATACGCATGGAGTCTCGAAGTCGACCAGAATCGGCGTGTGGACGACGACCTGACCCCCGAGGAGATCGAGCAGCTCCGACGCCGCCGCATCATGCGTGCGGCCATCGTCGTGGCCATCGTCGTTGCCATGGTCGCGACGCTTCTCTTCCCCGTGATCGTTCGTGTCGTACGACCATCGCGCTCTCCCGACATCGTCATTGCGATCCACGCTGAGGTCTCATGGCGTAGGATGAGTCCATGAAAGAGTTCTCGGTCACCCTCGCAAATCAGCCGGGTCAGCTCGCCACTCTCGCACGCAAGTTGTCAGACGCCGGCGTCCACATCCAATCGCTTGCCGCGATCGGCTCGGACAACGAGAGCCTCGTTCGCCTCATGCCGGACGACGCCGACGCGACGAGGAGGGTGCTACAGACCGCCGGACTCCACTTCGAGGAACGGCTCGTACTCGACACGTTCCTTCCTGACGAGCCGGGAGCCCTCGCCGAGGTTGCGCAACGCCTTGCCGACGCGGGCGTGAACATCGACTCGATCTACCTCCTCCACTCGAACGCGGAGGGACTTCACTTCGCCGTAACGGTGGATGATCCTCAGGCGGCCGAAGCCAACCTGCGCTGACCGAAACTACGTCCCACACTCGCTTCCAGATTCGGTGCTCAACTCCTGGACGCCGCCCTCGAGGACTTCAGCAACCTTGGATCGGATTCTGCTGACGTTGGGAATCGGGTATCCACCCGGCGCACGACCGCTGTTGTATCGCGGAGGCACGAGTCCGACCGTGGCGATGCGGTGCATGTCGACCCTGCCGAGGATGTCAACCAGGTCGGGCAGCAGGATCAGCGGGATGTCGGTCACCACCGACCGCTCGATGACATCGGCCAACGCGTGGAACGATCGGGCAACGGTCAGCGGGTCGGCCTGGTCGGCGGCCGCACGGATGAGGCACCGTTGGCGCTGCATCCGGTCGTAGTCGGACGAACCGATCCGCCAGCGCGAGTACGCAAGCGCTTCGAGGCCGGTCAGTCGGTTCAGCCCCGGTTCGACGTTGACCTTGGCCTTCGGCGAATCCTCGGAGGGCGCCGAGACAGCGACGTGGTACGGCTCGGTGACCATCACTTCGACCCCGCCGATGGCGTCGATCACATCGACGAAGCCCTCCATGTTCACCATCATGTAGTAGTCGATGGGCAGGTCGATTAGGTTTGCGACGACATCGCGCAGGGCGGCGAGTCCCGGATCCGGGGTGTCGGGGTACGTCTCCGTCCAATCATTCGTGTATTGGTGGACCCTGTTGAGCATCACCGGGAAACAGCGGCACGAGACGAACGGCGGCAGGTCGGGGATCTCGTCACCGTCCAGGTCCGTCCAGTGGTCGAAGAACCCGTCACCGTCCTTGTCCACGCCCTCGGTCGCATGGACTTCCTTCTGGAGATTGACGAAGGACCTCCGGAACGCCTTCGGCAGCGGGACGCGCTTGAAGTTCCGGGGCAGACCGAAGAGGGCCGCTTCGCCGGTGTTCACGTCGACGGTGGCGACGATCATGGAATCGGTCCGGAGGCCGTCGCGGCCCGGCCCCTCGTCGCCTCCGACCAGCAGGATGGTGAGCCGTTCCGCTCCGACCCGCTCGTCGAACGGCAGGAAGGGCGCTTCAGGCGTTGGCGGCGCGACGATTTCCGCCCACGTGGCAACCGCCTCCGGGTCACCGATCCCGGGACGGAACACGAGGTTCCGTGCTGAACGGTCGAACTCGAACGCCGCCGGTTCGGTCCAGACGGATCGAACATCCTGGGCGACCGGTTCGGGTTTCAACTCGGCCGAGAGCACGGTCGTCGTCGGCTTCGGCTTCTCCTCGGCAACGAACACCGTCTCGAGGAGCGCGATGCCGCGGACCGTATAGGACGCTGCGGCCATCTGTGGGGCCGCGACGAGGATGACGAGGACCCCGAGGGCGAGTGCGGCGACTCGGGGCGATGAGCGTCTGCCGCCGGCCACCCGGTACGCATCGACGACGGCGGCAACTCGCCAGACCAGCAGAGCGCCGTTGACAACCAACGACATCTTCAGGAGCGCGGGCTGAACAGCCCATGAGAGCAGAGAGCGGAACCCGATCGCTCCGCTGGCAACTGCCACCACTGCGGTGATGCCAACGACGGCGAGCGGTGCAAAGAAGATCGCTCCGCGAACGAACCGGCGGACATACCACTGGCCGGCTCCGGGGATAACGGCCGACAGCACGGCAGCGACGATCGACGATCTTCCTGACTCGCCTTCCACGGTGCGCCCAGCCGTCATACTTCAACGTTACGCCGTGATCCAGGTGTCTGCGCCGTAGGGCGTCGCCCTATGCCATATCGACCGCGCTGATGGCCCAGGCGACGCCATCTTGGGGATCCTCCACGACCAGGTGCAACGCCCAGCCACCGACCGCGTCGCCCGGGCTCCAGAGCACCCACCGGAGTTCCGAGGCTTCGTCGAGCACGGACGGATCCTGGGGAATCTCGTCGTAGCCGAGCGCCGCGGCGAGCACGAGCCAGGTCAGCGTTCGGCCGACGGGCGTACCGCGCCGGCTGCCGAAGGCTCCACCGCTCGCCCCGGTCCACACCATGGCGGACAGGGCTTCGGCGAGCGGTACGTCAGCCACCCTCGCCCGGTGTGGCCCCAGTGCCCGAATCGCGCTGAGCGCTGTCCCTTCGACCTGCACAACATCGGCGTGACCGCTCGACTCGTCCCACCAGGGCCGGACGAGCGCGAGCAGCGCTTCGCCGACACCCTCATCGTCAACCGATGCTGCGGTGTCTGGCAGATCGACCCACGTGAGTGGGCTCCGGTCCCCTTCCGGAAAGTCGGCGCCGTCGGCCCGATACACGACGGTTGGATAGTCAGGCTCCCAGGGTTGGAGCGTCGTCGGTGTCTCCAGGATGTGGGGATCGATGGTGTCCGGGTCGACCGTGTCGCCGCGAATCGACCGCTCGTGCCCCATCAGGGCCCTCAGCGTTGGCACGGTCACCAGCGGTTCGAGGTCACGCCACGGATGGCTCGACGCGACGACCTCCCAGAGCGGACCCGGGCCATACCTCCCCTTGCCGTCACCGAGGACCTCCACGGCTCGGTCGGCCGGTCCGTCGAGCGCAATCCGGTACTCGGCATACTCGGCGGGACCCCAGACCTGTTTGCCGCGCTCGACCGCCTCGCGGCAGCGGTCGCGCATCACCTCGATCCCGCTCCAATCGCGGGCCACCACAAGACCGTCGACGTACCGAACGAGGCCATCGAGGTCGCTGGACTCGATCAGGGTGGTCAGCGTGTCGTTCTTCACGTGCAGACGTTAGGCCAACCGCCCGCCATCCGTCCCAGCGGCCCCGACCGCGGCAGCGTGGTCACAGCCGGTTCGCCCTATTCTTCCGATCCTCCTCCCTGGAAGGTTCTCGTGGGTATCCGCTGTGGCATCGTCGGGCTCCCCAACGTCGGAAAGTCGACGCTGTTCAACGCGCTCACCAAGGGTGAGATCCAGGCGGAGAACTACCCGTTCTGCACCATCGAGCCAAACCTCGGCGTCGCTCTCGTGCCGGACGAACGCCTCGCCGCCATCGCCGACATCGTGAAGCCGGAGGCGATCGTGCCGACGGTGGTCGAGTTCGTCGATATTGCGGGACTCGTCGAGGGTGCCTCTCAGGGTGAGGGCCTCGGCAACCAGTTCCTCCACCACATCCGGGAGACCGACGCCATCGCCCAGGTCGTTCGCTGCTTCGACGATCCCAACGTCGTCCACGTGGCGGGCGAGATCGATCCAACCTCCGACCTCGAGACGATCGATATGGAACTCGCGCTCGCCGATCTCGAAGGTGTCGGGAGAGCCATCGACAAGGCGGAGCGCAAGGCACGTGCCGGCGAGAAAGAGGCAGCGGCCATGCTCGCCGTCTACGAGCGCCTTCAGGCTCACCTCTCCGACGGCCGGCCGGTCCGGTCGATGGAGGTCACGCCCGCCGAGCAACTCATCGTCCGCGATCTGTTTCTCCTAACGGCGAAACCAGCCATGTACATCGCGAATGTCGATGAGGCGGGTCTCACTGAGAATGCCTACGTCGACGCGGTGCGGGAGTACGCAGCCCATGAAGGTGCGGACGTCGTCGTCATCTCCGGGAACCTCGAAGCGGAATTGGCATTGATCGACGACGATGATCGCGCCGAGATGCTTGCCGAGTACGGGCTCGACGAACCCGGCCTGAACAAGGTCATCCGCGCTGCGTATCACCTCCTCGGTTTGAGGACGTTCTTCACGGCCGGCCCCAAAGAGGCGCGCGCTTGGACGGTGCATCAGGGCGCCACGGCACCGCAGGCGGCCGGGGAGATCCACACGGACTTCGAGAAAGGCTTCATCAGAGGCGAGGTGATCGCGTACGACGACTTCATCGCGTGCGACGGCGAGCAGGGCGCCAAGGACGCGGGCAAGTGGCGCCTCGAGGGTCGCGACTACGTCGTCAAAGAAGGCGACGTCATCTTCTTCCGATTCAACGTCTGACCGGTGAGCCGGGATATGGCTCGCCAGCATCGGAGCCATGAGGGGCCGGCCGACCGGTCTCGTCCCCATTGGAGGTCGGCTCGCGGGGTGCAGTTCGTCACCTCAACCCGTCGTCGTCACCGCACCAGAACCGCCGTCAATCGCTCTGGCACCGGGATAGCGATCCAGCCGTCGCGATCCGCTCCCTCGTCGGTCCATTCCCATCCGGCGAGGCCAAAGAGCATGATGAATCCACGTACGAGGACGATCGCGATCGCTCCGGTTCACCCTGCGCACGTTGGCAGTTGAGTGGGACAGACAGGGGCTTCGATCGAGACGTCGTGCCCGCAGCCGGGCCAGGTGACAAGCGCCATGCCACCGGGATAGGTGCCAAAACCCCGGCGCTTGACCGCCACCTGGGGGGCGACGAAACGGCGTGCGGTCCGGCGCCGGTCGTCGCTGACCTGGAGCTATGGAGGGCGTCGAGCTCCGGTTGGCTCCCGGCCTTCACCGCGATGTGTGAAGCGACCCAGACGAAGGCCATGAGCACAGCATCACCAGTCCGCTGTGGGTCGACCGTCTCATTCTGAGTCCCACCGACTCAAGAATGCCGGTCGAGATGCCGACGCGGGAGGTATGCCGAGCGATGGAGGCGCTATGGGATCCCGCAGCGTTCAGGAGCTGCCCGTTCGCATCCTCACGGATGACGAACTGATCGACGAGTACGACCGAACGTTCCGCACCGCAATCACTCCGCGTTCCAACAACGGCTATCCCGCCCGATGGGACGATGCCGCGATGCGGAGAAACTCAGCGGCGATGGGGGAGCTCCTGCGACGCGGCTACCACTCAGACGCCCCGCGGTGGCTGAAGACCGCCGAGGTCTGACCCCCGTTCCCATTCTGTGGGCTGACGGCGTCATATACGAGGTGGAGAACCCTGGGTTCGTGGCGGGGGTAGACCGGTAACCTGTGCGGATGGCGAAGAGTTTCTGGAAACGAGCGAAACGTCCCATGGCGGTCGGCGGTTTGTTTGCCGCTCAGATGGTGCAGGCAATCCAACGGCCCGACCTCGAGAGCCTGACCGACCAGGACCCCTCCGGGTCGTTTGGCGACCCGTCCCTTCCTCCGCTCCGGATGATCGCCCTCGGCGACAGCACCATCACGGCGCCCGGGGTGGATCCACTCGACGACTGCTGGATTCGCAGAACCGCGATCCACTTGAGCGACCGGTATCACGTCGAACTGATCTCGGTCGCCGTCGGCGGTTCGAGAATCAAGGACGTGGGCGACAACCAGGTCCATCGCGCGATCGTGCTCGGCGGCGATCTTGCCGTGCTGTCCGTCGGAGGCAACGACGCTCTCCGGATGACGCCCGTGAACCGCTTCGAAGCCACCTATGACCAGGTGGTGAAAACCATGGTCAACGCCTTCCCCGCCGTCGCCGTGTGCGGCGTTGGCGATCTCGGGACCATTCCGCGCTTGCCGGCCCTTGCCCGCGGGGTCGCTCGCGTGCGTGGCCGCGCAATCGATCACGCGATCGGGAGGGTCGCCCACACCTACGACGTGCCCAAGTCACAGGCATGGGGCCCTGAGTTCGATCGGTTCACCTACGACCGCGATGTGTGGGCGGCGGATCTCTTCCACGCCTCGGCGCGAGGTCACGAGATGTACTCCGATGCAGCGAATCCGCTCGTCGACGAGGCACTCAGACGGGGGCGTTCCGCTCCGTCATGAAGTGCCGGATCATCGACGTCACGGTACCGATCGCCCCCGGGTTGTAGCCCTCTGGAACGATGATGTCGGCATATCGTTTCGACGGTTCGACGAACTGCAAGTGCATCGGCCGGACGGTCTCCTCATACTGCGCCAACACCGAGTCGACGGTGCGCCCGCGCTCGACGATGTCTCGCTGGAGCCGCCGCATGAGACGAAGGTCGGCGTCGGTGTCGATGTAGATCCGTAGATCCATCAGGCTCCGAAGCGACCGATCGGCAAGGACGAGGATCCCGTCGACGATGATCACCGGCTCCGGCTCCACCCGTTGCGTCTCGTGAGCGCGCGTGTGGGTGCCGAAGTCGTAAACGGGGCGGTCGACCGCGATACCCGACCGGAGCGCCGAGAGATGTTCGATCATCAATTCGTTCTCGAGCGAGTCGGGATGGTCGTAGTTGATCTTCGTGCGCTCGTCGTAGGTGAGATGGTCCTGGTCGCGGTAGTAGGCGTCGTGGGGGATCTGGACGACCACGTCGTGGCCCACGATGTCGACGACGCTCTGGACAATGGTTGTCTTCCCGGAGCCCGATCCGCCGGCGATGCCGATGATCAACGGGTGCTCTTCTTCTTCACCGTGTGGCCAGGCGGCGGCCCGGTTGAAGCGAGATTCGAAGTCGAACGCCATGACGTCGATCCTAGAACCTACGACGGAGGCATGTCTCGCGATGCGTACGTCACCGCAAGACGATGTCTCCCGAGAGCGTCTTGATCCGCATCGAGGCGTTGATCGACTGCTCGCCGGTGCCGGCTGGGGTGAGGTTGCGGAAGCTGCCTGAGAGCGTCTGAAAATCGGCATCAATCGACATGCCGGGGACCAACCCGATGTCAAAATCGCCCGACATCGCGGCACCATCGAAGCTGACACCCGCGAAGCGCCGGATGGTCACCTCGCCGCTCGCGGTCTTCATCGATACCGATCCCGAGGCCGTGCCGAACACCGCGTCACCGGACGCGGTGCTGATCTGCGCGTCGCCTTCGAACGTGTCAACGCGAACGTCACCGGACGCGGTCCCGACCTGGAGCCCCCCGGTCGCTTCGCCGATCGTCAGATCGCCGCTCGCGGTCTTGACGCGCGCCCGACCACTGAACGATGCAAGGCGGAGATCACCCGACGCAGCACTGAAGTCGACGTCCGAGACAGCGACGAGAATCCGGTAGTCGCCCGAGGCGGTGCGTGCGGCGAAGGCGACGCCCGCAGGGACGAAGAGGTGCACGGACATGCTCCGACGACCCCACTTCCGCCCGTCATTGCGCGTGCGCACCGTGACCACGTCACCCGTCTGGAAGATCTCGAGCTGTGCGAGAGCCTTCTCTGGGCCTTCGGCTTCCACGCGAATCGTCCCGCTGCTGCCTTCAACAGCCGTCACGTCGGCCGTTGGAAGCGTGATCGAGACTTCAGGGCGGTCTCCCACCTCGAATTCGTGGCTGATGGAAGTCATGTCTCAATGGTCCCGGTGTAGCGGCGGCCTTTGCCGCGTTCCTTGGCCTTGCCCGCAAGGGTCTTCACCACAAACGTGTTCACGGACTCTCCTGTCTCGCCCGCTGCCTCCTCGAGCACACCCTTGAGTTGCTCCGACAGCCGCAGCGTTATCCGGGCCTCCAAGTCATCGGTGGAGATCGTCACCGGATCCTCGTCCCGTTGGACAACGAGTACCGGGGCGCCCTCCCGCAATTCGACCCCGACGCGCTGTCCGGTCAACTGGGCGTCGATCTCACCGGCTGCCTGCTCGGCGAGGTGCATGACGGCTCGATCGATCGCCGGCTCGAGACCGGCCAGGATCGCCTCACCGGCCTCCAAGATCTGAGGATCGTCGCCGGCGAGCCGCAGCTGGGCGGTGAGCGACTCCTCGATCTCGGTCATGACGACGCTCGCATCCATGGCTACCTCCTCGTTCGGTTGTCGTCGGTGCGACCGATAAGTCGAAGCATCGACCGGCGACGATGGTCATCGTCCCAACCGTAGGACGCATCGGCGATGGCCCTCACGGCTTCAGGGCTGTTGTACCACAACATGGCGTTCCTTTCGTTGTCTCCATGCAACCTGCATGACATTGTTATGATGTCACAGTGATGTCACCTTGTCAACCCCTCTTCTGAACCGCAGCACGAGCGCCAGGGCTACCATGAACACCGACCACTCCGGGGAGTTCGGGAACGCCGAACTGAGAGGGCGGCCGGAGCAGCATCGCTGCGAACGCCTCCGA
>Ga0316191_10002245_pt1 | contig 13960 bp, 8 predicted proteins | sample Eddworburr2cm_MG_FD_204928 | JGI IMG/M metagenome (GOLD analysis project Ga0316191, IMG submission 204928) | Coastal sediment microbial communities from Maine, United States - Eddy worm burrow 2 cm | ecosystem: Environmental > Aquatic > Marine > Coastal > Sediment | place: USA: Maine | collected...
AAAAGCATCATGAATGTTTTCGTCGAATCAAGCGACGTGCTTCCGCTCGTGGATCTGGAGATCGCGCTCCCCGTGGGCAGTCTTCAAGACCCGGCGGGGCAGGAGGGGCTCGCCCAGCTCACCGGCCACCTGATGCGACGTGGGCCCCGCGGGCTTTCGCAGGAGCGATTCGAAGACCGGTTGGCGAGCCTCGGGGCTCGGATGTCCGTCGAAGTCTCGATGCGTTCCACGCGCGTTCGTGCCACGGTGCTTCGCCGAAATTTGGAGCCGCTCGTCGCGTTGCTAGCGGATGTGACCTGGCAGCCTGCGCTTCGCGCCGGCGAATTCTCGAAGCTCAAACGGCGGGCCGAGGCGGCGCTCACTGCCCGACTCGACGACGACCAGGCGTTGGGTGCGGTGTGTTTTCGCGAGGCGCTTTTTGGGGAGCATCCGTATGGCCGCACCTTGAGTGGACACGCCGACAGCCTTGCGCGTATCGGGATCCAACAAGTGAAAGACTTCTACGCCCGAAACATCGCCAAGGGCGCGTTTCTCGTCGGGGTTTCAGGCGACGTGACCGAAACCGAGGTGCGCTCGCTCGCTGCATCCCATTTTCCGAAGGCCAGACGCGCAAGAAGGAAGGGCTCCGACGTGCCAGCGACGCGCGCCCGTCGCGGCCGTCACGTGGTCATCGTGGACAAGCCGGAGCGAACACAGACGCAGCTGTTGATAGGAACTCTCGGAGCGCGTACCCGCGACCGAAACCTGTTCCCGCTTCTCGTCTCAAACACGGCATTCGGAGGAACGTTCAGCGGACCCCTCATGCAACAGGTTCGCGGGGTGCGTGGCTGGAGCTACGGTGCGTACAGCAGGCTGCTTCACTCGACGCAGCGCGACGCCTGGTACATGTCGACCGCGCCAGCGGCTGAGTACTCCGCCGATTGCGCAGCTCTGCAACTCGACTTGCTCGAGCGCTGGGTCGAAGGCGGAACCAAGAATGCCGATCTCCGCTTCGCGCAGCGCTACTTGATCAACAGCCACTGCTTCGACAGCGATACACCGTCCAAGCGCCTCGAAGCACGCCTCGATGTCGAGCTCCTGGACATCCCTCGGAGCTACATCGACAAGTATGACCAGCTCGTTGCTCGTGTCACCAGGCAGCAGGCGAACGATGCGACACGAACTCGGATCTCGGATCGGGATCTCATCATCGTCGTGGTCGCCACCGCGAGCGAGGTCGCGAGCTCGTTCGAGCGGCTCCCCGGCGTTCGAACGCTCGAAATCGTCCCCTTCGACCGAACCTAGTGTGCGAGGGAAAAGACCCGCACACTAATCGCTGAGGGCGCGCCGCAGCGCAGAGCGGCTCCAGATGTGCGGCACCCTCACCTGCGCGAGCTTTGCGAGGCGTTTTGCCCGCTCGCAGAGCGCTCCGTCGGGCTCTGGCAGGATGATTGTCCGGAGGCTCTCAGACCGTGTGAAGAACTCGACCACCTCCATCGAGCGTGCGTCGTGGGTCACCGAGTGAATGACCAAACCGGCGTATTCGGTCTCTTCGTTCTCGAGCTCACGAACTGCGTCGGCAAGCGAATCGACCCCAAACACGGGAAGACCAAAGCTGCGGATTTCGGACTCGATCTCTTCACGCACCCGGCGTCGTGGCTCGAAGACCAGGAGCGGGCGCTGCGCTGGGTTTGCGTCGCGTCGCAACAGCGCGCGCAACACCGCATTGTGAATCGCGTCTTCTTGGTCGGCCGACAGCACCGGGAACGCAATCGCGAGGCCCACACCGTTGTTCTTGTCGCGCAAGCGACGCACCGAGCCAGTTAGACTCATCGTGTCCTCGCCCGTCTCGAGGTCGATCAACAGGTGCACGAGATGACCGGGACGCAGGTCGCGATCGCCGGAGACCATCGCGCCGCCGGCAGAGATATTTTCGAGCGTGTACTGCCCGACGTGGTCGCCTCGCTGAAACAAGACAGCGCGGCCATCCAGGTCCACCCTGTGGTTCGTGCGTCGGTCTCGTTCTGTCCCGGCATGCCCCATTGTGCTTTCAGAGTGCCGAGCCGCGCGATGAAAAGCTAGTCCACAAGGGGTGATAACCCGATCGGTTGTATGTGATTTTACACTTCGTTTTCAGGGGTTCTCAAAAGCGCGAATGATTGTATAATCGCCGAAAGGTCAGAGCCTACCTATGATGAACACACGAATACGCGACATTCTCCGTAGAAAGGGCGAAGACGTGTATTCGGTTGGCCCGCTTGCAACGGTCATCGACGCCGTCAACACGATGAATGATCATCATGTCGGCTCGGTGCTGGTATGCGAGGGCGGCGATCCGGTTGGCGTTTTTTCCGAGCGTGACGTTTTGGTTCGTGTCGTGGCCGCACAGCGCGATCCGCGGGAAACGCTCGTGCGCGACGTCATGACGACCCGTCTCTACACTGCCGCCCCAGACGATACGTTGCTCGAAGTGATGCGCTTGATGACCGATCGCCGTTGCCGCCACGTGCCCGTCATGGAAGGCGAGCGCCTCATCGGTCTCGTCTCGATCGGTGATCTCACCAAAGCTACCCAGTACAATCTACGCCAAGAGGTTCGCGAGCTTTCGAGCTACATCGGAGGCCCGTACCTGAGCTAACACGCGTTGCACTTCCCCCCAGCGCGTGAAAAAAGGCCGCCTGCCCCCAAACAGGTGGCCTTTTTACTACCAGCCAGCACCTCGCAAAGGGGACGGGCCCTTTTGGGGAAGGGTTGAGTCGGCCAGCGGCAGTGCCAGCGGCAGTGTCAGTGTCAGTGTCAGTGTCAGTGTCAGTGTCAGTGTCAGTGTCAGTGTCCGCGAACCGCGATCCGGCGGTCGGCGGTGGGCGGTTAGCGGTCAGTGCCAGTGTCCGCGATCTGCACGCCTCCTACGGCGATTCGCGGGGTGGCGGTGACACCTCAATTGCCGTCTGATAGAGTGCCCGCGGTATGCCGAGCCTCAAATGGATGGTGTCTCAGGGCCGGCCCCGCGTGTTCGGGATTTACAAGCGCGTGACCTCGATTGGGCGGGCGGCGGCGAATGATGTTTCGATCGATTCGGGCTCGTTGGAGGCTCATCATGCTCAGCTCGTGTTCGACGGGCGGGACTTTTCGGTGGCCACGGTCGACACGGGTGCGGTCCTTCTCGTCAACGGGAAGAAGAAGAAGAAGTCGAAGATCTTCCACGACGACAAGCTGACGCTCAGTGACGTCGATCTGGTGTTTTCGCTCTACGACGAGAGCAGCACCGGCCGCGACCCGGATACCGTGGACAGCCCTTCGCAGACCTCGGAGATCGAGGGAATGATGAAGCTGAGCGACTTCAATCGTAGGTTGATGGAGATCCGGGCGATCCCCGATCAGATCGAGACGCTCCTCGATGCAGTGATCGATGTCGTTCACGCGAACAAGGGGTTCGTGATCTTGCTTCGAGATGGCGAACCGGAGATCGCCGCTGCTCGCAACGTCGACCGAGAGACGATTCCGGATGCCGTGACGCAGCTTTCGGACAGCATCCTCCGACGGTGTATCGACACGCGTCAGCCGTTGATCGTCAGCGACGCCGTGAACGATACGATGTTCAATTCGAGCGAGAGTGTGCTCGACTTGCAGCTCAGCTCGGTGATGGTCGCACCGCTGATCGCGCAGGGGCAGCTCCTCGGATTGATTTACGTTGGCAACGACAACGTGGTGAACCTCTTCGAGCAATCCGGCCTCGAAGTCCTGACGGTGTTTGCGGGGCAAGCCTCGCTCATCTTACAGAACGCGATCTTGCTCAATCAGCTGACGACCGATCGGGACCGTATCGCCGAAGAGCTCGAGGCCCAGCGCTTTGGCGACATCATCGGGAGCTGTCCGAGCTTGCAGGAGGTGTTCCGGCGCGTGGAGAAGGTGGCCGCCGCGGATATCAACGTGCTGATCACGGGTGAAACCGGCACCGGCAAGGAGCTATTTGCACGGGAGCTCCATCGTCGTTCGAACCGAGTAGACGGGCCGTTCGTCGTCGTCAACTGCGGCGCGATCCCGGAAAACCTGATGGAATCGGAGCTCTTCGGTCATGTACGCGGTGCCTTCACCGGTGCGATCTCCACACGGCAGGGCAGCTTCCAAGCAGCCGATGGAGGCACGCTCTTCTTGGACGAGATCGGTGAGATGCCCCTCACGCTCCAGGTCAAGCTCTTGCGCGCGCTTCAGGAACGCGTGGTCGTGAAGGTCGGTGACACGAAGCCCCAGTCGGTCGACATCCGCGTGCTCGCGGCGACGAACCGCGATCTCGAAGCAGCGATCAAGGAAGCGACATTCCGTGAGGACCTCTACTATCGCTTGAACGTCGTGAACCTTCACCTGCCGCCTCTTCGGGAGCGCGGTGATGACATCACGATCCTAGCGAAGTTCTTGCTGCACAAGTATGCGGCCGAGTTCGGCGCACCGGTCAAGGGCTTCACGCCCAAGGCGCTCGACGCGATGCAGAGCTACGACTGGCCGGGCAATGTCCGTCAGTTGGAGAATCGCATCAAGAAGGCGATCGTTCTTGCGGACAAGACCTTGATCGGGCCGGACGACCTGGACCTCGGCGGCGACAGCCGGCGTGCGGTCGTCCCGCTCACGCAGGCCCGCGAGGACTTCACGCGGCAGTACATCCTCGAGGTCCTCGAGCGAAATGGCGGCAATCGCACGCGAACGGCACGCGATCTGGGGGTCGACCCGCGGACTGTGTTCCGATATCTGGAGCGCGATCCGGACGCCCCGGAGCCTGGTGGACCTGCCGGTGGCTGACATTAATGTCATAGGTAGCCCCTGAATTTCGTGGGATAACCCTGAAAACCTTAGGGTTTTGCGCTCCGGAGCCCGGCATGGCCTTTGCTTCTAAATTTCATGGGATGCTTTTCTTTGCTTCATGCGTGGCGCTGGGCGCCTCTGCCTCCAGCAGTGGGTGCATTGCGACCAGCACGATCGAGTTTGAGCCGCAGGAGAACTTCCCGCCCTCGATCATCAGCCAGCCGCTCGCTGACTTTCCGCTCAACGAGATCGGGCAGATCAATCTCGACGATCCGCTTCCTCCGGGCGAGACGGCCGAGATGCCGCTGGAGGTGCTCATCCGCGACCCGAACTTCGACCAGACGCTCGAGTATCGAATCTTTCTCGATTCGCCCCCTCCGCCTGAGGCCGAATTTGCCATTCAGCAGGGCGACATCGAGCCGACTGGCTTTCTCGAACGCCCACGCACCTTTGCGATTTCCTATGACGAGTTGGCGCCCGGTGAATGTCACAAGATCGAGTTGGTGGTGGTGGGTCAGTTCGCCAGCAACGTCGAGCAGCGTCGGCCTGTCGAGCCAGGCGACGTCGATCTAGCGACCTGGTGGGTCGAAGTGATCGACGCGGACAACCCCGTCATCGAGGTGGAGTGCCGATGAAAGCGTGGCGGGTATTGGCTCTCTTCGCCGTGGTCGGTTGCAGCTTCGCTTCGCCCGATGTCGCTACGATCGAGAACTCGTGCGCGAACGACGCGAGCTGTCCGGTGGGCGTCTGCGATGGCAACATCTGCGTCGACGACTCGGGCGCTTCGGTAGACGTCACGATCGAGGTGTTGCGCGACTCGTCCGATGTGCAGTTCGAGACGCCCGCGAGCTGGGCGATCGAGCCGGAGTCGTTCTCCGGTTCGAGCACCCGAGACATCGTCCTTCCTGCGACCCGGGAGGTTCGTGGTGTCGTCCGCTGGGACGGCTCACGTGTTCCTGCCACCCTCCGTTTCGTTCGCCGGATGGCTGGGGCCGTCGCGCCCCTGACGCCGGTCCCAGTTGAAGTGGACACCTTCCGCGAGCCGGCCGGCGAAGAGGGCTCGGAGGCCTACGACTACAGCACCGCGCTGGTTGCCGGCGAGACCTATGATGTAGTCGTCCTGCCGAGTAGCGACATGGTGATGACGCCCGCGGAGGCTGCTGCTCCTGCAATCCGCAGCCTACCCCCGCTTTACCTCGAGCTTCGAATCGACGACGGTGATCTCGCAGCAGCGTTCCGCTTCGACGTCGTGTTTCCCCCAGAGCTCGCCGAGGCCTGTACCGAGAACATCGACATCGGGTGCACTCTGGCGGCCGAGGTTCTCAGCGTCGACGGCGAGGAGAAGCTCCCTGCGGCCGGGTTGCAGGTTCGTGCCATCGACAAGAACAGCGCGCGCGTCGTTTCTTCGATTGGCGAAACCGACGAGTTTGGCCGCGTCGCGATTCGCATCAATGATAGCGCGACCGACTACTGGATTCGCTTGACCTCCAGTGGCGATGGCGACCCGTTACCGGCGGTGTCCGTCGACCCGGCAGTCCCGTTGGCCAATGATCCGATCGAGATTCCGCTCCTCGATCCCGTTCAGTTCACGGGCCGAGTTCGCGATGTAGATGATAGCCCGGTGCCTGCTGCGACGGTACGGTTCCTATCGATCGGTATCTTCGGTGGGAGTCAGCTCGGGCTCGAGGGCTCTTTCGGCGCTTCGGCGACCACCGACGAGGATGGCAGCTTTGGCGCGGAGCTCTTGCCAGGGACCTATTCGATCGCGGTCACCCCGCCGGAGGCCGTTGAGAGCGCCTGGGGCGTTCTCGTGACCACACTACCCGTCGCCGAAGACACGACGGAGGCCGGAACCTTGATCGTCCCCGCTCAGATCAGCCTTCGCGGACAGGTCACGACGTTCAGCGAGGACTCCGCGCCAGGAGTGACGATCCTTGCACGCGCACGCCTGGGCGAGGACTCGGCGGTCCTGCACCGATCGCAGGAGGCGGTGTCCAGTGATATGGGGGCCTTCGCGATGAGCGTGGATGCCGGGCTCTACGACATGCACGTGAAGATGTCGTCGGAAACCGGTTTTGCGTGGTTACTCGAACCCGAGCTCGCGATGAGCGAAGCGAGTGGTGACCTGGAGCGGGGCTATCGGTTGGACCCCCCCATTCCGGTGCGCGGCGTGATTCGAGCGAGCAATGGGGAGGTCGTGCCGAACGCGCTGATCCGCGCCTATGCGTTCACGACAGCCGAAGGCGATGCGAGCCGTTCCATCCAAGTCGCCGAAACGGTGTCGGGCGAAGACGGCAGCTATCGGTTGCTCATTGATCCGCGTCTCGACGACGAATGAGCATCCAGGCGATCGCTGCGACGCCGAGCAAGCCGGGCCAGTCTCCAAAGCGCGTGTAGAGCGTGTCCCGGTCGAGCATGTGGACGTCGTAGCGAAGGTTCTCGCGGGTGAGAAGTCCGGTTTGGGCGACGACGCGTCCGAGGGGGTCGACCACGGCACTGATGCCACTGTTGGTCGCGCGCACCATGTACCGGCGATGCTCGATCGCGCGATATTGCGACAACACGAGGTGAATCCCAGGCTCCTGGGTGTCACCGAACCAGGCGTCGTTGGTGAGGTTGATCAGAACGTGGGGCTTGGCTTCGCGCACCATCTTTCGCGTGAAGCGCGCGAGCACATCCTCGTAGCAAACCGGAGTGGAAATACGCCAATCTCCCAGGGTCACCGGGCGAACGTGGGTCCCCGCGGTGAACCGGCCGGTGTTTGGCGAAAGCTCGTAAAGAATCGGAAACGCGTCGCCGAAGGGGAGGTACTCGCCGAACATCAGCAGGTAGGTCTTGTCGTAGGTCGACTGAACCATGCCCTGCTCATCGGTGAGGAAGACGGTGTTGTAAATCTTGCGGTGCCCGTCGACGAGCTCGGTCGAAACGCCGCCGAAGAGGATCGGGGTCTCGAGGTCCTTTCGGACTCGACTTGCGTCGGCGGGCAATGTGCGGGGCAGGCTGCCGACGAAAGCGGACTCGGGCCACACGATGAGGTCGAGCTCGCCGGCCTCTTCGAGTTGGCGGCTTTGCTCGAGATGGCGCCGGTGGCCCTCGATGGCCTCGGTGCGCTTCTCGAAGATGCCCATGTTCACCTGCACGATCCCGAGGCGCAGGACCGGGGCCGCTTCCATTCGTGCTTCGATTTGGGCGATCCGGGCGGTGCCGTAGATGAGCGTAAAGGCAAGGGCGGCGACCGTGAGCCCCCAGACTAGCTTCGGGGCGTTCTGGCGCCGCGGCCACCAACGCGCGGCCTCGTAGATCGACAGGTTCACCAACGCGACCACGACCGTGACGAGCATCGGCCCACCGAGGTCGGCGATTTGAACCATCGTCGTTTGATGCTGTAGGCCGTTGGAAAGATAGGTAGGAAAGAGCGAGGGATAGAGCCACTCGATCAGGAGCAGGACCGGGATCGCGACGACGCTGGTCTCCCAACCTCGAAGCCGAAGTGCTCTGTAGACCAGTCCGTAGACTGCGAAGTTGAATCCGAGGTAGGCCGAGAACAGCAACCAGAAGAGAGCGCTTGCGGCGTATCCGTATCCCGAGAACACATCGAGGAACTCGACGAGCCAGTGATAGCCGCCGGCGCAGGTGACGGTTCCATACAACCAAGCGACCGCGAGCGTGTGACGCCAGCTCCGCTCCAGGCCAAGCTCCAACGCGCCCCAAAGCGGAACCAGGCACAGCAGCGAGAGGGGCCAAAAACCGAACCCGGCCCAGCCGAGGAAGTAGAGCACGCCGCCGAGAGTTGCGAGGCCGTAGGCCTGATAGCGAGGCGGCAGGCTCGCGCTTGTGGGGCTGCTCTCCGTCACTGAGCGTTTACTAGCACGCGTTCGGTGGACTCGCGCACGATGTCGAGCAGTCGCTCGAGGTCCGCGTCCTCGATGTTCAGCGGTGGCACGACATAGACGGTGTTGCCGAGTGGACGAAGATGCGCCCCGAGCTCGAGGGCCGCATCAGCGATCTGCCACCCGACCGTGCCCATGTAGCCACGCGTTCCGACCTCGAAGGCCGCGCACATGCCGAGTGAGCGTGGGGCGCTCACCCCAGGGACCTCGATCATGTTCTGGATGCGCGCTGCCAGCTTTGCAGCTTTGGGCTTTGCGGCTTGCAGAACGTCGTCGTCACGGTAAATCGCTAGAACTTCGCGCGCGATCGCCGCGCCGAGCGGGTTGCCGCAGAAGGTGTGGCCGTGCATGAGCGCGCGGCTCTTGTCACCGCGAAAGCCGTCGTAGATGCGATCGGTGGCGAGAGTCGCGGCGAAGGGGAGCACGCCGCCCGATAGTCCCTTGGCCGTGCAAAGAAGATCCGGCGCGATGCCCGCGTGGTCGCATGCCCACATCGGGCCCGTCCGGCCTAGGCCGGTGAAGACCTCGTCGGCGATCAGGAATGTGTCGACCCGCTTGGTTTCGTGCCTTAGCGCAGCGAGGAGGTCGGCCGGGTACATTCGCATGCCCGCGGCACCCTGAACCATCGGCTCGACGATCACCCCGGCGATTCGGTCAGCGTCTTCACGAAGGACTGCAAGCAGCCGTTCGAAGACCGGCGCCCATTGGTGATCGAGCGCATCCGCCGGCCGTTGCACGTCGAAAAGGAGGGGCCGAAAGACGCCGGTGAACTCATCGACGTCGCCTGCGCTCATCGCACCCAGAGTGTCGCCGTGATAGGCGCCGGGCAGTGCGACAAAGCGAGTGCGCTCCGGACGGCCGTTCTGCTGCCAATACTGAAACGCGATCTTCAGCGCGACCTCAACCGCGGTCGAGCCATTGTCGCTGTAGAAGACGCGGTTGAGGCCCTCGGGTGCGATATCGACGAGCTCCGCCGCAAGCCGCGCCGCCGGCTCATGCGTCGCTGCGGCCAGCGTGCAATGCATCACTCGCTCCGACTGCCGCGCGATGGCGGCCCGAAGACGCGGATGCCCGTGCCCAAGGTTGTTACACCACCAGGACCCGCTCGCATCGAGCACCCGCCGCCCATCCGCGGTGATCAGCCAGGGGCCTTCGGCTCGCTCGACAACCAGCAAAGGACGCTTCTCATGATCGTCACTCGAGGTGTACGGTCGCCACAAGTGCGCCCGGTCGAGGCCAATCAACTCGTCATCAGAAGACATCCACCCAACTCTGCGCGCACTGCGACCCAAGCGCCAGCATCACCGGGGCACGTGCGTCGCGAGGCGTTCTCCGATCTGTATGGCTGGCTGCGTTTGGGACTAGGTGGGGCCGACGAGGACTTCTCGGCGGCCGCCTGCCTTGGAGCTTGGGGGTCCGACGACCCCCTCCTGTTCCATGCGCTCGACGAGCTTCGCAGCCTTGTTGTACCCGACGCTTAGCTGTCGTTGCACGTGGCTGATCGAGCAGTAGCCGGCGTTCGCGACCACTGCGACGGCTTTGTCGTAGAGCGGGTCGTCGCTCTCGCTCTCAAAGCCTTCGTCTTCGCGTGGCTTCAGGATCTCTTCTTGGTATTCGGGGTCGCCCTGCTCACGAAGGAAGTCGCACACCTCCTTCACTTCGTCTTCGCTGACGTATGCTGCGTGGACGCGCTGAAGCTCGCTGGCGCCGGGCGGGATCATCAGCATGTCGCCCATCCCGAGGAGATGTTCCGCGCCGGAGCGGCCGAGGATCGTCATCGAGTCTTGGCGTTGCGCCACTTTGAATGCCACCCGGGCAGGGAAGTTGGCCTTGATCATGCCCGTGATGACGTCGACGCTCGGACGCTGCGTCGCGAGGATGACGTGGATGCCGGCTGCTCGCGCTTTCTGCGCAAGACGAGCGATGCATGCCTCGACATCCTTGGCTGCGACCATCATCAGGTCAGCGAACTCGTCGACGACGACCACCACCGAAGGCAGTTTCTCGGGCTCGAAGCTCTCTGCATCCGACGCTTCGCCGTCGACCGGGTCGAGGAGAATTTCGTGGCCGTTCGCGTCCTGCGCGCTGACCTTGCCCTTGCGCTTCGGCATGAACTTCTCGACCGAAAGATCGCCGCGCAGCACGCGGTCGACGCGCCGGTTGTACGTGTCGATGTTGCGGGCGCCGGCGTCGGCAAACATCTGGTAGCGGCGCTCCATCTCGTCGACCGCCCACCGAAGGGCGAGCGAAGCTTTCTTCATATCCGTCACGACCGGCAGCAGCATGTGTGGGATACCATCGAAAACCTGGAGCTCGACGACCTTGGGATCGATCATCAGCATCCGGACCTCTTCAGGGGTCTTCTTTGCGAGGATCGACGTCAGCATCACGTTGAGCGCGACGCTCTTACCCGACCCCGTCGCACCGGCGACCAACAAGTGCGGCATTCGAGCGAGGTCGGCGTAGATGGGCTGACCCCCGATGTCCTTCCCAAGCGCCATCGGAAGCGCGCCGCTGTGCTTTTCCCAGCGGCGATCGTCGAGGATCTCTCGCAGGTGAACCGTTTGTCGCACGTCGTTCGGCAGCTCGAACCCTACGCGCGCTTTGCCCGCGATCGGGGCGACGATGCGAACCTTCTGGGCCGCCAACGCCATGGCGAGGTCATCGGCGAGACCGGCGATCTTGGAGACTTTCGTCCCGCTTTGAGGCTCGAACTCATACATCGTCACCACGGGACCGGGATGGATCTCATCCACTCGGCCTCGCACACCGTATGCCGCAAGCTTCTCCGTGAGGAGCTCTGCATTCTCCCGGAGCGCGTCCGCATCGACGTGGATCACCGAAGCATCCGGCTCATCGAGGAGGGAGCTCGGCGGCAACTGAAAGTCGCGGTGGCTCCGCTTGGGCCGCGTCGAGATCTCCAACGGTTTCTGTTTGGTTTCCCTCGGTGCGACGATTGTCGGTCCTGGCGCTCCGCCGGGCTTAGCCTCTGGCGCCTTGGCTCTGAGCGCGGGCATCACCACCGGCGCCGCAGGCTCCTCATCGAGCTCTTCGTCATCATCGAAATGCACGCCCATGATCCGCGGCTGACTCACACGGATCTCTTCCTCGTGGATCTCCCGTGCCTCTGCCCATGCTTCACGCAGCGCGACGAACACACTCTGAACCTTCGCCCAAGCCATGTGGTTGATGCGGACGAACGCCCGCGCCGCCTCTTCGAGCGTCCAAGGCGTTCTCAGGATGACGGCTGTTCCAAGCATCGCGAACCCGATGATCACGGTTCCGTAGAACCCGAGCAGGGATCGAAGGACTTCGCCGAGCAGCTCCCCGACGGCTCCCCCAGGAGACGCACCCCACACCGCCTGCGGCTCGATCAGCAGATGTCCGAGGGCGGCGCCGATCACCACCAGGACGAGCGTCGATGCCATGGTCGCCAAGCCGAGCATCGCGGAGCGGCGGCGGAACAAGCGATATGTGAGCAGGCCTCCCTCGAGCGGCAGGAACCACGCGACGAGCCCGAATGCGAGCATCAGTGCCCTAGCGAACCTGTGGCCGACCGGCCCTACCAGATTGGCGCTGCCGTTTCGCGCGTCGTACGAGATCAACGCGAGGGTCAACAGGACGGTTGCGGTCAGGGTCAGGATCGCAAGGACGTCCTGCCGCCTGCCCTCCGGCGCCACCAGATCGCCCGAAGAGGTGGTTTCATGTGCGCTCAAGTAAGCGGCCTCCTACACGGGGAGGCTATGCGCGGGGCCCTCGATTGGTCAAGAAATCACGGGTCTTTGACGTTCTTGATTGCCTGGCGGAATCCTCTATTATCTTGCCGGGTTGCATGCCTAAGGGGGATGGTCTGGCAAGTCGAATGGGTTGGACGACAAAGATCATCATTCTTTGCTCGGTCCTTGGCGTCATGCCGGGGGTGTTGCTGGCCGGGTGTAAGGTCAATAGCGACGACGTCCAGCAATGGAAGGGGACCGTCAAGGGGCCGACCCGGCTCGTCGCCGTGATCGGGAGCGACCGGTACCCCCACGAGCTCCGGACAGAAGCCGCGCTTGCGATTGTCGAGATGGATCGCAGTGACGTTGACGCCCTCGCGCTTCTCAAGGGAGCGCTCGACGACCTTCGCGGCGAGGACGCCGCGGTGAGCGAGACGATCGTGGGTGGAATGATCCCGCGCCTGGAGGCCTTGCTGGCCGAAGAGCCCGACGAGGCGGCCGTCGGTCCCGATCCCAATCAGGTTCGGGCGAAGGATGCCGCGTACATGGTGATTCCGTACGCTCCCGAGGAGGCGAGAAACGAGCTCATCCGTTCGGTCGTCGGCTGGTATTCAGCCGACTTCGAAGGCCGCAGCCTTGCCGGAGACTACAGCGCCGAGCAGGTGACGCGCGCGCTCGGCGCAGAAGCCGCGGGCATGCTCGTCGATGCGCTTCACGAGAAGATGCCTCCGCAGGCGATGATCAAAATCGCTGAAATTATCGGGGAAGACGGCGACGAAGACACCGGAAAGCGTGCGGGCAAGCGGCTCATCACCATCGAGAAAGAGATGGAGAAGGGTGCGTTCGTGAAGTGGCTGGCGGCCCAGATTCGGAAGTCGATCGAAGCGTCGGGCGAGAAGGCGGACGACCAGCGCGTCAACTCTTTAGCGCTCTACAACCGCGAGAACTACATCAACCACGGTGCGCTTCCTGCGATGCATCACCTCGCCGGTCAAGAAGCGGTCGCAACGCGGCTGTTGGCCATTGCGGACACGAAGCCTGGTGCGAGCGACGCCAAAGCGTGGATCGAGCGACTGAATGCTCGCAGGGCGACTGCGCTCAAAGCACTCGACGGGCACGTGACCCGCACGCACCTCAACCGGCTCCTTTCGATCGCGCTCGATTCGAGCAATCCGATCGAGGTCCGGGACTACGCGTTTGATCGCATCGGAGACATTCGGAGTCGCGCCGCGATCGCCCGGATGTGGCCGCTGGTGGAGCGCGCAGGGTGCACCGCCGACTCTTGCTCGACGAACGACAAGCTCACAAAGCGCCTTCGCTGGCGCGCTGGCGAGCTTGTGCTCTCCCTGGGCGGTCCTTCGACGATCGAGCCATTTTCGCAACGATTACCAGCTGCTACGGGGATCCAATACGAGCCGGAGGAGCTCGAGGGCTACGCCACCCGGATGAGCCAGATGACACCTCCACCCACATCTACCGTCATGACGCTGCTCGATTCGCAACAGTGGTGGAATCGTGTGGTCGCATTGCGCTATCTTGAACGCAGAGGTGGGGAGGCAGATGTCCCTGCCATGACGC
>Ga0316191_10002246_pt1 | contig 13960 bp, 13 predicted proteins | sample Eddworburr2cm_MG_FD_204928 | JGI IMG/M metagenome (GOLD analysis project Ga0316191, IMG submission 204928) | Coastal sediment microbial communities from Maine, United States - Eddy worm burrow 2 cm | ecosystem: Environmental > Aquatic > Marine > Coastal > Sediment | place: USA: Maine...
AGCCACGGGCAGGCCCGAATTTTCGGCATGGGTGTGGATGAGTTTCTCGGCAAGATCCGCTCAAGCGAGGATTATCTCGAGCTGATATACGAGCCCGATCGCGATCGGCTGCGGGAGATCTACCTGGACAGCAGGGGAATCCGGAATGGATGGCAGGAGGAATATCGCATACGACGCCTTGACGGTGAGCTGCGCTGGGTGCGTGAAATCGGTAAAGCACACAAGCGCAACGGTGACAGGGTGGAACAGACCATCGGGGTGGTGCAGGATATCACCGAGCAAAAAAAGATCGAACAGGAATTGCGTTACAAGGATGCGCTCGCCAACCAGGCCGAGGCGATTACCGAAATCGGCCATTTCGTTTACGATGAAATCCGGCAGAAATACCTGTTTGCAAGCCCCGGACTCGCGCGAATCCTGGGCAAGCAGGTCGAGGATCTGTTGCAGAATAGCCCGATGGGCCCGGGTGGTATCGATGTCGTGCACCCCGATGATCGCGAAATGGTGCAGAAAACTCATGACCGCTTTCTCGCTGACGGTGATGAATGGCAGGTCGACTATCGTCTGTTGCGCAACGACGGTGAAGTTCGCTGGATACGTGAGTTGGGAAAAGCCCACCTGATGGGCCACGGTATCCCCGAGCAAACGATTGGTGTGCTGCAGGATATTACCGCACAGAAAAATGCCGAGCGGGCAATCATCAGCGCTCGCGATACTCTCGAGCAGCAAGTGGTTGAGCGCACCCGGGAACTCGCCAATACCGTCAAGCAGCTACAGATCGAAATCGAAGAGCGAGAAAAGATTGCCGCGGAATTACATTTTCTCGCGAATCACGATGCGCTAACCGGATTGCCCAGCCTGCGCCTGTGCAAGGATCGACTCGACCAGTCCCTGGCCGAAGCGCGGCGCAATCGTCAGACTTCGGCGGTCATGTTTCTCGACCTGGATGGTTTCAAGGAAATCAATGATCGTTACGGCCATGAATTCGGTGATAGTGTGTTGCGCGAGACCGCACAACGCATCACCATCGAGATTCGCGAAACCGATACGGTTGCCCGCATCGGTGGCGATGAATTCGTTATTATCCTGTCAAGCCTGCCCGAGAGTAGCATTGCCAATCGGATTGCCAGGGGCCTGGTTAACGAGATTACGCGCCCGCTGGATATAGACGGCGTCGAAGTCACGGTCAGTGCCAGTATCGGGATCTCTCTCTATCCTGAAAACGGGCTGACTGCCGAAGAGTTGATTCGCTCGGCCGACAAGGCGATGTACTGCATCAAACGCGCGGGTAAAAATAATTTCGGATTCGTAGAATCTGCCGGTTTATAAGCTAAAGTTAGTAATACCCTCCAATACAGCAACATGGAATCACGCGCGTGGCCGCCAACCTGAACTCTTCGGAAGACACAACCGAGCTGAACATGGAACTCGAAGCACTGCGCCATCGAGAAGAGTTGCTGGACGTTGCCGAGCAGTTAGCCAACATCGGCCATTGTGAATGGGATTATGATGACGACCGCATCAAGTCCTGCTCCGCCGGTTATGCCAGGATATTCAACCTGAGTGTGGCAGAGGTGATCGGGTCGCAGACCAGTTGGGAGAAGGTGCTGCAACAAATTCACCCGGAAGACCGGGAGCTCTATACGCGCTCTTATCGGTCACAGCGGGAGGTCGGCTCGCATGAAGTTGAATATCGCATCGTTCGCGCCGATGGCGCTGTGCGCCATGTCTATGAGACTGGCACGGTAGAGTTTGATCGGGCCGGTGATGCGGTCGCGGCCTTTGGATTGTTGCAGGATATCACCGACCGCAAGGTCTACCAGCAGGCGCTGGAAAAGCGGGAGGCGATGGCGCGCCAGGTCGAGGCAATCACCGACATCGGCCACTTTATCTTCGATCTGCAGGCCGAATCCTATATTTACCTCAGCCAGGGATTCGCCAATATTCACGGCGTTACTGTCGAGGAATACTCCAGCATGGTGAAATCACGCGGTGACGACATGGAAGACGTGCATCCTGACGATTATGCGATGTTGTCGGATGTTTATGAACGTCATCGCAGGACGGGTGAGGAATTTAATGCCGAGTACCGCATCTACCGCACCGACGGTGAACTGCGCTGGATACGTGAACATGGCATGGCACTGCGCTCGGCCAACGGCGAAATTAGTCAATCCATCGGTGTGATTCAGGATATAACCCGGCAGTACAATACCGAGCAGAATCTGCGTGAAGCGCGTGATACGCTCGAATCAATGGTGAAGAGCAGAACGCGCAAACTGGCCGATACCGTCAGGCAACTCGAAGCTGAAATCAGCGAGCGTAAGAAAATAGCCGCGGAACTCGATTTTCTCGCCAACCACGACGCACTTACCGGGCTGCCCAGTCTGCGCCTGTGCAAAGATCGACTCGATCACTCACTCGCCGAGGCGCGCCGCCATGGACAAATGTCCGCCGTCATGTTTCTCGACCTGGACGGTTTCAAGGCGATCAATGACCTGCATGGCCATGAGTTTGGCGACCAGGTGCTAAAGGCGACCGCTGATCGCATCAAAGGTGAGATTCGCGAAACCGATACCGTGGCACGTATCGGCGGGGATGAATTTGTCGTGATCCTGTCCAGCGTGCCGGAAATCACCATTGCCGAGCGCATCGCCAGCAGCCTGATTCAGAAAATTTCCGAGCCGCTGAGTGTGGAATTAGTCGACGTCAAGGTAGGCGCCAGCATCGGCATAGCGCTTTACCCGAAAAACGGCGATACGGCGGAAGATTTGATCCGCTCGGCCGACAAGGCGATGTACCTGATCAAGCGCCAGGGCAAGGGCAATTTCGGATTTGCACTCCCTGCATAACGGATTTAAATAACTCGAAGTCATCCCCGACAGCATATAAGCTGCGCCTTGTTTCGACAGCCGTGCCAGGGGACATCAGTGCGCTATCAATCCAACAATTTACTGGGTATCGGCTTGATGATCCTGGCTATGCTGTTGTTCGTCGTCATGGATGCTCTTGCCAAGTGGTTGGTGAGTTCAGAAATGTCGGCAATTCAGCTCATCGCGATTCGAGGCTGGATAATTCTACCGATTATTCTACTGGTACTCGCGATCAGGGGAGAACTCAAAGACCTCGCGACGCGTCACCCCCTGCAACATACGTTGCGAGGCTGTTGCGGGTTTTTCGCCCCGCTGGCGTTTTTCACCTCGCTGAAAAGTTTGCCGCTGGCCGACGCCACGGTCATTTTCTTCAGTTCGACTTTCATCCTGACTGCCGCCTCGGCGATATTCCTCAAGGAACGGGTCGGCCTCCACCGCTGGAGTGCAGTTCTGGTTGGCTTCGTTGGTGTTGTGATCGCGATGGATCCGCACGGCGGTGGCGACCTGCAGGCCTATCTGCTGGTGCTGGCAGCAGCCATAATTTATGCGATGATATTCGTCTCCGGCAAGCACTTATCGCGAAATGATTCGGTCATTACGCTGGTTTTTTCATTACACCTCGGCATGGGTTTGATGGCGACCCTGGCCCTGCCCTGGGTCTGGGTTCCCGTGTCGCTGGCCGAGCTTGGACAGCTAAGCCTGCTTACGGTGATCGCGCTGTTTGCGCATTACCTGTTTACCGCCGCCTTCGCCCGAGCCGACGTTTCGGCGTTGGCGCCGTTTGAGTATACTTCGCTGCTGTGGGCAAGCGCCATCGGATACCTGGTTTGGCAGGATATTCCAACCAGGAAAGTCTGGATTGGCGCAAGCATCATCATCGCCTGCGGTCTTTACGTTGTGCATCGCGAATCCTTGCGTCAGCGCGCCCTTGAGATACGCAAGGTAACCCGGCTCTGAGTGATTCGGCATTGTTACTCACTGGCCCGCCAGATCAGGCCATCAGTCGTTTTTTGAGCCCGTTACCCCGCGGATATTAATGGTTGGCAGGAGTAGTCCTTGTTTAATTTTTTGTACAGATCAGCTTGACCGGGGCATGTTATCTCCCTCCGCTTTGGTCAGTCACCACCGGGATCACCCCGCACTTGGCATCGCCACATTCGTCGGTAACCTGCTGGTGATGGCGCTGTTGAGTGCAGCGGTACGTGAGCTGGTCAACCGTGATTACCCGCTTGGCGAAGTGCTGTTGTTTCGCTATGTGTTTGCGAGCGGCGTTTTCTGGGTCATATTATTCTCGACCAGTGGACTGCTGGTGCTCGCCACAAGACGGCCGCTCGACCATGCGGTGCGCAGCGTTAGTGGCGTGGTGAGTCTCGCCCTGCTGTACTATGCCATTACGCGCATTCCGATCGCCGACGCCACCGCGATCGCCTATGCGGCGCCCATCTTTATTACCCTGCTCTCCATTTTCCTGTTGGGTGAAGTCATCGGTCCACGGCGCTGGATCGCGGTAATACTCGGTTTCGTCGGCGTCTTGCTGATCGCCAGGCCGCAGGCGCAAAGCTGGGACATCGGTATACTGGCCGCACTCGGTTCCGCCTTTAGCGGCGCTATCGTCGCGATCTGGCTGCGCAAGCTCAGCAGCAGCGAAAAATCGGTTGCGATCGGTATTTATTACAACGGCCTCGGCAGCCTGTTTTGCCTGGGCTGGGTGTTACTGTCCGGATGGTTGACGCCGCGCCTCGGCGATATCTCGCTGCTGGTCGGCTTCGGGCTTGGCTGTGGCTTGCAGCAATGGTTGTTGACGGTATCGTTTCGCTATGCGCAAGCGAGCCTGCTGGCACCTTTCGAATACCTGGCGATGGTTTTTGCCGCCATCGTCGGTTTTGTTTTCTGGCGTGAGATCCCGACCTTAACCACCTGGCTGGGTGGCGCCACAATCGCCGCCAGCGGGCTGTTTATCTTCAAACGGCAGCTTTCGCGCAAACCCGTGGAGCCGGTTGTTATTGAATAGATCCACACAGATCCTGGGCGCCTCGATGCTGGTCACCTTTGTGCTTGGCTCGGTGCACGCGTTTTCAGTGTTTCTGGCGCCACTTGAGCTGCAGCTCGGCTTGCCGCGCTCGCAGATCAGCCTGATCTATTCGTTTGCACTGGTTGCGATAACGCTGTCAGTCACCCTGGGTTACCGGATATACGCAGCGCTACCAGCCTGGGGGCTGGTGCTGATTACCGGCGCAGTGGCGGCGTCAGGCCTGTTGCTCGCAGCCGCTGCTAGCAGTTGGTGGATGTTGTTTGCGGGCTACAGCCTTGCGTTTGGAATCAGTAACGGCATCGGCTATGGATTTTGCCTGCAGCTGGTCGGTCGCGCCATTCCCGCCCGCAAGGGGTTCGCGATGGGGGCGGTGACGGCCGCTTATGCGGTTGGCTCGATTGCGTTTGCGAAAATCATCGCCTGGCGTATCGAAGCGGACTCCGTGGGCGCGGCATTTGTGGCGATAGCCGCTACGCTGGTAGTGCTTGTCCTCGTCGCCGCGTTTATGCTGTTTCGCACCGCCGCCTGCTACGGCGCATCGACGCCGGCTGCGCGCGGCAGCGATGATCGACTCGATCGCCGCCGCCTGCTGCAATTCTGGTTTGCTTATCTGACCGCGGTATTCGCCGGCCTGATGGCCATCGGGCACGCCGCGGGTATCGCCCAGTCGCGCGGCGCCGATGTGGAACTTGCGACGGCCACGGCGATGACGGTGGGGATCGGCAGTGCGCTGGGTGGTTTTATCGCGGGTTGGTTGGTGGACCGATGGCCGCTTACCCGTTTCCTGGTTGCACTACCGCTTTTGTCCGCCGTCGCCCTGTTGGCCATCAGTGTCACCACCAACACCTATGCCACCTTGCTGCTGCTCGGCATCGTCGGTTTTGTTTATGGATCGATCATCGCAATCTACCCGGTGGCAATTTCGAATGTCTTTCTGGAGCAGGGCCCACAGGCTTACGGCCGGGTGTTTATCGCCTGGGGTTTTGCCGGTCTGGTGGCGCCCTGGAGTGCCGGATTCATCTACGACTGGCACGCCGGCTATGAAGCGGCGCTGCTGATCGCCGCTTTGGTGGCCCTGGTTTCAGCAATCAGCGCCGGCTTATTCCGGCTCGGCAAAATCGCTTAAGGCCGTGCGTACCAGTTGCTGGAAATATATCGTGCCCGGTTCCTGTTCCGTGGATAACAGGCCTCCGGGGTAGGCGCCGCTAGCCAGGTTTATCTGTACCCTTTCGCAGATCGCGATGTCTTCGTCGATGACCTTTTCAGAGTTCGGCCTGATCGATGCGCAGTCAACGCCGTGCAGTGCTGCTTTTTCGGCATGCGACCAGAACCAGCGCTGCAGACGAATGCTATTTGCAGCGACCGGGAACACGCTTTCGGCGTTGAAAGCGTACTCGGCGAAATGCAATAACAATCCCGGGAACTTGTAAATCCAGAAACCCCTGCCGGCACGGCTTGCGTCTTTACCGGCGCCATAGCTGACGTCAAAACCGACAAACTGGCCGTTATCGTAACAATCGATGTCAACCGACTCGCGCAGCATCGAAGAGCCGAGCGCCCGGTGCACCATGCCGACGTGGTAGCCCTCGCAGGAATTGTCTCCATAGTTCTTCCAGTTACATTGCGCGGTCTTCTCGACATCCCCGTCGAAGCGCATGTCGGAGGTGGCATCGTAACCGGCGGCGATACCGACAATGTCGCCCAGCCAGTCGATCAAATCGGGCGCCGTTTCGTCGAGACAGACAAACACTAAACCGTTCCAGCAGGCCACGCGGATCGGCAGCAGCCCCATGGCCCCTGGATTGGCGATCTCGCCCTTGCCGAATCCCGGTGTTTTCAACAATTCACCGGAACAGGCATAACGCCAGCCATGGTAGCGGCAGACGAAATCGCGTCGCTGTCCGCGGGCATCGTCGACCAACGGTCCGGCACGATGTCTGCACAGGTTGTAAAAACCGCGGAGCTCTCCGCGTTGATCGCGCACCACCAGTAATGGCCATTGCATCAGCTTGAAGGCCTGGTAATCGCCGTTAGTGGCAAACGCGGCTTCGGTTGCGACCAGCCACCAGTGGCGCCTGAAAATTTGTTCGCATTCGAAGTCGAATACTTCGGCCTGGTGGTAGTAGTGATGTGCGAGGGTGTTGGTCATGATCAATTCAAGTGTTAAGGATTGCTTTGACGGGCAAGATGATGTTCCAATCAGGAGCATGTCGCAACACTCAAATTTACGCGGTTGCCTGTGGATGGTGATCGGGGGACTGCTGTTTGTCGCCGTCACCGTGCTGGTACGCTTGCTGGGCTCGGATATGCCGGCGGTGCAGGCTGCCTTCATCCGCTACCTGGTTGGCGTGATCCTGTTGTTGCCGATACTGTGGCGCATGCGTGGACGCGGTTTTGGCCTCTCCAGTGGTAGTCTCGGGATATATGCCCTGCGCGGCCTGGTGCACGGCGTTGCGGTAATGCTGTGGTTTTTCGCAATGGCGCGCATTCCGTTATCGGAAGTCACTGCCATCGGCTTCTCGACACCGGTATTTACCGCGCTCGGTGCAATCCTGATATTCCGCGAGCAGGTCAGGGCGCGGCGCATAATGGCGATCGCGGCCGGCTTTATTGGCACACTGATCATCCTGCGACCGGGTTTCACCAGCATCGAAGCGGGTTCGCTGGCGCAATTGATTGCAGCCTTCTTTTTTGCCGGCTCCTTCCTGCTGACCAAGCGCATGACGCAGAGCGAGAGTTCAGAAGATATCCTGGTAATGCTGAGCATTTTTTGCACGCTGGCGCTGCTACCGGGGGCGCTGTATTTCTGGCGCGAGCCGACCTGGCTGGAAATCGCCTGGCTGGCGCTGGTCGCGTTGTTTGCGACCGCCGGTCACTACGCAATTACCCGCGCCATCGCCGCGGCGCCGCTGACCGTCACCCAACCGCTGTCGTTTATGCAGTTGATCTGGGCTATTGGCATCGGTTACTGGGTATTCGACGAAGTCCCCGATAACTGGGTGATCATCGGTGCTTCGATCATTGTCGGCGCAGTCAGTTACCTGACCCATCGCGAGGCACAGGCGGCGCGGCGCAGCAAGCTTCTGGCCGCCACCCCGCCGGTATCGCTGGGTTAAGAGCTGCGACTCCGCCGGTGCCGGATTAGTTTGCGTCCCGGCCAGCGGGCTTCGCGTCGAGGTTAGCCTAAAGCGTTGTCGAGTGCGGCCAGTATGCGTTCAACGTCATGCTGATTGCTGTAGTGCACCAGCGACAGCCGCACCACGCCATCCTCGGTATCGATGCCGAGATCACCAACCAGGCGATGGGCGTAAAAATTCCCGTTCTCGGTGCCGATTCCGGCGTCCTGCAGTTTGTGCGCCAGCGCTTTGGAGCTTTGCTGCAGCGGTTTAAAGGCGATGGTCGGGGCGCGATCGTTGTCGCGGGTGTGCACCTTGCCGATCAGGCGCACATCGCCGCGGTGCTGCAGAAAATCAAGAATCGGTGCCCCAAGTGCGTTTTCGTGTTGCAGGATCAACTGGTGAATATCCTGCAGTTGCGCATTGCGGCTTTTTTCGGTTGCGCCGAAATGGTGTTGATAGAGGTCGTCGAAATAGTCGAGCACGCCGGCGCAGGCGGCGACCTGGGCGTGTTGCGGACCGGCGGGATTGAAATCCTTGGCGGGATTGCCACTGTTGAAATAATGCGCCTGCGAAGTCAGCTCACCGTGAATCGCGGAATTCACGTACAACAGGCTTTGATGCGGACCAAAAACCTTGTACAGGCTGAACGCATAGCCATCCACGCCGAGCGCCTTGAGATCGAATATGTGGTGCGGCGCATAAGCCACGGCATCGACGAAAACGCGTGCATTACTGCCGGCCTTGATGGTTTTGGTGATCTCGGCCACCGGGTTGATGGTGCCGACGACGTTCGAGCAATGCGTGAAAAATACCCAGCGCGTATTGTCGCGCAGCAACGGCAGTAACGCATCCAGGCTTAATAAGCCGCTGTCGGGATCGACTTCCCATTGGCGAATGGTAACGCCTTTTTCCTGTGCTTTACGTCGCCACACGCCGCTATTAGCCTCGTGATCCTGGTTGGTGACGATGATCTCGTCACCGGGTTTCCACCGATCGCCGATTGCCTGTGCCATGACATAGGTGTTCATCGAGGTAGATGGTCCCACGGTGAGCTCGCTCTGCGCGATATTGAGCGCCTGCGCCCAGCCGCTATGAGCGCGATCCATTGCCGCGCCCGCCTGCGCGGATGGGGTGAAGCGCGAGTAGGGCTGAACCCGCGTGTGATGGTTATAGTGTTCCATCACCCGGTTGACCTGATTGCTGACATAACTGCCGCCGGCATTTGAGGCAAACACGAAATCAGGGTCGTCGTTGAGTTGATCGAACTGGGCGCGAACAAAATCTATATCGAGTTTCATAATGGGGTCTCAGGAAGTATGTGTCTTGGCTTCAATTTAAGGGTATTGCTGGCGATAAGCGGTGTAAGCGGCCTCGAAGCGCTGAAGGTTTTTAAGGGTATAGTCGGCAAAATCCATGTCGACCCGGGAATAGAGTTCGGACACCATCGACCACAGGGTTTCACGCAGCAGCGAGGCGCATTTCATCGCGTGGTAGCTGGCCAGTGTCTGTCGATTCGCCGCTACGCCAAAATAACTTTCCAGCATGGCCTGCTCCTGGTCTTCACTCAGTTCATTATTGGAGGCGAGATTCGACAGGTCGAACAGTGGGCTGTTGAAGCCGGCATAGTCGAAGTCGATGAGCCAGATTTTGTCACCGTCATCGATAAAGTTGGCGGGCAGCAGGTCATTGTGGCCAAAAACAATCTCGACCGGGCCCACTGCCGCCTCCAGTTCGCAGCCGATCTGTGCGAGCTCGGGCAGGCGGTCGCTGTGCGCGCTTTGACCTTTGGCCAGCAGGTTATGGTAGTGGCGAAATACCTGGAATACCCAGAACATGACTGCAACTTGATCGAAGCGCGCCGGCATCTCATGGTGAAAACGCTTTAATAAACTGACGATGCGTCCGAGGTTGTGCTCATTACGCACGTCGGCCTCGGCGAAAACCTGGCCCTCGATGAAGCGCACCACCAGGATACCGGCCTCGTGATAAACCAGCTGTGGACTGACGCCGATTGCGAATGCGGCCTCGCAACTGGCCACCTCGTTGCGCCTCGAGATGAGGTGGATCGGATCGTCTTCACCGAAGCGTACGACGTAACTCTGCTCGCCGTCGTCAACCTTGAAATTGAGATTGGTCATGCCGCCGCTGAGCGGTTCGATACGAACCGGGTTATTCCAGCAGGGCAGGGCGGCGATACGATTTTCGGCGCTATCGGGCATCTTCAGTTCTGTGTTCCAGGTAAGGATCGCGGCATGATAGCATCGACGATATGTGCAATCACGCGAAGCATTTCTTTAACCGGGGCTGGTGCAAGTTTGCCGCCGATGCGCGGCTGTTGCACTGGGTCGAGGGCGCGCTGCCCGCCGCACGCGCGGCGCGCGCGGATCCGGCGCAGGAAAAATGGCTACGCTACCAGGCGACCTGGTTTGCCGGGGTCAACGTGCTCGACAATAATGCCGCCGGTGAAGTGGGCCGCAGTGGTCCGCTGCAAGGACGAGTAGCTGACTTTATTGCCGCCGAGCTCAAACTCGAGGGGTTTGACTGGGATTCGGCGCAGGTTTCAATTTGCTACCCCGGATATCCGCAGACGATGCAGGGTGAATCGCCCGCGCGCACGCGTTACCGGCGTGATCGTGACGCCGCTCATGTCGATGGATTGCTGCGCGAAGGCCCACAGCAGCGCAGGCACCTGCGCGAATACCACGGTTTCATACTCGGTATTCCCATGGTCGAATTTGACCCGGGCGCATCACCTTTCGTGGTCTGGGAAGGATCGCATGAAATCATGCGTAACCGCTTTGTCGAGCGCTTTGCGGGTATCGAACCCGAACAATGGGGTGAGCAGGATATCACCGAGGTTTATCATGCCGCGCGCGAACAGGCCTTTGCCGCCTGCAGGCGCGTCGAGATCCACGCGACTCCGGGCGAGGTATTCCTTGTGCATCGATTGCTCCTGCACGGCATGGCGCCCTGGAGCGAAACCGCGCAAGCCGGGCCCGATGGCCGCATGATCTGTTATTTTCGTCCCCATACCGGCGGACCATGGGAATGGTTGCATAACCGTTAGCTTCGAGTTAATCGGGGACAGACCACGATTATAATTAACGATTAACTCCCGATTAACTCGATGAACGCAGTACTACGGTGCCGTTGGGGGTATCGATGGTAGCTGACAGGTAACTGGTTTCGTTGTCGGCCAGGGGCTCGATGTCTACCAGGTGACCGGCATCGATCGCGTCCAGGCGATCGTTGAGCCAGCGCGGACGATTGTGGTGGATGGTCAATTGCTGCAGCAAGCAGCCGTTATCGACCATTCCCTGCGCTGGGTGCGGAGAACTGCGCCATTGAATGCAATAAGGCAGCATGCCGTCGCCGAGCAGGCGCCCGTCGTCAGGCAGGGCGAATTCCCAGCTTAGATTACCTCGACTTAGACTGGTCGGTGTACCGATGTCGAAACCGGCCTGGTTGGCGAGTAATGACAGGTCGGCGGTGTTCACTACCCAGGTAATCAGGCGCGGCTGTTCGTGGATCGCGGCGCGCATCAGTGCCGTGTCGAGTCCAAACCAGCGCGGATGCCGGGGCGGCTCACCTGTGGGATCGATGGCAATGACTTCGATGTAGGCGTCATTACCGAGTTGCATCACGTGGTTATGGGTGGCCATGCTTTGATGCTTGCCGCCGGGCGGAATTTCGACGCCGAAACTGCGTTGCAGGTAATCGACGCCCTGCTGCAGATTCGCGGCGGCGATGACTATATGATCCAGGCTATTCATGGGTTAATGTTAAATGACAACGCTACCTGTTAACAGTATTACGCGGTAGAATTTCGATCCCCAGCCCGCAGCGAGGTGACGCGCATGAATATTTTGACGAATCGAATTGAATACCAGGTCGGCGATGCCAGTCATCAGGGATACCTGGCCTATGACAATGAAATCAGCGCGACGCGCCCCGGAATCATCATCGTGCACGAATGGTGGGGATTGAACGATTACATTGTGCAGCGCGCGCATATGCTGGCCGAGCTTGGCTACGTTGCGCTTGCCATCGACATGTTTGGCGGCGGACGCGTGGCCGAAACCCCCGATGAGGCCGCAAGCCTGATGAACGGGGTTTTAGACGATATGGAAACGGGTACTGCAGCACTCAAGGCAGGATACCAGCTACTGCAGAACCAGGTCGGAGTCGATGCCGAGCGAACCGCCGCCATCGGTTATTGTTTTGGCGGCGCGATGGTCCTGCACATGGCACGTATCGGTCTGCCACTGTCAGCGGTCGCTAGTTTTCATGGCGCACTGGGATCGTTTCATCAGGCCGAGCCCGGCAGCATCAAGCCCACCATACTGGTGTGTCACGGCGCCGCCGATTCCATGGTGTCGATGGCTGACCTGGAAAGCTTCAAGCAGGAAATGACACAGGCCAAAGCCGATTTTGAAGTGTTGTTGCTGGCCGATGCCAGGCACGGTTTCAGCAATCCACAGGCGAGTGTGAATGCCGAGAAGTATGGTCTTGATCTCGGTTATCAGCAACAGGCGGATGCCAAATCCTGGGCAGCGATGCAAGCCCTCTTCGACCGGGTATTCTGATGGCAACTGAAATGGATTTAACCGATGTGCGCCGCGAGTACGAGTCGCATGGCCTCACCCGCAAGGAGATGGACCCGGACCCCTTTGTACAATTTGGGCGCTGGTTGCAACGCGCGCGCGATCTCGAACTGCTCGACGCGACCGCGATGACGCTGGCAACAGCCAGTATCGATGCCAGGCCGTCGGCGCGTATCGTGTTGCTCAAGCATTTCGATGACGATGGATTTTGCTGGTACACCGATTCGCGCAGCCAGAAGGGGCGAGAACTGGAAGCCAACCCGTTGGCTGCCCTGTTATTTCACTGGCGTGATCTCAGCCGCCAGGTGCGCGTGCATGGCGCGGTGGCCAGTCTGCCCGCCGAGGAGGCCGACCAGTATTTCATGATGCGCCCGGAGGGTAGCCGTTTCAGTGCCGCGGCATCGCAGCAGTCAGCCGTGATCGAGGGGCGCTCCAGCCTTGAAAGCGAGGTTTTGCGCCTGCGCGCGGCCTATCCCGATGGTGACGTACCACGACCACCGGCATGGCTCGGTTATCGGCTCGTGCCCGACTATTTCGAGTTCTGGCAGGGGCAGGATAATCGCCTGCATGATCGCATCGTCTACCAGCCGGCAGGTGACGGTTGGATCATGCAGCGCATTTCCCCCTAGTGACCTTTCCAGGCGGTACAACGCAGTCCATGGGCGCGCACAATCTCACCCAAAGGGCGCTCCCCTGATGTTTCGCTGCAAGGCGCAGTTCGCAGCCAGGATTCAAAGCACTCGCTGCGCTCGCGGGGTCGGCTGTGGTTGCTTCATTGATACGCGTTGCAGCGCCATTGCGGGGCACCAGGGGAGCGCTGAACACGACAATATCACCTGGCAGGGGCACTAATGCTGGCCGGCGCGCTCGTCGCCTTCGGGCATTTTCTTGCTTTTTTTGCGCTCACTGCCGCGATGGTGCTGGAATTGACGCTGATCTCCGAATCGATGAGTGTCGAGATCGGCAGGCGCATTCGCCGTGCCGACCGCATCGCCGGCCTGTTCGCGGGATTATTGTTGTTGTTTGGAACACTGCGGGTGATTTATTTCGAAAAAGGCGGTGAGTTTTACGCCGATAACCTGTTTTTCCAGATCAAGATTGGGCTGTTCGTGCTGGCAGCGTTGATCTCGATTTACCCGACGATCACCTTTGCACGCTGGAAACACGACCTCGATCAGGGAGTCGCTCCCGTGTTGAGTATCGAACAGGTGAAAAGCCTGCGGCGCGCGCTGCACTGGGAGCTGGTGTTAATCGCCGGCATCCTGTTCTGCGCTTCGTTGATGGCGCGCGGTATCGGCAGCTGATGGTTTCTTTTTTTAGTTACAGGTGAGC
>Ga0316191_10002247_pt1 | contig 13958 bp, 11 predicted proteins | sample Eddworburr2cm_MG_FD_204928 | JGI IMG/M metagenome (GOLD analysis project Ga0316191, IMG submission 204928) | Coastal sediment microbial communities from Maine, United States - Eddy worm burrow 2 cm | ecosystem: Environmental > Aquatic > Marine > Coastal > Sediment | place: USA: Maine...
GTGTAACCCTGATAGGCACCGTGTCGCCTGCGGGCGGTAACTTTGAGGAGCCGGTGACCCAGGCTACATTGTCCACGGTAAAAACCTTCCTGGGCCTGTCATCCGAGCGCGCCTACCGGCGCTTCTACCCGGCGATTGACCCACTTATTTCCTGGTCGCGCTACCTCGATCAGCTCAAGGACTGGTTCAGCGAGCACCTGGGAGAGGACTGGGTAGACAGCGTTAAACAGATGCAGTCCCTGTTGGAGGAGGGTGATGGCATTTACCGCATGATGCAGGTAACCGGGGAGGAGGGCATTGCCCTGGAGGACTATGTTAAGTGGCAGAAATCCGTGCTGCTGGACATGGTATACCTGCAGCAGGATGCTTTCGACGAGGTGGACGCCAGCATGTCACGTGAACGACAGGGCGAGAGTTTTCGTTTTCTCAAATGGCTGATCGATATGAACTATGATTTCAGCGAGCGGGACGACGCCCGGGAGTTTTTTACTCGCTTGACCAGTCTCTACAAGAACTGGAATTACAGTCCGGCAGGCTCAGAGGACTACCGGCGCTATAAAGAGGAAATAGCGACACTCGCACAGCGCCACGAGGGTCACCCCGAACGCCGCTCGGCTGACCGTGAGCCTGAATACTAAACACAAGCTGGCGTGAAGCCCAAGGTGACGCTCATCTTTTCGCTGCCTTAAGCTAAACTTTCAATTGTTACTGTTTTTGGCTCTGGCCAGCAGTGCCTCCCGGATGGAGTCTATACCCGGCTTATGTTTCGCGATCTCCTCCAGGTCAAGTCCGTGCAGTTCATGCGGAAATACCAGCCAGCTTTCCGTCTCGTGAACATAAAAATCGGGGGTACGCCCTGTTTTATTGTGGCCGGGCTTGTAATAGGGCGTGGCAACTTTGATGTCCGGGGTATTTTTCTTACAGGCCGCTTCGATGTCAGTAATTATCTGCTGGATGCTTAAGCCTGTATCGTGCACGTCGTCAACAATCAGCATAGAGTCCTCTGACTGGACACGGCGAATAATATAGTTCAGGCCGTGTACCGTTACATGCCTGGCTCGCTCGCCGATGCCCGTATAGGAAGAAGTACGGATGGCGATATGATCGGATTCCACGCCCATCACATCAAGTAATTCCTGCACAGCAATGCCTACGGGGGCTCCACCTCGCCATACACCCACGATATAGTCAGGTTTGTAACCGCTCTCGTAGATTTTGAGCGCCAGATGAAAGGAATCGTCCAGTAATTGCTGCGCGCCAATATAGGTCTTACTTGTCAAAACGGTCTCTCCGGGGCTGTTGTTATTTAACGTCTGGTCAGTATTTCAACAGGTACAGCGCTTCCTGTACGCGGCATTGTATAGCCTGGGACCCGAATTGTTAATGTCGGCATTAATGGGGCCTCCAGGTGACCTCCCGTAAATACGAAATCCTGTCGATATCATTCCGCGTGATATGTGCAGGCAATGCCAGCCGCGGAGCAACAGGTCTTGGCGCTTAACGGGTATACTTGCTATGTTTGTTGTCAGTTTAATTAACTTTTCTGGAGAATTTTTTATTGATTCGGTTCCTCCTCAACGCCGTAGAACACCAGGTGGAGAACACTGACCCCAATACCTTGCTATTGGCTTATCTGCGAGATCATCTGGGCAAGACCGGAACCAAGGAGGGCTGTGCCTCCGGAGACTGCGGTGCCTGTACTGTGGTGCTGGGCGAGTTGTTCGCAGGCGAACTGCGCTACCGTGCCATCAATGCCTGTATCACTCCGCTGGGCAGCATCCACGGCCGGCAATTGATCACTGTAGAGGACCTGAAACAGGGCCCGGTGTTACACACTGTACAGCAGGCTATGGTTGATCACCATGGATCCCAATGCGGTTTTTGTACTCCAGGGTTTGTCATGTCGATGTTCGCTCACCTCAAGACGCACGACAGCCCGGTCCGCGAGGAGATACTGGAGTCCCTGGGCGGCAACCTGTGCCGCTGTACCGGCTACCGTCCCATCGTAGACGCGGCGGTGCACATGTATGACCCCGCGACAGCAGATACTTTTAGCGAGCAACAGGTGGCTATAGCGGCTTCGCTGGAGAAGATTGCCGCAGACGAGACCGAGATAGAGCTCTCACACAGTGGCCGTCGCTATATTGCGCCGCGCACGATTGCATTGTTGGCAAAGACCCTGCAGGACAATCCCCACGCGCGCCTGGTGGCCGGTGCGACCGACCTCGCGCTGGAGATCACCCAGGGACTGAAGGAAATCGAGACCCTGGTTTTTACCGGCCGGGTACCTGAGTTGCTGCGCTGCGATGATCAGGGCGACAAGCTGCTGATCGGTGCCGCGGTAAGCTTCAGCGACTGCAAAGATTTGCTGTGCAGCAGCTGGCCACAGCTCAAAGAGCTCATTGAGAGGCTGGGCTCCCTGCAGATACGCAACCAGGGAACCCTGGGGGGTAATGTGGGCAATGCGTCACCGATTGGCGATATGCCACCGGTGTTGCTTGCCCTGCAAGCCAGCCTGGTGCTGCGCTGCGGCGACGTGTCCCGTGTTATCCCCGTTGAAGAGTTCTATCTCAGCTATAAAGTCACCGCATTGCAACCGGGCGAATTCATCGAGCGCATTGAAATTCCCAAACCCACACAGGGCGACTGGCTGCAGGCGTACAAAGTAAGCAAACGCCTGGAGGACGATATCTCGGCGGTTTGTGGCGCCTTTAACCTGCGTATAGTGGATGGCAAGGTCGCGGCCGCAGTTATCGCTTTTGGTGGTATGGCGGAAATACCCAGGCGAGCCGGGCAATGTGAGCAGGCCCTGGTGGGGCAGCCCTGGCGGCAATCAGCCATAGAAGCCGCGATGGCGGCGCTGCGGCAGGATTTCACGCCGATAGATGACTTTCGTGCCAGTGCCGATTACCGCATGCAGATAGCCTGTAACCTGTTGCAGCGTGCGTTCCTGGCTCACACCTTGCCGCCGTCACAATTGCAGGTCACCGAATATGCGTAAGCTGTCGGATACCGGGGTAAGCAACGCTGGAGACATCGCATCCGAGCCGGGTCAGTCGGTGAAGCACGAAAGCGCCCACCTGCATGTGAGTGGTGAGGCGCGCTATACCGATGACCTGGGCGCGCCGGCGAATACGCTGTGCGCTTATGTGGGGCTTAGCGATATTACCCATGGCAAACTGCTGAACCTGAACCTGGACAAGGTGAGAAGCGCACCGGGTGTCGAAGCCGTCATCACGTTTGGGGATGTACCCGGGCTCAAGGATATCGGTCCGGTTTTCCCCGGCGATCCACTGCTGGTAGATGACACCGTGGAATTCCAGGGCCAGGTGCTATTCGCCGTTGCCGCATCCAGTTACGACGCGGCGCGCAAAGCCGCGCGACTGGCACAGGGCGAGTACGCGCCATCAGCTGCAACTATCACCATAGAACAGGGTCTGGCCAGTGACAGCTATGTGCGCCCCAGCCATACCCAGCAGCGCGGTGATGCCCGCGCTGCACTGGATAATGCACCGCTGAGGCTGTGCGGGGAGTTTCACAGCGGTGCCCAGGAACAGATGTACCTGGAGGGCCAGGCTGCATTGTGTATCCCCCAGGACGATGGCGGCATGACGGTTTACACATCAACCCAGCACCCCTCGGAAGGCCAGAAACTGGTGGCAGAGGTGCTGAACCTGCCACTGAGTATGGTAACGGTCGATGTACGGCGCATGGGCGGTGGCTTCGGGGGTAAGGAGACCAACGCTAACCAGTGGGCCTGCATCGCCGCTGTATTGGCCCATAAAACCGGCAGACCGGTCAAACTTCGTCTGGCCAGGGCGGACGACATGGTGGCGACCGGAAAACGTCATCCCTTTCTAAGTCGTTATGACGTTGGCTTCGACGATCGGGGCCACATCCTGGGACTGGAGCTGGAACTCAGTGGCGGCTGCGGCATGTCGCCGGATTTGTCGGATGCTATTGTCGACAGGGCGATGTTCCATGCCGACAATGCCTATTACCTGCCAGCGGTGCATATTACCGGGCACCGTATAAAGACCCATACGGTGTCTAACACGGCGTTCCGCGGCTTCGGCGGACCCCAGGGCATGCTGGCGATTGAAAATATAGTCGAACAGATTGCCACCGCCACAGGCCTGGACCCGCTGGAGGTTCGGCGGCGCAACTTTTATCGCAAACAAGGTGGGCACGACACCACTCACTACGGCCAGACCATTGAACAGCATCTGATAGAACCCCTGGTCACGCGCCTGGAGCGAACCTCCGATTATCAACAGCGGCGCCAGGACATCCGCGCGTTCAACGCCAGCAGTCCGGTGCTCAAACGCGGTCTGGCGCTGACCCCGGTAAAGTTCGGCATATCCTTTACCGTGCAGCATCTCAACCAGGCCGGTGCTCTGCTGCATGTCTACACGGACGGCAGCGTGCAGTTAAACCATGGTGGCACTGAGATGGGACAGGGTCTGTACACCAAAGTCGCACAGGTTGTTGCGCATGAGCTGCAGGTGCATATGGATAACATAAGCTGCACATCGACTCGTACTGACAAGGTTCCCAATACATCGCCCACGGCGGCATCCTCCGGGAGTGACCTCAACGGCATGGCCGCGCGGGATGCCAGTCGCAAGATCCGCCACAGGCTTACCGAGTTTGCGGCACAACATTTCGGGGTTGAGATGGAGGCAGTCACCTTCAACAAAGGAGTTATCACCGCGGGCGAGCATGAGTTGTCCTTTGCCGAGCTGGTGCAGTTGGCCTACCTCAACCGAATTTCTCTGTCCGCGACAGGCTACTATCGCACGCCTAAAATTCACTATGACCGCGAGCAGGCGCAAGGTCGCCCCTTCTTTTACTTCGCCTACGGAGCCGCCGTTTCCGAAGTCGTTATCGACACGCTCACTGGCGAATACAAGGTGCTACGGGTAGATATCTGCCAGGATGTGGGCCAATCACTGAACCCCGCGCTGGATATCGGCCAGATTGAAGGCGGTTTTATCCAGGGCATGGGATGGCTGACCTGCGAAGAGTTGGTCTGGGGTGAGGATGGTCGCCTGCAGACCGTGAACCCGGCCAGTTACAAGATTCCGGCCGTTGGCGACACGCCCGCCATTTTCAATGTGGAATTGCTGCCGGACAGCCCGAATGTTGAAGCAACCATATTCCATTCCAAGGCTGTGGGCGAGCCGCCGCTGATGCTGGGAATATCGGTATGGTCTGCACTGCGTGACGCTGTATGCAGTTTGGGGGATTATCGCTATAGCCCCTGTTTCGACGCGCCGGCAACGCCGGAGCGTGTGCTCAAGGCCTGCGAGGAAATCAGATCGCGGCGGGAGGACAAGTTGTCATGAACGAACTCAATACCAATGCAGAATGGGCATTGGCGGCCACACAATTACAACAGGCAGGTGAGGATTACGTCCTGGTGACTGTACTGGGGTCCCGGGGCTCTACGCCACGCGATACCGGCACGAAAATGGTGGTCTGTGCAGCGCAAAGCTACGGCACCATCGGTGGAGGCCACCTGGAATTACGCGCAGTGGAAATTGCATTGCAAATGATACAGCTGGAGGAAGACCATCAGCGCGTGGAATATTTCCCCCTGGGTCCCAGCCTGGGTCAATGCTGCGGCGGCAGCACCAGCGTACTGTTTGAAAGTTTTAAAGCCAGCCGCCTGGAGGTAATGTTGTTCGGGGCGGGGCACGTGGGCTCTACCCTGGTGCCGATATTACAGCAGCTGCCTTGCCGTCTGCACTGGGTGGACAGCCGGGAGAGTTTTGAGCAGCAGACATTGCCGGCCAATGTGACAACTGTTTTGAGCGAGGCCCCCGCAATGGAGGTTGCGCAGATGCCTCCCGGTAGCTGGTTCATCATCATGACCCACAATCACCAGCTGGATTACGAAATCCTGCGGGCTGTGCTGGATCGTGGCGATGCCGCGTATGTTGGCATGATCGGCTCCGGAACCAAGTGGCGGCGTTTCCAGATGCGCCTGCAACACCAGGGTTACAGTCCTGATGTGTGCGATACGGTGCATTGCCCGATCGGCCTGGATACCGTACCGGGCAAACGCCCGATCGAAGTCGCGGTGTCTGTTGCCGCAGAGATTATAGGGCTCTACAACCAGAGTACGACCCGGCGCTCCACCCAGCGAGGACCAGCCAGGTTGGACTTGCAACAGCTGGTCGCAAATTTAACTGCAGGGGAGTCTGTGTGAGCCAGCAGCCCTTTGCCCTGCGCAGTCGTCGCGTCATTATCGACGCGGGCGAACAGTCTGCCACGGTAGTCATAGCCGATGGCAGGATCAATAGCGTTATCGACTACGCCGCAGTACCCGATTGCCCGGTGGAAGATCTGGGCGATAAAGTGCTGATGCCGGGGCTGGTGGACACCCATGTTCATATCAATGAACCGGGTCGCACGGAGTGGGAGGGCTTCAATACCGCGACTCAGGCCGCCGCCGCCGGCGGCATTACCACGGTGGTGGATATGCCACTCAATTGCACACCGGTTACTACCACGGCGGATGCACTGCGCCAGAAGCTTGATGCATTGGGCGACCAACTCTGGGTAGACTGCGGTTTCTGGGGTGGGGTGGTTCCCGACAACCTGGATGACCTGGAAGAATTGCTGCGCGCAGGTGTACTTGGGGTCAAATCCTTTACCATTCACTCCGGTATCGATGACTTTCCCAAGGTGGACGAATCTCACATTCGCAGGGCGTTGCCGATACTGGCGGCGCACCAGGTGCCCTATCTTATCCATGCGGAACTGGACCGGGCCAATACGCCACCGGCGGATATAGGATCCAGCTACCAGAGCTTTCTTGCATCCAGGCCTCCCAGCTGGGAAACCGATGCCATTGACCTGTTGATCGATCTGGCCGATGAGGCGCGGCTGGCCGGGCATAATGCCAGGGTGCATATCGTGCACCTGTCCTGCGCCGATGCTATTCCGGCTATCGCCCGGGCGCAGGGCAGGGGGCTTGCCATAACTGCTGAGACTTGCCCGCATTATCTGACCCTGTTCGCGGAGGCTTGCCCCGATGGCAAGACGCTCTACAAGTGTTGCCCACCCATACGCGAAGATGCAAACCGCACCGCGCTGTGGCAGGGATTGGCGCAGGGCACCATTGAATTCGTGGTGTCCGATCACTCCCCCTGTACGCCGCAACTGAAACACCTGGACAGCGGAGATCTGGACAAAGCCTGGGGCGGTATCTCCTCATTGCAATTCGGTTTACCCCTGATCTGGAGCGAAGCACGCGAGCGCGGCTTTTCCCTGCCCGCGGTCGTAGACTGGATGGCCACGCGCCCGGCGCAATTTGCCGGGCTGGGTGCGCGCAAGGGTCGTATCGCCCCGGGTTATGACGCTGACCTGGTGGTGTTCGAAGACAGCGGCAGTTTCACCATAAGTCCGGAAATCATCAAGTTTCGCCACAAGATAACACCCTACGAGGGACGCCAGGTGACGGGTATCGTCGAAAGGACGCTGCTGCGCGGCCATGAAATTTTTGCCAACGGTGAGATCATCGGCGCCTCCCGCGGCCAGCCGCTACTGAAAAAGGAATAACGTACCGTCATGAGCACCAGCAGAGAATATTTCGTCAGTCGCTACACGGATCTGATGAGCGCACGAGTAGGCGGCAAGGCACTGTCATGCTCGGACGAGTGGTTTGCCGAATGTGAAAATCTGGTCAAGCATGACGAGCCCATCTTCCGCAAGGGCCACTTCATTTCCCGGGGTCAGTGGATGGACGGTTGGGAGTCGCGTCGCAGTTTTGGCCGTCGCGCTAGAGAGGTCTCGGGACTGGATCACGACTGGTGCATGTTGCGACTGGGCATCCCCGGCGTCATTCACGGGGTGGACATAGAGACCACCCATTTCACCGGTAACGCCCCCGAATATGCAGCGTTGGAGGGCGCCTGGTTGGAGGGCAGCCTCAGCGAGCACATTGACTGGTTTGAGTTGCTGCCCAAAAGCAGCACCAGCGCAGATAGTCACAACATCTTCGCGGTAAGCTGTGATCGCCCCTGCACCCACCTGCGCCTGAAAATATACCCGGATGGTGGCGTAGCGCGACTGCGTACCTGGGGCAGTGCCAAGGCTCTGCGGGAGAACTATGTCGAGGGTGAACTGTTGGACCTGGCAAATGTAATGGTGGGTGCTCGCGGTCAGCAATGCAGTGACGAATTCTATAGCTCGCCCAGTAACCTGTTAATGCCAGGCACCGGGACCAATATGGGCGACGGCTGGGAGACGCGCCGCCGCCGTGACGACGGCCACGACTGGTGCATCATAAAGTTTGGTATCCCCGGCAGCATTCGCCGGGTTGTGGTTGATACCGCCCATTTCAAGGGCAACTACCCGGATCATTTCAGCCTGGAGGCCACCTGTTCAGACGCTACTGACCTGCAACCCGAGGAGGCCAAGTGGCAAACAGTGATCGCCGAGACGCCTCTGCGGGCGGACCAGGTACATATCTTCATCAAACAGATCCTCTGCGACCCGGATCAGCAGTTTACACATGTGCGGCTGAATATTTTCCCGGACGGCGGTGTCAGTCGACTGCGGGTATTCGGCTGCCCTGATTGGGACGCTATCGCGTGACGCTGGAGGTATTAAATCAGGCCGAAACTGACCAGGCGGCACAGCTGCTGCAACAGTGTTGCACCAGCGATGCCTGGATAGCCGGGGTGCTGGAACAGCGACCTTTTGCAGATGCCGATGCGTTGCGCAGTGCGGCCGATACTGCGTGGCAACACCTGGATGAAACAGATTACCTGCAGGCCTTTGAGGGGCATCCAAAAATTGGCGACGTCAATTCACTCAAGGCAAAGTATGCGGATACCAAGCAATTGGCCGCGGGGGAACAGGCATCGGTGAACAGTGCTACCGATGCTGTGATCTCGGCTTTGGCGGCGGGCAATACAGCCTATGAAAAAAAATTCGGGTTTATCTTCATAGTTTGCGCCACCGGCAAAAGCGCCGGGGAAATGTTGGCTTTATTGCAGGACAGATTGCCCAACAGCCGTGAGCAGGAACTGGCAAACGCGGCTGAGGAGCAAAGAAAAATCTTCCACCTCAGATTAGAGAAATTACTATGAGTCAGATCACTACCCATATCCTGGATACCGCCCTGGGTTGTCCGGCGGCTGGCGTGAGCATTCAGTTGTCACAGCAGGTTGATAGCGACTGGCAGGAGGTCGGCAGTGGCGTGACCAACAGTGATGGCAGGGTCCCCGACCTGTGCCCGCAAGGGCAGGTGCTGGATGCCGGCGTCTATCGTATGCATTTCGCCATCAGCGAATATTTCACTGCGAACGGGTCCCCGGTTTTTTATCCCTGGGCTGATGTGGTATTCAATATCCCAGAAGGTGGCCAGCATTATCATGTACCCCTGCTGCTTTCCCCCTTTGGCTACTCCACCTACCGTGGCAGCTGAACCATTGGAACTTGTGCTGCAACCACTGACAAGTGACGCCTTTCGAGAATTTGGTGAGGTGATACAGCTTGGGTCGGGTGATGAAGTCATGCCCATAAACTATGGGCTAACCGAACGTCATCATGGCCTTGCTAAAATTGACGTCGAGACGCAAGGGGGGCACGGCATAATCAATATATTCCGCAGCGTGCCCATTGAGCTGCCTTTCCAGATAAAGGTAATGGAACGGCACCCGTTGGGCAGCCAGGCATTCATGCCACTCTCTGGTAACCCCTATATCATCGTGGTCGCTCCCCCGGGTGATTTCGAGCCCACTGCCATGCGCGCTTTTCTCGCCGAGCCGAACCAGGGTGTCAACTACGCGCGGGGAACCTGGCACCATTACTGCCTGGCGTTGCAAGGGGTTAGCGATTTCCTGGTGGTAGACCGCGCCGGTGATGGCGATAACTGCGATGAAATAGCGTTGCCTCTCGCTATGCAGGTTACTATCGCAACACGGCCGCAGGGGTAGGGCGCTGATATGCAAGCTTACCGTGCCAGCATACTGCATTTTCTCGATGACCCGGATACCGTCGGTAGCGACGACTGCTACCAGTATTTTGCCGATGGTGCTCTTGTTGTCGCTGATGGCAAGGTGGTATGCATAGGGCCTGCTGAACAGGTACTGGCAGAGCTGGATGCAGGCGTCCCCGTCAAAGAGTATCCGGATGGCCTGATCGTGCCAGGCTTTGTTGATACGCACATACACTATCCCCAGACAGAGATGATCGCCGCCTATGGCGAACAATTATTGGAGTGGCTGGAAACCTATACCTTCCCGGTAGAAAAGCAATTTTCTGACCCGGAGTACGCCCGCAGCATCGCCGAGCGATTTTTGAACGAGTTATTGCGCAACGGCACCACCACAGCCCTGGTGTTCGGCACGGTACACAAGCAATCTGTCGACGCCTTCTTTGAGGCCTGCGAACAGCGCAACCTGAGAATGATCGCCGGTAAGGTGATGATGGACCGTAACGCGCCTGACTACGTGCTGGATACACCCCAGAGCTCCTATGCCGATAGCAAGGCTCTGATAGAGAAATGGCACGGCCGTGGACGCCTGAGCTATGCGGTGACACCGCGCTTTGCACCGACCTCTACGCCACAGCAGTTGCTATTGGCCGGACAGCTGCTCAAAGAACATCCGGGTGTGTATTTGCACACGCACATGTCCGAGAGTGCCGATGAGGTGGTGTGGGTAGAAGAACTTTTCCCACACAGTGATCATTACCTGCATACCTACGACGAGGCCGGTTTGCTCGGGCGTCGCAGCGTCTTTGCCCACTGTATTCATCTCAATGATGAGGAATGGAGTCGGCTGGCCGAGACACAATCCAATATTGCCTTCTGCCCTTCGTCAAATCTGTTTCTTGGCAGTGGGCTGTTTAATCTCAAGCGGGCTGTAGCAGAGGATATAGCCGTGGGGCTGGGTACGGATGTGGGAGGTGGCACCAGTTTTTCAATTATTCGAACCATGGCTGAGGCCTACAAGGTACTGCAGCTACGTGGTGAGAAGTTGACGCCTTTGAAGGCTTTTTACCTGGCCACATTGGGTGGCGCCAGGGCACTTGATCTGGACAGCCTCATCGGAAATTTTGCCCCGGGTAAAGAGGCTGACTTTATAGTGATTGATAAAGCTTCCACCGAACTTATGCAGTTCCGCCTGCAACACTGTAAGGATCTGTTGGAGCTGCTCTTTGTTATCGCCATACTGGGGGATGACAGGAGCATAAAGGAAACGTACTCGGGAGGTGCGCTGGTGCACGACAGAGATCACGGTTTGGGATGTGCATGATGGAAAGCTACATACTGGACTGGGTACAATTGATTTTCCGCTGGTTACACCTGATTACCGGGATCGCCTGGATAGGCGCCTCGTTTTATTTTGTGTGGCTGGACAACAGCCTTGAAAACCCGCCCCAGTGGAAAAAAGACAAGGGGATCAAGGGCGATTTGTGGGCGATACACGGCGGGGGCGTGTATGAAGTTGCCAAGTACCAACTGGCACCGGAACAGATGCCAGCCCAACTGCATTGGTTCAAGTGGGAAGCGTATACCACCTGGTTGACCGGCATGGTTCTGCTCAGCGTGATCTATTACCTTGGCGCCGATGCCTACCTGATCGATAAACGCGTTGCAGACCTGACCCAGATGCAGGCCATTGGCCTGGGCCTGGCTTACCTCGCTGGTGGATGGGTATTTTATGAACTGTTGTGTCGCAGCCCACTGGGCAAGAATGCCTATATTATCGGTGCCATACTGATCCTGGCCGCGGTAGGCATCGCCTACACGCTGACACAATTGTTCAGCGGTCGCGGTGCCTATATCCATATGGGGGCCATTATCGGCACCATCATGGTGGGTAATGTATTCAGGGTGATCATGCCGTCACAACGTGCACTGGTCGCCGCCATAGAAAAAGGGGAGGTGCCTGATCCCGCCTGGGGAGCACGCGCCAAACTGCACTCCACCCACAATACCTACCTTACGCTACCGCTACTGTTCATCATGATCAGCAGTCACTACCCCATGACGTACGCCAGCGCCAATAACTGGGTGATCCTGCTGGTTATCATGGCCATCACCGCAGTAGCCCGACAGTACTTTGTGCTCGCCCACAAGAAGGTCAAGCGACCGATGATCCTGGTGGGTGCGGCGTTTGCCACACTGATACTGGCGATAGTAATGGCACCGAAAACCAGCAGGGTTGAGCAGAGCGGGGCGGCCGTATCGGTAACCCGGGTTCAGGGTATCCTGCAACAGCGCTGCGCCAGCTGCCATTCCGCAATGCCCACGGATGATGTTTTTACCGCTGCGCCAGGCGGCGTGATGCTGGATACGCTGGAGGATATGCAGCGCTGGGCTACACGTATCAAGGCGCGGTCAATTGACACACACGATATGCCATTCATGAACAAAACAGGCATGACCGATGAAGAGCGCGAGCTGGTTAACCGGTGGATAAGCAGTGGGGCACCGGGGGCCTGAGTAACGTGCGAGGCGCAGGGCGGTTGATAATAAAACCGCGCAAATGGGGCGGCATGGGGGTTTTTGCAACAATTTGCAAAGTACGTCTTCGATGCATGCATTTAACATAATAATATTATTTACTGCGCCTCAGTCCTGGATCAACTGGCGGCCACGTATCGAAATAAGAACATGAGGAGCGTTTCTGCGGGCAGTCGTTCCTCTGGCAAGCAGTAGACTGTTGCCGGTATATAAGCTGCTCGTAAGGTTATCGACCACCTAAAGATGCTTCGAACCTTGTCGCTGATAGGTACAGCGCCAGCCTGGAACAGGCACATGACCGGCATTTGCTGGCAGCGACTCCCGGTGTGATAGACCTGGCGGTCCCGCAATTTCCCTGTTTTCAGGCCAGCTGCGTATTGCCATGCTTGATAGTCTGATTCATCGAAACCACGTAATTCTGTAGCGCTGCTGCGCGCATGGCGCAGTAGTAAGTGGCGCCAGCCCGGACGTTATGCGCGTACGAGCGCGCTATAAAACCTGGCCATTGTGCACCACGTGCGTGACCTGCGGATTAGTTACATCAATATCTGTAGAACTTTGTGGCCTTGCTGTAGCCGTTTAGTAACAGCGCGCACCCTGAAGCACCCAGCATGCACGCGCGTTTTTTAACATTGCTCATAGTTGGCGCAGGCAGGCCGCGCGTGAAAATACCAAGCCGCATTTTAGCGATGTGCTCGATCTCTACCTGGATACAAATATGCGGTATTTCGCGATAACGACAGGCGCGGAGAGTGGCCTGGAATCGGTTTCAGCGTACCAATCCCTGCAAAACCCCTTAAAACGCACGCTATCTACCCCCCCGTCATCTTATCCACATATGCGCATAATATATATTATGTTAAATAGGGTATTTGGGCACACAGTTGTCCACAGGGGTTCCTCTCGGACATATGAGAATGAGCCCCCTCCTTCAGAGACGGTGTTTGGGCAATTTGGCGGACAGGCTTGTCGCAACCTACAATAGAATCAATCATAAGGGAGACCCCCATGTATCCAGGCAAGTACGCCACTCAACATCCCGACCGGGCGGCCATCATCATGGCGGAGACCGGTGAGACCATCAGCTATGCGGAACTGGAGGCGCGCGCCAACAGATTGGCGCACCTGCTGCGCGATCACGGCTTGCAGCGCCTTGACCATTTTTCAGTGTTCATGGAAAACAACAGTCGCTACCAGGAATGCAGCGCGGCGGGCGAGCGCAGCGGTTTGTACTACACCTGCGTTAACTCCTACCTGAAGGGCGAGGAACTTGCTTACATCCTCAACAACAGCGAATCAAAAATACTCATCACCTCCGCCGACAGGCTACCGGTGGCGCTAGAGGCGCTGACACACGCACCCAATATCATCAAGTGCCTTGTAGTGGGTGGCGACGGGGGTACGCCAACGGTTATTAATTACGAGGAAGCAGTGGCCGCCTATCCGGCAACACCGATAGCGGATGAGT
>Ga0316191_10002250_pt1 | contig 13952 bp, 8 predicted proteins | sample Eddworburr2cm_MG_FD_204928 | JGI IMG/M metagenome (GOLD analysis project Ga0316191, IMG submission 204928) | Coastal sediment microbial communities from Maine, United States - Eddy worm burrow 2 cm | ecosystem: Environmental > Aquatic > Marine > Coastal > Sediment | place: USA: Maine | collected...
CGTCGGCCTGCACTACTTGTCTACCATTGGGACAAATCCGAACGATCAGCTAATTATCAGCACCCTTATCAAATCGCCCGTTATCCAGAAAAAATAGCGTCTGCCTGACAACGTCATTGTTATTCATGACGAATGTGTGGCCGGCGTCCATGACCAGAAAATCCGTCATACCATCCAGCCTGGCACTTTCAACCGTAACCGTGCCATCGTCTTCGCCGGGCAGCAGTCCTGACAGCGGGCCGGCCGATTGCCCCACGATAATCCCAACCTCGTAATCTGCGGCACCCAGTTGCAGGGGGACACTGGCCTCATCGGTGCCGAGTTGCAGGACTGCAGGCCCGTAAAGCAATATGAAACCGGGCACACTACTCAGCTTGTCGACCAATTCGCTGCCCTGGTTCGGTGGGCCGAGCATCACCACGCGCCCGAGACCTGCAATCTCATCAGTCGAGAGATAATAGCGGAGCAGAATACCCCCCAGTGAGTGCGTAACGAAGTTGATGCGCCCGGCACCCTGGTCACGACATTTTTCAATCGCGGGTGGTATCGCCGCAGCCGCAAGAACGTCTATCTGAGCATCCCGCGATGGGTAACCATCGTTAACAACCAAATAACCAGCCGCTGCCAACGAATCCTCCATCTCACCCAGCGAGTTTGGAGTGCGCATTAAACCGTGCAGTAAAATCACGCATTCAGGCGGAGTCGCAGCTACTGGCGGGACATCAGCCTTCTGAAATGTTGCACAACCGCCGCTCGCCAGCAGCGCGATGAGTAAGATAAATCTTTTCACGTGTGTATACATGGGGACAGTGACCTTAACTCGAATTAAGGTCACTGTCCCCATGTAGCGGCGTGGCAAATACCTAAGGAATTCTAGCCACTGTGCGCGTATCGTGCCAACAGGATTGCATAAGCAGCTGCTTTGGGGGCAGCCTAATATAGGCTGCTTAGGTATACCAATAATCAAACAGTGAAACCCTTAACCTGTAATTAGCCATTATTTACCGGGATCAGCCATGAAAAATCTCAATCTATCGCTCGCGTTGTTCACGTTCCTAATGTTATCCGGCTGCAGTAACGAGGTACCGACGCAAACTCAGGCGCCTGCGACTGCTGCAGAAAACATCCAGGAGAACACTGCGGTCGGAGCTGCCTTACCGTTTCCCGAACCGCCGTCAGCCAGCGTGGCCGGCAAAACCCTGGCGGATTCCAAGCACCAGTGGCGTGCAGCAGAAAAACATTTGCCCGCGGATGCGCCCAACATTGTTATTTTCATGACGGATGACGCGGGTTTTGCCAATCCTAGTACTTTCGGTGGCCCGATCAATACGCCGACGCTAACCCGGTTGGCGGAGTCTGGGATTTCATACAATGCATTCCATACCACGGCGATGTGCTCACCCACCCGTGCGGCCTTGCTGACCGGCAGAAACCACCACCGGGTGGGGGCTGGTCAGATTGCCGAGTTTGCTTCGGATTGGGACGGTTATGTGGGCACGATTCCCAGGTCAACGGCCACCTTTCCCCAGGTGCTTTCCGAGTATGGCTACAACACCGCCGCTTTCGGCAAGTGGCACAACACGCCGGTCACCGATATCACACAACTGGGGCCATTCGACCGTTACCCGACGGGGCTGGGTTTTGACTATTTCTATGGCTTTCTGGCGGGAGAAACTTCGCAGTACGAGCCCATGCTGTTTGAAAACACCAACCCTATTAGTCCGCCTCATGACCCCACCTACCATCTGACCGAGGATATGGCCGACAAAGCTATTAAGTGGATGCGCACCAGCCGGACCCTTAATCCAGACGAACCGTTTTTGCTGTATTTCACGCCGGGTGCTGTGCATGGGCCGCACCACATCTTCAAAGAATGGGCTGATAAATACGCTGGCAAATTCGACGAAGGTTGGGAAGCGCTGCGCGAAGTGACGTTTGAACAACAAAAAGCGATGGGCTGGATTCCCCAGGACGCGGTTCTCAATCCCCTGGCCAAAGGTATGCAGAAATGGTCAGACGTTCCGGAATCACAGCAGGAGTTTCAGACCCGTTTGATGGAAATCTACGCCGGGTTTCTGGAGCACACGGATGTGCAGTACGGCAAGATTGTCGACGAACTCGAACAACAGGGACAGCTGGACAATACCCTGATTATCTACATCCTGTCGGACAACGGGCCATCGGCCGAAGGCATGGACGGTACGATCAGCGAATTACTGGCCCAGAATTCAATGCCCTCCACTATTGAACAGCAGATCGAAGTCCTTAACAGGGATTATGGTGGCATGGATGCGCTGGGCGGGCCCAAACTTGAGCCCATGTATCATCACGGCTGGGCCTATTCCGGAGCAGCACCGTTTCAGGGCACTAAACTGGTTGCGGCGCAGTTGGGAGGAACCCGGACGCCGCTGGTTATCTCCTGGCCCGCCAAAATAACACATGATGGCAAGGTTCGTTCCCAGTTCCATCATGTCAATGATATTGCCGCGACGATCTATGACGTGCTTGGCATCACCCCGCCTGAGGTGGTTAATGGCGAGCAGCAGCAACCGCTGGACGGCACATCCATGCTGTATACCTTCAGTCAGCCGGAGGCTGAAACCGCCAAAAAGACACAGTATTTTGAAATCCTGGGAAGCCGCGGCATCTATCATGAAGGCTGGTTTGCCGGCACCTTTGGCCCCCGCGCACCCTGGTCGACCGATATCACAGGCATATTAAACTGGAAGCCTGAGACCGACGAATGGGAACTGTACGACCTGACAAAGGACTATTCCCAATCGATAAATCTGGCCAGTGAAAACCCCGAGAAACTCGCTGAATTGAAGACACTGTTTGAGGCAGAAGCTACCGACAACCTCGTATATCCCGTTGGCGCGTCGTTCTACACAGTGTTTTTCAGTACCAGCGAACTGCCTTCTTCACCGCTGACTGAATGGAGCTTCTACGCAGGGCAAGACCGGATTCCGGAAGCGATTGCACCTAAATTTATCAGCGGTCGTTCTACTCTGGCGGTGATCGATGCGGACATCGGTCAGAATGCCGAAGGCGTGCTGTTCGCGCTCGGTGGTACTTCTTCCGGATTCACCGTATACATGGACAAGGGCTTTTTGAAAGCCGAATACAATGCCATGACCCTGGACCGCTTCAAGGTCTCATCCAGTTCGGCCATTCCAACCGGAAAAGTAAAGATCGCAGTGGAAACCCGCTATGACTCAATAGAGCGCATGGCTCCTGCAACACTGACCTTAACGGTTAATGGCGAGCAGGTTGCTCAAGGTCGCATTGAACGATCCGTTCCGGCTGGTCACACCGCATCTGAAACCTTCGATGTGGGCAAGGATCTGGGTTCACCGGTTGCACTGGATTACTACGATCGCGCACCGTTTGCATTCAGCGGCACCATCGAGAAGATCGATATCCGTTATATAGATTAAAAAAGACATAAACTAAAGAGGATCGAACCGTATCATGTCAATAACTACCCTTCGCCTGCTGACTGTCGGCATGCTAATGCTGCCATTGGTCACTATGGCGGCCGACAAACCGCCACGCCTGGTGCTGCAAATTACCGTCGATCAGTTGCGTGGTGATCTGCCGACACGTTATCTGGACAAGATGGGTAAAGGGGGCTTTCGTTATCTGTTAAGCGAAGGCGTGGTTTATAAAAACGCCCATCATGCGCATTCCAATACCGAAACCATCGTCGGTCATGCGACGCTGGCGACGGGTGCTTACCCGGCTGATCACGGGCTTATAGGTAACGTGTGGTTTGACCGCGAATCCGGTGAGATGACCTACAACATCGAAGATAGCCGTTACCCGTTGCTGACGGCGGGTGCTGATGTGAACAAGGCGACGGAAATAGATCCCACCCAGCGCGTCGCGCGCAGTGATGGTCGTTCGCCAGCTGCCATGCTGGTCTCCACGTTTAGTGATGAGCTGGCCATACACACGGCGAATCAGGCAAAGGTTTTTGGTGTTTCGGTTAAGGACCGTGGTGCTGTGTCGATGGCGGGTCATGCGGGTAAGGCTTTCTGGTTCTCCAAGGCTGCCGGCGAGTTTGTAACCAGCGCTTTCTACTACGATGAATATCCGCAATGGGTTAATGACTTCAATGCGACTCAGCCGGCCCAACGGTATGCGGATCAGAACTGGGAGCTGCTGCTCGAACCTGCGGCCTACACACATGCTGACACAGATGATTCGCCGTGGGAGACCAGTTTCGGCGACTATGGTCGGGTATTCCCGCATCCTTATGGCCCGGGCGATGGCAAGTATTTTACGACCCTGCTGACACTTTCTCCGGCAGGTGATGAACTGACCCTGGACTTCGCCAAACAGTTAATCGACAACGAGGCCATTGGTGCCGATGCTGTCACTGACTATTTGTCAGTGAGCTTTTCTTCGACGGACTATGTGGGTCACCTGTTCGGGCCGTCGAGTCTCGAAGCAGAAGATAATTTGCTGCGGCTCGATCGCACGCTGGCTGAGTTACTTGCGTACGTGGATGAGAAAGTGGGGCTGAAGAATACACTCGTGGTTCTAGCAGCGGACCATGGTGGTCCTGAGGTACCGCCGTTATTAAATGAATACGGTATCGAGGCAGGTTACGTCGAGACTGATACCTGGGATAAAGCAGCCGGCATCGAAAATCTGAAAAAAGAGTTTGGTATTGGTGGCGAGCTTATCCAGACATTTTTCCAACCCTATATCTATTTGAATCGGCAGCTGATCCAGGAACAGGGGCTTGATGAGGCTGAGGTCGAAATGGCCGTTGCTCGGGAAATGATGAAGTTTGAAGGGGTCAGCCTGGCGCTTTCAAGTACAGCGCTCATGAATGGTCAGGTTGCCGATACGGATATCAACCGGTTGATACTGAACAGCCATAACCCGCGTCGTTCGGGGGATGTCTTTGTTGTCTTCGAGCCAAACTGGTTTATTAATGATTTTGACGGTTTGACGGTTGCGGCGACGCATGGCTCGCCATGGCGTTACGACACCTATGTGCCGGTGATTTTTGCGGGTGCTGGTTTAAAGCCGCAGCGGGTTTATCGTGAGATCGCGACAGTAGATATTGCGTCGACGTTGTCCGAGTTTACCGGCACCAATCGACCCTCGGGAGCAAGGGGGCAGGTGTTACCAGAGGTGCTGCGCTAAAACGAGGTCTCATCCCCGGCCATGTCGTCCGCAGGCGCGTCGATCGCAGCCGGATCTGTATTCGGGTCAATTGCTGCATCCTGGTTAAGAACGGCATCAATGCTGGACAGCAATGTTGCCGCCAGGTCATTCAGCTCAAGGGCCATCGGCTGCAGAGCCTCCATGGCCGCAGGGCTCATGTCGCGCCCCATAAACAGCGTTTGGTCTTGCAGTGAGGTCATGAAGGGTTCATAGGCTGCCTGCGCTGCGGCTACCTGCTCCGTCATCCGCTGGTAGTTACCGTCCGCTTCTTCAAGTCGATCCATGCTGATCTGTTTCATCTGCTCGTTCGTGAACCCATCGACTTCTTTTTGCCAGCTGGCAAATAATTTTTGCCCGGCTTTCTGCATATTGTTGAAATTCTTGCTGGCAGACTTCCAGTCTTTCTCGCTTGTGCTGACTTGCTTGGTGAGATTCTTGTACGCTTTTTCAGGATCGTCTGTTTCGGAGTTCGCGATGACGTTATACGCACCCATCGCAGTATCGAACTGAGCGCGGGCCTTTTCCAGGCTGCCGCGCGTGCTATCGACCAGCGACTGAAACTTCTGCGTATCTTTCGAGCCTGCTTGTCCGAAAGCCACATTGGCATTGGGCAGCGCGACCGACACTACTGTGAGCAGCGCAAGACAGGCGGTAGTGTGTAATGCGTAACGAACCGGGTTGATAGTCATCGCTCTGGATCCCCTTTGAGGTAGGTGGAATTATAGCCGTATTAGCAATCATGGGGACAGTGACCCTAACTAAGGGCCTTCGAAACCATGAAGCGGATAAGTCAGTCATAAATAGGGTCACTGTCCCCAATTATTATTTTTTCTTTTTGGGGATATACAGATCCGTTAACGTTCCTTCAAAGGCTTCCGCCGACATCGCGAAGGTCTCTGATAACGTGGGATGCGGGTGCACGGTCAGGCCTATATCAGTGGCATCGCAGCCCATCTCGATGGCCAGGCACGCCTCGGCAATCAGTTCACCGGCATTGGGACCAACGATGCCCGCGCCGATAATCTTGTTAGTCTGATTATCAAAAAGAACTTTCGTCATGCCCTCATCCCGGCCCACAGACAACGAGCGCCCACTGGCAGCCCACGGGAACTTGCCTACCCCAAAGTCGAGGCCCTGGGCTTTGGCTTCAGTCTCGGTAACACCGGTCCAGGCGATTTCAGGATCTGTGTAAGCGACACCCGGGATCACGCGCGCATCAAAATAGGACTTCTCGCCGGCCGCAACCTCGGCGGCAACTTTGCCTTCGTGTGTGGCCTTGTGTGCCAGCATGGGCTGGCCCACGATATCGCCAATGGCGAAGATGTGCGGAATATTGGTGCGCATCTGCTTATCGACCGAGATAATGCCACGGTCGCTGACCTGCACGCCGGCGAGCTCGGCACCAATCTTTTTACCGTTAGCCGAGCGGCCCACAGCCACCAGCACTTTGTCATAGAGCTGCGGCTCTGGTGCGCCGTTACCCTCGAAACTCACGCGCAAGCCGTCCGCCTCGGCCACGACGCCGGTCACGCCGACACCCTTGTAGATCGCTTCGTAGCGGCCCTTGATTCGTTTTTCCAGCGGCCGAACCAGATCCGGGTCGCAGCCGGGCACCAGCGCTTTCGTCAACTCAACAACCGAGACCTTAACCCCGAGCGCATCGTAAACCGTCGCCATCTCCAGACCGATGATGCCGCCACCAATGACCAGCATACGCTGCGGCATATCTTCGAGTTCCAGCGCACCGCTGGAATCGATAATACGCGGATCATCCGGCAAGCCCGGAAGCATGGCAGGCTCTGAACCGGCAGCAATAATGCACTGCTGGAAAGCGATAACCTGGCTGCCACCCTCGCCCTCTACGCGCACGTGGTGTGGCGACAGGAAAGAACCTGTGCCCCGCACAACATTAACCTTACGCTGTTTGGCTAGCCCGGCTAGCCCGCCGGTTAACCGGTCAACGACGCTTTGCTTCCAGCCACGCAGCTTGTCTGTATCGATTTCTGGTTCGGCAAATTTGACGCCAAACTCACCCATCGATTCCGCTTCGTCGATTACCTTCGCCGCATGCAGCAGCGCCTTGGAGGGTATGCAACCGACATTCAGGCACACACCACCCAACGAAGACCAGCGCTCGACCAGCGTGACTTTCAGGCCCAGATCAGCCGCACGAAATGCAGCAGTGTAGCCGCCCGGGCCTGCGCCCAGCACGAGCAAGCCGGTTTCTGCAGTTACTTCGCCGGCATAATCACCGGCGGGTATTGCAGCTGCAACGGGTGCGGGCTTCTCGTCAGGCTGTGCCTGCTCTGCCTCAACCGATTCAACGGACGAATCACTGCCCGCATCAGCGCCGGCGGCCGCCAGCTTCACAATCAATGAACCTTCTGAAACTCGATCGCCTACGGCAACCAGAATTTCCTCAACCCGGCCTGCGATCGGCGCGGGCACATCCATGGCTGCCTTTTCTGTTTCAAGTGTAATCAGTGAATCTTCGGCGGCAACTTCCTGGCCAAGCTCCACTTGCAGCTCAATAATTTCAACGTCGGCAAAATCACCGATATCAGGAACTTTAACTTCAACCAAATTAGTCATCGCGACGTCTGCCTATCAAACCGGCTGCATCACCGAGACGCTGCGCAAGGTATGTTGTGAACCGCACTCCTGTAGCACCATCGATCACGCGATGATCGTAGGAAAGACACAGCGGCTGTATTAGTCGGGGTAGAAACTCCTTGCCATCCCAGACTGGCATCATCTTCGCCCTGGGCACACCCAGTATCGCGACCTCGGGCGCGTTGATGATCGGCGTAAATGATGTTCCACCTATGCCACCCAGGCTCGAAACCGTAAAGGTCCCGCCCTGCATTTCATCAACTTTCAATTTGCCTTCCCGAGCCCGTGCGCTTAACTCTGCCAACTCGGCCGCTATGGTGTAGAGATCCTTCGTGTCCGCATCACGAATTACCGGCACGACCAGGCCTTTGGGCGTATCAGCTGCAAAACCGACATGGATGTATTTTTTCCAGATCAACGTCTGGCTGTCAGGCCCCATCGATGTATTAAAGACAGGAAATTCTTTAAGTGCCTGCACGACGGCGCGAATCATGAAGGCCAGCGGCGTAAGCTTAATGCCTTTCTCGGCTGCCGCTGTCTTCAGCTCCTGGCGGCGCGCTTCCATATCCGTAATATCCGCCTCATCGTTCTGGGTAACATGCGGATAGTTGAGCCAGCTTGCATGCAAACGTGGCCCGGAAATTTTCTGGATACGCTCGAGGGGCTTTTCTTCAATTTCACCAAATTTAGCGAAATCAACCTGCGGCACTTCTGGTAATGCAGGGCCTGATGCTACTGCCGCAGCCTGCTGCCCCGTCATGATGCTTTTTACGAAGGCATGAATATCTTCCTTGGTAATACGCTGCTTGCTGCCACTTCCGGTAACCCGGCCAAGATCAACACCCAGCTCACGGGCAAACTTGCGGATGGAAGGACTTGCGTGTGCTACCGCAAACCCGGCTTCGCTGACTGGCGGCAATTTAGCACCACCCACTGGCACAACAACGGCGGGAGCGACTGCTGGTGCCGGCGCTGCTGCGGGGGATGCTGGCGGCGCTGCAGGTGCGGCTGCTTGTGGCACAGGCGCGGCCGCAGGCGGTGCTTCGCTGGCGGACTCAGGCTCTGCTGCGGCATCACCCTCAGCCGTTTCCAGGACCAGTATCAGACTGCCTTCCGACACCTTATCGCCCACTGACAGCGACATTTCGAGCACTTTGCCAGCCGCCGGCGCGGGCACATCCATGGCCGCCTTGTCCGTCTCCAGCGTGATCAGCGAATCTTCCGCATCGACCTGATCGCCAACCGCAACCATCACTTCAACGATTTCCACCTCGTCAAAATCTCCAATGTCGGGTACCCGTACTTCCTGCCGTGTCGTCATCGTTTGTATATCTCAGTCTGTAGCCAAAATATCTGTGTGTTTTTCCACACAGGTTAATGCAGCTTAATCAGCAATCATTAATTAGCAATTTTTGATCAACAATCTACGGGGTTGGGTTTGTCGGGATCCAGCCCCAGCTTTTCTATTTCCTTACTCACAACATCGGCAGCTACGCTGCCTTCATCCATCAAAACACGCAGCGTTGCAATCACAATGTTGTCGCGATTAACTTCGAAATGCGCGCGCAGCGCCCTGCGCGAATCACTGCGCCCAAAACCGTCAGTTCCGAGCACATGATAACGCCCCGGTACCCATTCCCGAATCTGGTCGGGCACGATGCGCATGTAATCAGAAGCCACTATAAAGGGCCCCTTACTCTCACTTAGGCATTGCGCGACATAAGGACGTCGGGCTTCCTTGTCAGGATTGCGGGTGTTCCAGCGATCGCAGTCGATACCCTCACGCCGTAACTCACTGTAACTAGTAACACTCCATACATCGGCGCTTATGCCATGCTCCGATTGCAGATAATCCGCTGCAGCTTCTACCTCGCGCAGTATGGTTCCCGAACCAAACAGTTGCACATGCAACTGGGCTTCGTCTGCTTTACGCAAGCGGTACATCCCTTTCAGAATGCCTTCAGCCGTTCCCTCGGGCATCGCCGGATGAACGTAGTTTTCATTCATGCAGGTAATGTAATAGAAAACATTTTCCTGCTCGGTGTACATGCGCCGCATGCCATCCTGCACGATCACCGCCAGCTCGAACGCGTAAGCCGGGTCGTAAGACACACAATTAGGGATGGTCGAGGACAGCAGGTGGCTATGCCCATCCTGGTGCTGCAAGCCCTCGCCTGCCAGCGTCGTCCGCCCGGCCGTGCCACCGATCAGAAATCCGCGCGCCTGCATGTCGCCAGCGGCCCAGGCAAAATCACCAATGCGCTGAAAGCCAAACATCGAGTAGTAGATATAAAAAGGAATCATCGATACGCCATTGTTGGCATACGACGTAGCTGCCGCTATCCATGAACAGAAAGCGCCACCCTCGTTAATACCTTCCTCGAGGATCTGACCTTTCTTGTCCTCGCGGTAGTACATCAACTGCTCGGAATCCTGTGGCGTATAGAGCTGACCGGCCGAGGAGTAGATCGCTATCTGTCGAAACATACCCTCCATACCGAAAGTACGCGCTTCATCAGGCACGATGGGTACAATATTCTTGCCAATGCTCTTGTCCTTAACGAGCTTGGTCAGCATGCGGACCAGTGCCATCGTTGTCGAAATTTCACGCTCGCCGGTTCCATCGAGTTGCTGCTGAAAATACTCCAGCGGCGGCACCTCCAGTATTTCGGCATCGCTGTAGCGCGCTGGCAAATAGCCCTTCAGCGACTTGCGCCGCTCATGCATGTAGCGAATTTCTTCGCTGTCTTCCGGTGGCTTGTAATACGGCACTTCAGCAATATCTTCATCAGACACTGGGATATTGAAGCGATCACGAAAAGCCTTGAGGTCATCGCCGCCCAGCTTTTTGGTCTGGTGCGCGGTCATCTTGCCCTCACCCGCTTCGCCCATACCGAAACCCTTGATGGTCTTGGCCAGGATCACAGTGGGTCTGCCCTCGGTCTTCATGGCCTTGTCGTAGGCCGCGAACACTTTCATGGAATCAAGACCACCACGGTTCAGCCGCCAGATTTCATCATCCGACATGTTGGCAACCATTTCTTTCAGCTCGGGATACTTGCCGAAGAATTTCTCGCGCACATAGTCGCCACCCATCGCCTTGAAGTTCTGGTATTCGCCATCGACGCACTCTTCCATCAGGCGTCGTAACAGCCCTTGAGTATCTTTCTCCAACAGCGGGTCCCAGCGCGAGCCCCACAACACCTTGATGACATTCCAACCAGCACCCGCAAACGCGGACTCGAGCTCCTGGATAATCTTGCCGTTACCCCGCACCGGCCCGTCGAGGCGCTGCAGGTTACAGTTGATCACAAACACGAGGTTATCGAGCTTTTCCCGCACTGGCATCGTGAGCGCACCCATGGACTCGGGTTCATCCATTTCGCCGTCGCCCAGAAACGCCCAGACCTTGCGGTCGGCCGGTGGCGTAATCTCACGATGCTCGAGGTAACGCATGAATCGAGCCTGGTAAATGGCCATCATCGGACCAAGGCCCATCGATACGGTTGGGAACTGCCAGAAGTCCGGCATCAGCCAGGGGTGAGGATAAGAAGACAGACCTTTACCACCAACTTCGCGGCGGAAATGATTTAACTGATCTTCACTCAGCCGCCCTTCGAGATACGCACGCGCATAAATGCCGGGTGACGAATGGCCCTGTATATAAATCAAGTCACCACGCTGGTCTTTGTCTGCTGCGCGCCAGAAGTGATTGAAGCCCACCTCATACAACGTCGCCGAAGACGCATAACTGGCGATATGCCCACCGTATTCGGAACTGTGCCGGTTGGCCTGCACGACCATGGCCATCGCGTTCCAGCGTATGTACGCCTCGATGCGCCGCTCAAGTGCACGGTCACCCGGGTATTCGGGTTGCTGCGACACCGGGATCGTATTCAGATAAGCCGTGTTCTGGCTGTAAGGCAGGTAGGCGCCGGAGCGGCGAGCATGATCGATCATGTGCTCGAGTAAAAAATGAGCTCGCTCGGGCCCCGATGTCCTCAGTATCGAATCAATGGACTCGACCCATTCCTGAGTTTCCTCCGGGTCTATATCGTCGTATCGCTTGAATTCAGCCACGGTAATTTAAAGGGCCCTTATTTAGAAATTAGGTTTCAGAGTGAGGTCGGACCGGCTACCCGGCTTCTCATTAACCCGCATACCGCAGGATTTCGACCACATGGCCATTATAAGGTGCAAAGCACAAAGCCGGGGTATGATCCGGCTTTCGCAATTTTAGGTCAACCCGAACCCATGGCAACACCACGATCCACACCCAATAGCGGGCTGCTGCCCTCTCAAGCAGAGCTGCGCATCCGGCATTTCCCCGGAAAAGTAACGCTGGCATCACTTAAAGCCAGCGAACATCTGGTCATCGTAACCCCGGAAAAGCCACACGCCAGCCTTTGGCAACAGTTGCCGGACGGCAAAAGACTCAAGGCACTCGCTCAGAAACGCAAACTGACGGCCACCCCGCTGCATTCCAGGCTGCAAAACCCGGCCAACACCGGCATCAGCCTGCATCGGCTGGATGGCTCAGGCAGCGGCACCAAGCTGCCCGGTGCATTCGCGCAACTCTCGTTTGCCGGGAAGCTGGCCGCCGACGCCTTGCGCGATAATCCCGCAACTGTCGCATTACTGGTAGTCGGCTTCGAACCGAACATGACTGCGGCCCTGATTCGGTCACTGGTGCTCGCGCTGGCTGCGCACCGCTTTGCTATGCCCGACTACAAAAGTAGCAAGACGTCTGCCAGGCGACTGCACACCCTGCATATTATGGGTGCTGATAGCGACATCGACCTGCAGCGCACACTGGCGGAAGCCAACGCAACCAACCTCGCACGCTGGCTCACCAGCCTGCCGCCTAACAAACTCGATGCCGCTGCCTACCGCTCAATACTGCAGCAGCTATCAAAAAAGCACGGCTGGAAAATGGAATTCCTGGATGAAGCGCGACTTAAACGGGCGGGTGCTGGCGCATTTCTGGCCGTATCACAGGGTAATGCGACGCGCGACGCCGGCATTGTTCACATACGCTATAGCCCGAAAAAGCAGGCGGCAAAAGCGAAAAAGACCAAGCCCACGCTATCCCTGGTAGGCAAAGGGATTATTTTTGACACCGGTGGCACCAATCTAAAGCCCTTCAAGGCCATGCTGGATATGCACCAGGACATGGCGGGCAGCGCAGTAGCTATAGCCACACTAATGACGCTCACCGAATTGAATTACCCGCACGAAGCCGAATGCTGGCTGGCCATTACCGAAAACAGTATCGGCAATACAGCGTATAAGTCGCGCGATATCGTCACCGCTGCAAACGGCACCACGATAGAAGTGATTCACACGGATGCCGAGGGTCGTATGGCGCTGGCCGACACACTCGCGCTGGCGGGCCGGCAGGAACCGCAAACCATTATTGATTTCGCCACCCTGACGGGCACGTGCGTCAGCGCACTGACTGAAAGGTACAGCGGTGCTTTCACAAATCGTCCTAATTTGCACGGTGCGATTATCGAGGCGGGACAGCAATCCGGTGAGCGCGTATGGCCGTTCCCGCTGGATGATGATTTTGATGAAGAAATAAAAAGCGAAGTAGCCGATGTATTGCAATGTGCCGCATCCGGCGGCGGCGATCACATACAGGCCGCCCGGTTTTTGCAACGCTTCGTACCCGTCAAGTCAACCTGGGTCCACATAGATTTAAGCTCGGCTAACCGCAAGGGCGGCCTGGCACAGATACCGACAGACGTAACCGGCTTCGGTGTGCGTTTTGCCCTGAGCCTGATACTGGATCAGAATGAATCGCTAACGCATGCGAAACAAGGCTGATCGGCATGAATGATAAGAAAGGCAAGGCGCCTATTTACAATCGTTTTCGTGGCTTTCTGCCGGTGGTAGTCGACCTGGAAACCGGCGGTTTCAATTGCAAGACCGATGCACTGCTCGAAATTGCTGCTGTGCTGGTGGATCTGGACGACCAGGGTTTGCTGCACCCTGAAGAAACTTTTCGCTTCCACGTGAAACCTTTCGAAGGCGCCAATATGGAACCGGCATCGCTCGAAATTACCGGCATCGACCCCCATCACCCATTGCGGCCGGCCATCCCGGAACGTGATGCATTACAAAGAATATTCAGAGAAATACGCCAGAAGCTAAAC
>Ga0316191_10002253_pt1 | contig 13947 bp, 14 predicted proteins | sample Eddworburr2cm_MG_FD_204928 | JGI IMG/M metagenome (GOLD analysis project Ga0316191, IMG submission 204928) | Coastal sediment microbial communities from Maine, United States - Eddy worm burrow 2 cm | ecosystem: Environmental > Aquatic > Marine > Coastal > Sediment | place: USA: Maine...
ATGCCGAAATCCTGTGCCGAGAGTTTGTAGCCCTGCTCCTGAAAGCGGCTGGCCACCTCTTCACTCATCACATAGGCCGTTCGATTGACATAAAAGCCAATGGCTCGCTCCAGTTCAAACTGATCTATTCGATCTCTCATGAATTCGAATGGTATATACAACAGTTGTAATATGCAACTACTTATTAAATGGCAGCGTGTATTTTATCAGCGCTGGCTAGGCGCTACGGCGATCCTGCTCAACCTCATGTAGCCGTTGACTGATCTGCGGGAACCGCGTGGCCAGCGCTAAAACATCGCCACGCCTGATCCGCAACAGCTCACACGCATGCACGGCCGTGACGTTCACATTTCTCACCTGATCTCCCAACAGCGCCATCTCACCGAAGAAATCGCCATCATCCAAATGCGCAAGCTCTTCACCTCTTGTCCCTCGATGAACGCGCAGCAACCCTCGCATGACAATGTAGAGCGCATCGCCGCGCTCACCTTCACCGATCACTCTGTCCCCGGGAAGAAAGGTAACCGCCACACCCTTGGCCACAACCTCATCAACCACCTCTTCCGAGAGCCCGGAGAAGAGGGGTACGGCGCTAACAAGACCTGCCATCGATGCTTCTGGGGCTGCTTCTGATACTGATGGCAACGATTCGAGTTTCCGAAGCAACAGCCGATGCAAACGGGCAAAGGCCTTGCCACCTACCTGGCCGTGTTGATGCATCATATCCGACTCGGCAATGGCCGCCGACCAGGCAGCCTGACTGGCAATGCGATAGCTGTATCTGCGATAAAACTCGGGCATATCCCTTTTGAAATCGGCCAACATCGACTCCAGTCGATTCTTTCGACTCTTAAGATGGCCTAGTAGCTCCTGCTGTATCCTCTTCGACATCGAATCATCCGCTTCCAGTTCGCGAATGGAGGACTCCACCATCATCAGTCGGGCCACATCGCGCCGGAAATGTTGGGAAAGACGCATATACTGATATTCGGTCAGCAGTCGTGTTGACCAGTTCCACTCTCGAATCTTACCAAGCAGGTACTGCTCAGCTCTGGCAAACAGTCCTACCTGTCCGGCCTCATCCTCAACCAGACCCTCCAGATCTGCGCCACCATAGAGTTGGTCTCGCTCTGCCTGAATCTGTTGTCGTAGTTCGATGCGAGTGTACTGAGGGACAATTCCCGCTTCATAGAGCCCATCAAGGGTCTCCATCTCGGTATAGAGAAGTGAGAGATAGAGGTTCCGTTCATTGTCCTGATCGCCGATTTCAACCCGCTGCTGCTTGAGCAGTCCATGGATCTCATCAGCAATCTTGTGAGATGCCCCCTTGGAGATCACACCGACACTGCGGAACTGTTGAGCCACATTCTGCGCACTCTGCTCCACTCGCCTCAAACCTGTGTTCAACTCAGCTTTTTCATGGAGATCGAGCCGATCCATACCAAGTGCATGCATCAATACTCTAATGGTTGAGGCATTGACCAACAGCGTGAACACCACCACGCCAACCGTCATCGCCAAAATCATCTCACGGCCGACAACCCCTTCCGGAATCGAGAGCGCCATGGCAATCGCCAGACTCCCTTTGAGGCCACCCCACCACATGATCTGGCGTTCCGGCATGCCAATCGGTGGCAGCTTGAACCAACTCACCACCAGCGGCACCATGCTATGCACGGTGATTGCACGAACAACGATCACCAGCAGGATTGCCACCATGATCGCTCCGAGATGATCAAAAAGTACGGCCGGATCAACCGAGAGGCCAACCAGCAGAAAAAGGAGGGCATTACAAAGATAGGCGATGAACTCCCAAATCTCGCGCGCCGTTTCAGCCACCTCATGCGACATGCGGCTTCGGCCAAGAACACTGAGAAAGATTGCCGCTACAACCACCGCCATCACGCCCGACATATGCAGCAGATGTTCGGAGATGATGAAGCTGGTATAGGCCATGACTACGGTCAGCGTAAAGACGGCACTACGTGATTGAACGAAACGCATCAGTTCACTACAGACTATACCGAACATAAAACCGACCAACGCACCGCCAAAGAAAACCCTAACAAACTCGCCTGCTGCATGACCCAACTCAGCCCAAGCCATCGTGCCGACAGCAGCAATACCAAGCAGCACCTTAAACACCACCAGAGCAGTCGCATCGTTAAGAAGAGACTCCCCCTCAACCAGCACATTGAGCCTGAGAGGAGCTCCCAACTCTTTGAACAGGGCAATTACTGCAATCGGGTCGGTAGCCGAGATCAAAGCGCCGAAGAGCAGTGCATAGAAGGGTTCCATATCGAGAAGCCACCAGAGCCCTGCGCCGATCAGTGCCGTTGAGATGAGCAGTGCCGGGACAGCCAGTGCGAAGACCGGCACGATATCCTTGAGCAACTGCCTGCCATCAAGATTGAAGCCGGACTCAAAGATCAAGGCCGGAAGAAAAACAAAAAGCACCAGATCAGGTGAGAGATGGAACGACTGCAACGGCTCAAGCATCAGCCACTGCTGATCAAGCCAACCCAGACCAATGCCGACTAGCACAAGCAGCGCAGTGAAAGGAACCGGGACACGACGACAGGCCACCGCAGCCAACACTGCGACACCCAAAAGAAGAACAGTAATCAGTACAGTTTCAGATAATGGCATATAAACGCCTCTCATCTATCCATAGCACAGAATCGTTATGAACGTAATCCAATAAGCTACTTAAATGTCCGCTTTTGGCCGAAAACGAACGTTCATAAGTAGTTCTGAACTCAGCTAGATTTCCTTTTCCATGTAAACTCGAATGCTATCACGGTCAACTTCCTTCCAACCCAAGTGAAGATATAAAGATACATTCTCGGTTAGCAAAATATGAGTAGCCAAGCGTAGGACCGAGTAGTTGTTTTCTTTTGCTTTTGTTTCAGCAAAGTCCATAAGTCCGCCACCAAGTCCTTGCCCTTGAAACTCAGGGTGAACTGCAATGTTTGCTATTGAGGCATAACCTTTTTCAAACACCATGATTAATCCACCAACAAGCTTCCCATCGAATTCAGCGACCCATGTTGGAAAATCTCTTATTTCGCATGAATAATCTACATCCATTGGAGGGAGTCGCTTTCCTTCCATCCGTCTCTGGTAAGAGGAATACGCTAATTCCATGCAATTTTGAAGAGCGTTCGAATCTTTCTGTTCTGCACTTCTAATATGCCATTGCTTTTTCATGTGAGGTCCTCATTTTGAAAGCATGAAGAAAAATACATACAAAACCGACTACAAACCGATTGCCTGTTTATGGCCGGAAGTGGACATTCAGAGAAACAACTCATCTGCCATTTGAGTGATAACTTCTTCCACTTCACTTCGCAAAGCATCGACACCCAGTTCAGCCAGTGAAATAACGGGTCGATCGGCCATGCCGCAGGTGACGATGCCATCGAAATGTTTCATGTTGGGATTAATGTTCAACGCAATGCCGTGATAGGTGACCCACTTACGGCAACGAACGCCGACTGCAGCGATCTTCTTATCGCCGATCCAGACACCGATACCGCGCTCATTGCGCCCCGCTTCAATGCCAAACTCAGCTAGCGTACGGATCACCATCTCTTCCAGTCGCCTGACATGCTTGTGCAGATCCTGCTCACCTGAAATATCTACAATGACATAGCAGACCAACTGCCCGGGTCCATGATAGGTCACTTCGCCACCACGGCCCGTGGGGAACACTTGGATTGTTTCGCCATCAATCACGCGCGTCAGCACATCCGCATCACTGCCGGATGTTCCCAGTGTGTAAACCGGTGGATGCTCGGTGAAAACAAGCGTATTGCCGCGCGCTCCGGCTAGCAGTTCCGCGACCAGCTTCTCCTGCTCGGCTACCGAGTCGGGATAGGCCTGACGCTCATGACGAATCACCTCAAGGGTTTGATGTTGGGACATTCCCTAAACGCTATCGGCACGCCCGCGCATTGACCATGAAATTGAGTGCCCTACAATGGACGACTCTTTCAACAGGAGCGGGACGTGAGCAAAGCCAACCAGACAGCACAGAATATTGATAGCCTCTCCTTCGAAGAGGCGCTTAAGCAGCTGACCGAACTGGTCGGCAAACTGGAATCCGGTCAACTTCCACTCGAAGAGAGCGTGGCCGCATTCGAATCCGGAGTGCAACTCTCCCGCCGCTGTGAAGCACTGCTCGATCATGCCGAACAACGTCTGCAGATACTGAACGGTCAAGACGGCGAATAGTCGTGTCCGACATCTCATCACTCAAGGCGCATGCCGACCAGGTCAATAGCGCTCTGGATCAACTGCTTTCCGACAAGCGCAGTACCATTGCGCCCACGCTTTGGGAAGCGATGAGCTATTCACTTCTGGCCGGTGGCAAACGCATTCGCCCAGCACTGATCATGGAGAGTTTCAAAGCTTGTGGCGGCTCTGATACTGAAGAGGTGATAGCCGCAGCCATGAGCATCGAGTGCATGCACACCTACTCCCTGATTCATGATGACCTACCCTGCATGGATGATGATGATCTGCGTCGCGGCATGCCGACGTGTCATAAAAAATTTGATGAAGCGACGGCCATTCTTGCGGCCGATGCCCTGCAGACTCTCAGCTTTGAACTGCTGGCAGAGCTACCACAAAACGAAGAGGTCCGAATTGAATTGGTCAAACGTCTGGCCGTTGCATCGGGCGCACAGGGAATGGTTGGTGGTCAGATGCTTGATATGGAAGCCGATGCCGGCGGTGTAAATGGCGTGCTTGAAGTGGAGCGTATCCACCTGCACAAGACCGGTGCCCTGCTCTGCTACTGCTGCGAAGCCGGAGCCCTGTTGGCGGGTGCGGACGAAGAAAAACTCATCGCCTGCTCACGTTACGGCAAAGCCGTTGGCCTGCTCTTCCAGATCGCCGATGATATCCTCGATGCCACAGCCACCAGCGCTGAACTGGGCAAGAGTGCAGGTAAAGACGAAGCACAGAACAAAGCGACCTATGTCTCTCTGGTAGGGCTTGAACGCGCACGCGAACTGGCAGAAGAGATGCGCGACATTGCGCTGGAAGCGTGTAAGCCTCTCGGCGCTGAAGGAACCCAACTGGCATCTCTGGCTCACTATATTTATGGACGCAATCAATGAACCAGCCTATTGAACTACTGCATAACATCCACGGCGTTGCCGACCTGAAAGCGTTAAACCGCGATCAACTGCCACAGCTTGCCCGCGAGATGCGGCAGTACCTGATCAATACACTGGCACCCATCGGCGGCCATCTTGGTGCTGGACTTGGCGTGGTTGAACTCTCCATTGCACTGCACTACCTGTTTGATTCCCCGAATGACAAGATCGTCTGGGATGTCGGCCACCAAGCCTACCCACATAAAATCCTGACCGGACGCCTCAATCAGATGCCGACCATCCGTCAGAAGGGTGGCCTCTGCGGTTTCACCTGCCGTTCCGAATCCGAACATGATCCCTTCGGTGCGGGTCATGCATCCACCTCGATCTCAGCAGCCTACGGCATTGCAGTGGGTCGCGATCTGAAACATGAGGAGAGCCATGCTATTGCCGTGATTGGTGATGGCGCCCTGACCGGCGGCATGGCCTTTGAAGCACTCAACCATGCCGGCGCCTTCAACAATCGTCTGCTGGTGATCCTCAACGACAATGAGATGTCGATTGCCCCTAACGTTGGAGCGATGTCCGCCTATCTGGCACGTGTCATCACTGGCAAGACCTATACCGGCATGAAAGATGCGACCAAGAAGATGTTGGAGATGCTCCCTGGCGCACTGGAAGCCGCCAAGCGGGTGGAAGAGCATGTTAAAGGGATGATCGTTCCCGGCACACTCTTTGAAGAGATGGGTTTCCGCTATATTGGCCCGATTGATGGCCACGATTTCGATCACCTGATGCCGACTCTGGAGAACTGCAAAGATCTGGACGGCCCGATTCTGCTTCATGTACTGACCAAGAAAGGGTTCGGTTTTACCCCTGCGGAGGATGACCCTGAAACCTGGCACGGCCTCGGCCCCTACAATATCGAAGATGGCATCCCAATCAAATCAGATGGCACACCACCGAGCTACACCCATATCTTCGGTACAACGCTGGCTGATTTGGCCGACAAGGATGAGCGTATCTGTGCCATCACAGCCGCCATGCCGGGCGGGACAGGTGTCTCCATTTTCGAGAAGCGCCACCCGACCCGCTGTTTCGATGTCGGTATTGCCGAACAGCATGCCGTTACCTTTGCAGCAGGACTGGCGACCGAAGGGCTGCGCCCAGTAGTGGCGATATATTCGACATTCTTGCAGCGCGCATACGATCAGATCATCCATGATGTCTGCATCCAGAATCTGCCGGTGGTGTTCTGCCTGGACCGAGCAGGCATTGTCGGTGCCGATGGCGCTACCCATACCGGCATGTTCGATATCGCTTTCCTGCGTTGCCTGCCAAACCTCACTATTATGGCGCCCAAGGATGAAGTGGAGTTGGCCGATATGCTGGCAACCGCATTCACCATTAATGGCCCGGTGGCCATCCGTTACCCGCGTGGCAATGGTCTCGGCATCGAACCACACGCCCCATCGCCACTCGAAGTGGGCAAGGCTGCACTCCTCCGCAAGGGCAAAGATGGTCTTCTTATCTCAGTCGGAACCCGTGCCCAGGATGCCATGCAGGCGGTCGATCAACTTGCCGCAGAGGGCATCAACTACACCCTTCTTGATCTCCGCTTTATCAAGCCGCTGGATGTTAAAGCAATCAAAACATATCTGAAAAAGGGCAAGCCTCTCGCCATTGTTGAAGAGGGTGTTGCAAGTGGAGGCATCGGTGAAGCGATCGCCACACTGGCTCTCACATCCGGCTGGCAAGGTCCATTTACCCATATCGGTATGCCGGACAAATTTCCCGAACATGGCACTCAGAATGAGGTTCTCCATGATTTAGCCCTTGATGCAGATTGCATCACAAAAGCGCTCAAGAAAATCTCCGGGCTTTGACACCCCTATTTAAGAGTTCTACATTGGCATGATGCGACTGTTGATCTCAATAACGTTTCTTCTATTCTTTGCTATCCCAGCTACTGCTGCCGAGGGAAATTACTATATCGGTCCACAAGATGGTGTAGACTTGCGCCTTGCTCCACGAAACAAAGCTGCCGTTTCAGGACACCTCTCCCACAAAACTGAAGTCGCTATTATCAAAAGGGACCGTAATTGGACCAAGATTCAAACACTTGGCCATAACGGCATTAAAGGGTGGATTCCTGCCGGTGCCATTCGAAAGAATAACAATACCAAGTCAGCAAGAAGTTCTTCATCATCGTTTTTCTCCAGCTTTACCTCCATGTTCCGCTCATCAAATCCAGAACAGAAAACTGCCGTGCTTGGTGTAAGAGGCCTTGAAGGGGGCGATGGAAAAGCTGCAGACAGCAAGGCGGGAGCACAATCTGTACAAATTGTGGAGTGGATGGACACCCTTGATGTTTCGGAAAGTGATGTGGCGACTTTTATTAAGGACGGACACCTGAAACCATGATACGTACACTCGCCATCCTCTTATCTCTGATGCTTAGTACTCCGGCACTGGCATTTGACCTAGGCGGCTTCAGTATTGGAGGCGGTAGCGGCAAAGGCGATTCCAAACGGATGCATCAGGCACAAAAACTTTTCAAATTAGCTCAAGCTGCTATGCCAATCTCCGATGAAGACGAGCTTCTTCTCGGCAAGCGCGTGGCCGCCAAGGTGATTGAACGGTACGGTATTGAGAACGCGCCTGAAATGACCTACTACCTCAATCTCATCACCACTGCTATCGCACAACGCTCTAACCGGCCTGAGATCGCTTATCACGTAGCCATTCTGGCCACCGATGATGTAAATGCTTATGCCTGTCCCGGCGGTTATATCTTCGTCACACGTGGTGTTTTAAACATGGTTCGTGATGAGGCGGAACTGGCTGCAGTACTGGCACACGAAGTCTCTCACGTAACTGAACGTCATATCGTCAATGCACTTCGCAATTCAAAACTGATGAGGGTGGGCTCCGAAATTGCTGCCGATGCATTTAGAACACCTGGACCTCTGCTGGATCAGATGACCAGTTTTGCCACCGATGCTCTCTTTGAAGGACTGGATAAGTCGGATGAATACGAATCGGATGAGAAGGCCATCGATTATCTTGATCGCATCGGCTACGACTATCCGGCCATGTATGATGTACTCAAGCTACTCGAAGTTCGACGTAAATATGGAGCCTCCAAAGTTCTCGATAAAACCCACCCAACCCCAAGCTCCCGTCTGAAAAAGCTAAAAGCCGCAGCTTCAGGGCTCTCACTTGAGAAGCCATCAGGCATCCGCCTGCCTAACCGATTTGCCAAACACTCACGCAACCACAAAAAAAGCGCGTCTTGATCACCTGTTAACCGAGAGGGGTCTGGCCGAAAGCGGTTCTCAGGCTCAGCGGTTAATCATGGCGGGGCTGGTCTATGTGAATGGCCAAAAGTCTGACAAAGCCGGAACCAAGTTTCGTGGGGATGTCGAAATTGAGGTGCGCGAACCGCTCAAGTTTGTCTCGCGTGGTGGCCTCAAGCTGGAAAAGGCACTAAGCCATTTCCCTTTCGATGCGAAGGGCGCGGTTTGTCTTGATGTTGGTGCATCCACCGGCGGATTTACCGATGTGTTACTGCACGAAGGTGCCGAGAAAATCTATGCGGTTGATGTCGGACACAGCCAACTCCACTACAAACTTCAGAATGATGATCGTGTCATCAACCTCGAAAAAACGCATGTTCGACTGCTAACACCGGAGATTATTCCCGAGCCGATTGATGGCATTGTGATCGACACCTCTTTCATCTCTCTGACCAAAGTACTCCCCTACGCATGGCCCTTTCTGAAGAAGGGCGGCTGGTGTGTTGCCTTGATAAAGCCGCAATTTGAAGTCGGTCCGAAATTTCTGGTCAAGGGTGTGGTCAAGGATGATGAGGTGCGCCAATCGGCTATCGATAAGATTCTCGAGTTTGTTCCTGAACTGCCTAAGGCTGAGATTGTTGGCGTAACAGAATCCCCCATTCATGGCCCTAAAGGTAATGTTGAGTACCTGCTTGGGATTAGGCATTCCGCTTCAGAATTCCCTTATGAGTAAGGATGAATCTGAAGGTCCTGACTCCTTCTACTCCTTAGGTCCTGAACAGGTACTACAAGCCATTGAGAGTGTCGGCCTTGATTGTGATGGCAGCCAGATGGCGCTCAACTCCTACGAAAACCGCGTCTATCAAGTTGGCATCAATGGTGATAAACCCCTTGTTGCCAAGTTCTACCGCCCTAACCGCTGGACGGACGAAGCGATTCTCGAAGAGCATGAGTTCACGCTGGAACTGAGCGACCTTGAGGTTCCTGTCGTCCCCCCTCTTCAGTTTGAGGGCGACACACTTTTCACCTTTGAAGATTACCGCTTCTCCCTTTACCCCCTAAGGGGAGGAAGGGCGCCCGACCTTGAGAACATGAGCCAGCTCAAACAGCTTGGTCGCTTCATTGGACGCATTCATGCACTCGGTAGCACAACCCCTTTTCTGCATCGACCTACGCTTGACGTTCAACATTTCGGTGATGACTCCTATCATTTCCTTCTCGAAAGCGGTTTCATCCCACCGGAGCTGAAAACAGCATACGAGACGCTTGCCGAGGACCTTCTCGATCATATCGATCACATATTTGATTCGGTAAAGGGTGCAAACATCCGCCTGCATGGTGATGGTCATCCAGGCAACATTATGTGGACTGATTCCGGTTCAAAGGCGGGCCCACACATTGTCGACTTCGATGATGCCCGCATGGGCCCTGCCGTTCAGGATATCTGGATGTTTCTGACCGGCAGCCGAAACCACAGGGAATCAGCCCTCGCTGAATTTCTTGAAGGCTACACACCTTTCTTTGATTTTGACCTGCGGCAGTTTGCGCTCATCGAAGGCTTGCGAACACTTCGCATGATGCACTACGCCGCATGGATTGGTCGCCGTTGGGATGATCCGGCATTCAAATATGCTTTCCCATGGTTCAATACCCAAAACTACTGGGAAGATCACATTCTCTCTCTCAAAGAACAGGCTTCAGCGCTAAACGAGGAACCACTGCAATGGACTTAGAAAATAGCATCATCGAACTGGAAACCAAAAGCTCCTATCAGGAACACCTGATTCAGGAGCTCAATGAAGTCATCACGCATCAGCAAAAACAGATTGATGCGCTTGAGCTCCAGATGAAGCGTATTCAGGATCATTTGAAGAACAGCTCATCCTCACAGATCGCCCGCCCTGAGGAAGAGGTTCCGCCACCTCATTACTAAGGGTAATAGGCGCTGTAAACAGGGTCGTGTCTATTGATTCTTAAGAGCTTTGTTCAACCAGAGGTAGCCACAAATAGCTGAGAGGGTCGATGCAACAATAATACCGAGACGCTCATCGAAAAAGAGGTCTCCTCCGCTATTTTCGAAAGCCAGCGAGCCGATGAAGAGACTCATGGTAAAGCCGATACCGCAGAGCAGTGACACACCATAAATCAGGGACCAGTTGACGTTGTTTGGCAACCTGGCAAGACCCACTTTTACTGCCAGCCAGGCAAAGGTGAATACACCCAGCTGTTTACCGACAAACAATCCTAGCGCGATACCGATGGTGACCGGGTGCATGATTTGCTCAACGCCCATGTTCAAGACATTCAAACCCGAATTGGCAAAGGCGAAGATCGGAAGGATGATAAAGGCGACCATGGCATGTAGATCATGCTCCAGATCCCTAAGTGGAGAACGGCCGCTCTCCGGATCGCGAGCCAGAGGAATAAACATGGCCAGAACCACACCGGCAAGCGTGGCATGGACACCCGATTTCAATACGGCGATCCACATAATCAGAGCAAAAAACATGTAGGGGGTGAGCCGGTAGATTTTTGACCAGTTAAGAATTGCCAGAACTGCGATACAGATGGCAGCGACAATCAGACTGACCATGCTGATGTTGCTGGTGTAAAAGATGGCAATAATGATAATCGCACCGACATCATCGAAGATCGCCAGCGACACCAGAAATGTTTTCAGAGCCAGTGGAACTCGATCACCAAGCAGGGTCAAAATGGCTAGGGCAAAGGCGATGTCAGTCGCGGTTGGGATTGCCCAACCCTCCATGGCAACTGGATCACCACCATTAAACAGAACATAGAGTGATGCAGGCACAACCATGCCACCAACTGCTGCAAAGGCTGGCAACGCAATGGCCTGGGCACTGCCAAGTTCGCCGTCAAGTATCTCCCGTTTCAGCTCTAAGCCTATCACGAAAAAGAAGACAGCCATCAGCCCATCATTGATCCAAAGCAACAGTGGCTTGGCGATTTCCAAGGCCCCGACTCGGACCTCGACCGGTGTATCAAGCAGCAGAGCGTAATAGCCTGAAAGCGGTGAGTTAGCCAGAATCAAGGCGAGGAAAGCAGCCATAATCAGCAGAATGCCACTGGCTGATTCTAGCCTTAAAAATTCTCTGATCGCTTTAATCATCTGACCTCCAGAGCCATGAGTGCTTTATGATTACCGCTATGAGGTTAAAGCTGAGTTAAACCTTGGTCTCAATAAGTTCGATGGCATAACCATCGGGATCTTTGATGAAGGCAATTACGGTGGTTCCATGTTTCATCGGGCCAGGCTCGCGGGTGATGGTGCCACCTTTGGCTCGAATTGCATCACATACGGCATAGATATCATTGACTCCCAGAGCGATGTGACCGAAGCCATTGCCGACGTCGTAACTCTCTGTCTCCCAATTGTGCGTCAGCTCAATAACTGCCGTATCGGACTCATCGCCATAGCCAACAAAGGCCAGTGTAAACTTCCCTTCTGGATAATCCTTGCGTCGCAGTAGTTTCATCCCAAGCACGGCGGTATAAAACTGAATAGATCGATCCAGATTGCCAACACGGATCATTGTGTGAAGGAGCCTCATGACAGCTTCTACAGCGTCTTCAGATAGGCGATAATATCATCCCGCTTTGCTTTCTCAGGAATCCCTTTGAAAGCCATCTTCGTTTTAGGTTTGACTGCCTTGGGACTCTCCAACCACGCATCGAGCGCCGAGACATCCCATACAGCAAAAGGTACACCATCGATTGATGGTGCTTGTCCGTAAATACCCATCAATGTTGGGCCCACCTTTTTCTTCGCTTGATCAAGAGAGTGGCATGCTTTGCATTTTCCCTTGGTCAGCTTAGCGCCTTTTGCAACATCACCCAATGCCGCAGGCTTACTAACGACAACGGGCTCTATAGGTTTCTCCACAACAACTGGAGCGGACTGTTTGATAGCAACTTCAGTGGCAGCCTCGACCGCCTTCTCCGGCTCTTTCATAGCCGCCTCGACAGGTGGTGTTACAGCCGTTTTTTCTTTTACGGTTTCGACAACCTTCTCTACTACAGGTTCAACCCTCTTCTCAACACGCTCGGCCGGAGCAGCCTTGGGCGCAACGACCACATCACTCGCCACCTCTGTCTTTTTAGGAGTAGATGACTCCTGCTGACACCCAGCTAAACCGCCCACAACAAGCATTGCCACACACAGATAAAATAGTCTCATCAAATCCTCCTAAATCATAAACACCATTCACCGTCTATTAGCTTAGCATGCTAAGAGTGATAATAAAGCCTTGGAGTCAGCCACAAAAAAAGAGGCCCCCGAAGGAGCCTCTTTTCAATCACCTATTACTTAAGGCAGGTTAAGCCGCAGCATCCTCTGAGCTCATACCTGAGCCCGCCGCGTCAGTGTCATCCACCACATCGGAGAGTTCGCGTGCGATTTCAGCTGCGAGCAATGCATCAGCTTCGCTCTCATCCTCTTCGACCTCTTCACCTTCAGGCCTTGGTGCAAGGCGAGTTGCCAGACCAGTACCTGCAGGAAGAAGACGACCAAGAATGACGTTCTCTTTCAGACCGGTCAGCCAATCGACCTTACCAGCTAGCGCCGCTTCAGTGATCACACGTGTGGTCTCCTGGAACGATGCTGCAGAGATGAACGATTCAGTGTTCAGTGAAGACTTCGTGATACCCAGCAGAATCGGCTCAATTACTGCAGGCGCTTTGCCCTCAGCGATCAATTTACGGTTCTGTCTCAGAGCAGACTTACGCGTCACCTGTTCACCAGCAACGAATGTTGAGTTGCCAGGTTCGATAATCTGAACCTTGCGCATCATCTGACGCACGATCACTTCGATATGCTTGTCGTTGATCTTCACGCCCTGCAGTCGGTAAACCTCCTGCACTTCATCGGTCAGATAGTTGGCCAGTGCCTCAACACCCAGAACCTTCAGGATATCCTGAGGAGCTGGTGAGCCTTCCATCAGACGTTCACCGCGACGTACACGGTCGCCTTCCTGAACGGTCAGGTGAGAACCCTTTGGAATCTGATACTCAAGCGGATCAGATCCATCATCAGGCTCAACATAAACACGACGTTTACCACGAATATCCTTACCGAAACTAATCGCACCATCACTTCCGGCAATGAATGCAAGATTCTTCGGCTTACGTGCTTCAAACAACTCGACTACGCGTGGTAGACCACCGGTAATATCCTTGGTCTTAGAGGTTTCACGAGGCAGACGTGCAAGCACATCACCCGCTTTCACCTCTTCGTTCTCCTGCTTGTTCAGGATTGCACCTGGCGAGAGGAAGTAACGTGCTGGCACGTTAGTACGAGGAATGACGATCGGATCAGCTTCAGGATCTTTCGGATCCACCAACTGCATCTGCGGACGCAGAGACTCTTTACGTGTTTCAGAAACCTGAATCACCACACTACTGGTCATGCCGGTCACTTCATCGGTCTGTTCGCGAACGGTCTTGCCCTCTTCGAGGTCAACACAACGAACCTTACCATCCACTTCGGCAATCAGCGGCATGGTGTATGGATCCCACTCAGC